>Ga0209631_10005716_pt1 | contig 13061 bp, 13 predicted proteins | sample COG_08_FD_184752 | JGI IMG/M metagenome (GOLD analysis project Ga0209631, IMG submission 184752) | Pelagic Microbial community sample from North Sea - COGITO 998_met_08 (SPAdes) (version 2) | ecosystem: Environmental > Aquatic > Marine > Neritic zone/Coastal water | place: Helgoland, sampling... | reverse complement strand
ACTTAAATTTTATAAAAATAAAGAACCTAAAAAAAAATACGATATTTCAATGTTTGATTATGAAAAAAATTGCTCTGCAATAACTAGAATTTATAAAAAAATGCTAGTAGTCTGACCAAAAATATGACTAAAATTCAAGGTATTTATGCAGCAAGTTTATCGATCTTAAATGAAGATTTAAGTCTTAATATTAAAAAAACAATTATTCATGTTGAGACTTTAATAGATCAAGGGTGCCATGGAGTGGTAATATTTGGCAGTACTGGACAAGCACAACTGATACCAATCTCAGACAAAATTGAATTATTAAATAATTTATCTCTTAGCAAATATAAAGAGAATTTTATAATTGGTACTGGTCTTAATTCTTTAGGTGAAACAATAAATTTAATGAAGATAGCCTCATCTTTAAAATTTAAAAAATTTTTAATTATGCCACCAGCATTTTATAAATATGGGGATAATGAAGTTATAAATTTTTATTCAAGATTAATTGAGGCAAATCATGAATGTGAAATATTATTGTATAACTTTGAAAAGTTAAGTGGATATAAATTCAGTTTAGATTGTATTTATGAACTTGTAAAAAAATTTCCAAAACAAATTATAGGAATTAAAGATAGCTCATATAATATCTTTGAAAAATTAAAATTAGATAATTTTTCTGTTTTACCAGGATCAGAATTAAAATTACTTAAGTGCTTAGAACTTGGTTGCTCTGGAATAATTACAGCTACTGGTAATGTAACTACTCAAATGTCAAGAAAAGTATATGATGATTTTTTAAATGGTGAGAAACAGACAGTTTATCAAAAGTTGTGTGAAGTAAGACTTATTTTTGAAAAATATAATTTAATTTCAGCTCTTCATTCCTATCTTTCAAAAAATGATGAAATATTTAAAAATGTTTTGCCTCCAATCCAGCTTCTTAGTAAAGAAGATCAAAAACAATTATTTGAAAGTTTACAAAAAATAAACTTTCTAAAAAAATCAAAAATAGCTGCCTAAAATGCAATTAGCAAGATTTCTAAATAAAGTTTTCAAAAAGGGAGGATTCATTTTAGTTGATGCAGATTCTAATAACTACATTATTGGTACTCCAAATTCTAATGAACCTATTAAAGTTAAGATATTAGACAAAAAACTTCATTATAGATTATTATTTCACCCGGATTTATATTTAGGTGAAGCGTATACCGATGGAAGTGTTGTTATAGAAAATGGAACTCTTACAGATTTTTTAGACTTAGCTTTAATGAATATAGGGAGAAAAGAATTTAATATTATTAGCTATCTAATAAATAAATTTAGAGGTTCTTATAGATATCTTACTAATTTTAATTTTATTAAAAAATCTAAAATGAATGTCTCACATCATTATGATATATCAGATGATCTTTATGATTTATTTTTAGATCCAAAAAGACAATATTCTTGTGCTTATTTTAAAAATGAAAATGATAGTTTGGAAATAGCACAAAATAATAAAATTCAACATATTATAAAAAAACTTAATATTAGACCCAATCAAAAAGTTTTGGATATTGGTTGTGGCTGGGGTTCTTTAGCTATTGATATTGCTAAATCTGCTCAATGTGAGGTAACAGGCATTACTTTATCTGAAAATCAATTTAAGTATTGTACTCAAAGAGCAAAAGAACTTAATTTAGAAAATCAATTAACATTTAAACTCATAGATTATAGAGAGTTGGATGATAAATTTGATAGAATTGTTAGTGTTGGCATGTTTGAACATGTTGGTAGAAAATTCTATAGTAAATTTTTTAAGCAGATTGATAATTTATTAGATGAAAATGGAGTTTCGTTAATACACACCATTGGATCTGTGAATCCTCCGCGTGACCCACATCCATGGATAACAAAATATATATTTCCAGGAGGTTATACACCTAGTTTAAGTGAGGTCACTACTCCTATTGAAAAAGCAGGATTAATCGTATCTGATATTGAGGTTCTAAGATTGCATTATGCACATACTTTGAGACATTGGAAAGAAAACTGTATCAAAAATAAGGAAAAAATAATTAACATGTTTGATGAAAGATTCTTTCGTATGTGGGAATTTTATTTAACAGGATGTGAAATGGCATTTAAATGGGGAGATCAAGTTGTTTATCAATTTCAATTAACAAAAAATTATACCTCAACACCTGTTACAAGAGACTATATTTATCAATAAATAATTGGTAGAATCTAATTCTCTTGAAAATGAAAAAAAAAAATAAAAAAAAATCTAAAAAACCAAAAGATAAAATTAAAAAATCTTTAAAATTAAAAAAAATTAAAAAAAAATTTTTTATAAAATCTAAAAAGATAGTAAAAAAAAATAAATCTATAAAAATAAAACCAAAAAAAAATAAGATAAAATTAGTTAATATTAAACAAGATAGCTTTATATCTCAGCTAGTAAAATTTCAATTTTCTTTAAAACCAAAAATTAATTTAAGAATAAATTTTAACTTAGAGAAATATATCCAAGCATTTTTTGATAAAATAGCCAATTCAATTTCACAATATAAATTTTTAAAAGAGGAACAAAAAAGAAAAATCAAACTTGAAGAGATTGAGAGAGAAACTAAAGCTAAAATAGAATTAGAAAAACAAAAACAAAAAGAAGAAGCATTCAAATTAAAATTAAAAGAAACTGCTTTAAAAGAGGAAATAAGAATTGAAAAGCAAAGAACTAAAGACATCAAGCTGTTTTTAAGAAAAGAACAAGCAATTTTAAGAATTGAACAGGCTGAAAAACAAAAACAATTTTTAAAACAACTTAAATTAGAAAAGCAAATTGAAAAATTTAGAATTAGAGAAGTTAAAGAATTAGAAAAATTAGAAAAAATATCGTTACAAGAAAAAAGAAATGATTACGCAGGTCTCCAACAAAGAATCGAAAAATTAAAAGAGAAATATAGAATAATAAGAGATCAGAAAATAAGAGAAAGAGTAGAGGCTTTAGGAGTTAAAATTCGAGGAGATGAAGATAGAGAAACTTTATTACAAAAAGAAAAAGAATACACGATAGCAAGGCAAAAAATTGAATTTGCACTCGAAAGTTTTTATAGAAGTGCAAGCAGTTTAGTTTTTCAGTTAAATAAAAGACATATCACCAGATATATGTCTATATTGAGATGTATCGACAGAAGATTTGAAACTGGGGAAATTTTTGTCAAATGGGATGAGTCTGAAGATGAAGATTGGCTATTGCTGATTTATATTAAAAATAATTCACCTGATGAAGGAATAGTTATTGAAGACAAAACTAATCCAGAAAAAAATATTTCTCATGAGTTTAAAAACAATGAAATTTTTAAAGCCTCAGATATGATGGTAGACTCTTTAACCCAACTGATTGCAAAAAAAAGATCAAAACCCGATTAAATTAAATTGTTTGGTTTTTGATTATTTCCTCTATCTCAGGAATAAGTTTGTTTCCTCTTATTATTGGATGAATTTTTTTTGCTTTTTTTAAACTATCCAAAGCTCTCTCGTATTCTTTTAGCTCTATAAAAATTTGAGCTTGACCTGATAGGGCACCAAAATGTCTGGGCTCTAAGTTTAAAACTACTTCAATATCTTTAAGAGAGTCTTGAAAATTTTTCATAAAAAAAAATAAAGTAGCTCTTTTATTCCATGCCTCAGACCATTGAGGATCGGTTACAATTACATTGTTAAAAACTTTTAAAGCATAGTCATAATCTCCATCATACATAAGACGAGTTCCAAGTTCTAATTTTGCAGTCAATTGATAGTCATCTGGATGCCAATTCCATATAGCCCATATTTCTTTTTCTAATTTATCTGCTTTATCAACGTTTTCAGTTTTGCTAAGCTCAAGAAAAAGTTTGTCTAAATTTCTAATTTCATTGGAAGAACTATTTAAAATTGGAAATAAAATAAAAAAAAAATAAAATATTAATGTTAACTTTTTCACTATATGAAAATATAATTTATCTAAAAAATGATCTCAAGTTTAATTATACTTATATTTTTATATCTACTTTTTAAGTACGCAATTTCTTGGATTAATTATTATAATCAAACTGACAAAAGATTTGGTAATTCAACTTGGAGGTGGTCTTATGATTATCCCGTAATTGGTGAAAGAGATATTTCAGATCTTGATGATAAGTTCTTTGTAAGATTAAGAAGAAAAAGAAATAAAGTTATAACTGTAATGTATTTAATAGTTTTTTTATTTTTTTTAGTTTTAATGTCTTTTTTTAGTAATTTATTATTAATTATTCTTAATTAATTTTTTTAAGATGCTTTGTATTTTTTAAATATAAGAAATAAGCGATAATTTCATAAGAAACATTAAATATGTTGAATATTATTGGCAATTTTAAAATCTTGTACAAAAACTTGTATTTTGGCATATTTTTCCATAATACCAAAAATGCTTCAGCCCCACCTATAATTTTACCATTTTCTTCAACATGTAATCTTCGAAGTAAAGTTTGTGATTTTTTACCAGTATATTTGGTAACCGAAGAGCCATCTGTGATGTCTACCCATTCTATTTCATCAATTTTTTGCTTTTTATAAAAATCGATTTCTGTCTTACAAATTTTACAAGAATTATTATAGTAAACTTTCATAATTATTAGTTAATAACACAATCAATTAATAACTAAATCTATTTATATGCGTTAAATACAACGATTGAAAATATAAATAAAACAACTAGTTATATCTTATGTCAAATTTCTTCGAAAAAAGTGATCTTTCTAGAAAAGATGCTGAGAGCATAATTTCAGAAACTTTAGCGAACTGTGATGACGGTGAATTATATTTAGAGGACTCAAAGTCAGAGTCAATTGTTCTTGATGATAACAAAATCAAAAGCTCGAATTATAGTGCTGATTTAGGTTTTGGATTAAGGGGTATTACAAATGAAGTTGTTGCATATTCTCATTCTAACGACATATCAAGAGACTCATTAAAAAAATCTGCTGAAAGTTTGAAATCAACTTTTAAGTCAACTAAAGGTGTTTATAATCACACTATACCAAAATCAAATGAAAAATATTATCAGGATATTAATCCAATAGATCAAAAAACATTAAACTCAAAAATAGAATTATTAAATAAGGTTAATGAGTATCTTAGATCAAGGGATAATTTTGTAAAACAAGTAACTGCTAGTTTTAGTGGTGAACAAAAATCAATAGAAATTATTAGATCAGGGGGAGAGGCTATAACCGATATTCGTCCATTAATAAGATTTAACGTCTCGGTAATGCTTGAGAAAAATGGAAGAAAAGAAACTGGAGTTTATGGAATTGGAGGACGACAATCTTATGATGAATATCTTAAAAATGATAATTGGAAGAATGTCTGTGAAGAAGCACTTAGAATAGCAACAGTTAATCTAGATAGTAAACCTGCTCCAGCTGGAGAAATGAAAGTTGTTTTGGGTCCGGGTTGGCCAGCAATATTAATTCATGAAGCGATAGGGCATGGCCTAGAAGGAGATTTTAATAGAAAAAAAACTTCTGCTTTTCATAATTTAATGGGTCAGAAAGTTGCAAGTGAGGGAGTTACAATTATTGACGATGGTACAATACATAATCGAAGAGGAAGTTTGACCATTGATGATGAGGGAACACCTACAGAAAAAACTGTTCTAATTGAAAATGGAATTTTAAAAAACTTTATGCAAGACCGTTTGAATGCCCGATTAATGAATACTAGATCTACTGGTAGCGGAAGAAGAGAAAGTTACAAACATATTGTGCTGCCAAGAATGAGAAATACTATCATGTTAAATGGCAAGCAAACTCAGGATGAAATGATTAAATCGGTTGATAAAGGGATATTTGCAGTAAGTTTTGGTGGTGGCCAAGTAGACATCACTTCTGGAAAATTTGTTTTTAATTGCACTGAAGCATATGAGATAAATAACGGAAAAATTGGCGCTCCAATCAAAGGTGCAACATTAATAGGTGATGGCCCATCAATTCTAAAAGAAGTGTCTATGGTAGGTAACGATATGATGTTAGACCCAGGTATAGGTACTTGTGGCAAAGCAGGACAAGGTGTGCCAGTAGGAGTTGGGCAGCCCTCAATTTTGATAGATAAAATGACTGTTGGTGGAACTCAGCTTTAAGCATGGTAAAAGATCAAGAGTATTTAAAATCAAAAGCACAATATTGTTTGGAGCTTGCAAAAAAAATTGGTGCAACGGATGCTAGTATAACTGTTGCAAATTCAATATCTGAAACTGTAAGTTTTAGAAATAAACTCTTAGATGAATCTAATAGATCAGATAGCTTAGCAATTAGTATAACAACATATATTGATAAAAAAAAATCTTCAATTTCATCATCTAACTTATTAGATAGTAATTTAAAAATCTTAGTTGAAAAATGTGTTGAGACAACCAAAATAACCCCAGAAGATGAGCACAATTCTTTACCAGACAAAGATCTATTAGCTCAAGAGGTAAAAGATTTAAGTCTTTATGATGATAGCCATATAGAAAATAGTAAAAAAATTGAATACCTCAAAGAACTTGAAGAGATTGCATCACAAGATAAAAAAATAATTAATACTGAGTCTGGATTTTCAGAGAATAAATCAAATTTTATTTTAGCTAACACTCTTGGATTTTGTAGAGGATATAAAACTTCATCATTTTCAGCTTCATGTGTAACAGTTGCAAAAGATATGAATAGCATGGAAAGAGATTATGAGTTTACAAGCAAATGTCATTTAAGTGATATAAAAAATCCATCTGAACTTGGAAAAATTACTGCTGAAAAAACAATAAAAAAACTTAATCCACAAAAAATTGGTAGTGAAAAATTAAATATAATTTTTGATAAAAGAATTGCCAAAGGTTTTTTGAGTGCTTTTGCGAGTGCTATCTCATCATCAGCAATTGCAAGAGGAACTTCATTTTTAAAAGATAAAATTGAACAACAGGTTTTTTCAAAATCATTAAATGTTTTTGATAAACCTGATTTAGTCAAAGGTATGGGCTCGCAATTATTTGACTCTGAAGGGGTAAAATCTGAAACATTAAAATTAATTGATTGTGGATATTTAAAGGAATATTTAATTGACACCTATAATGGTAAGAAGCTTAATTTAAGATCCAATGGAAGGAATAGTGGTTCAACTAATCTATATTTTGAAAATGGAACAATAAGTTTTCAAGATTTATTAAACTTAAGTTCAAAAAACCTATATATTACAGAGACAATTGGTCATGGTAGCAATCTAGTAACAGGAGATTATTCAGTTGGTGCTGCAGGTTATTTGATTGAAAACGGTGAATTTAAATATCCCATAAGTGAGATAACTATAGCTGGAAACTTTAACGACATGTTTAAAAATATTACTTTAGCTAATGATTTAGATTTTGAATATTCAACAAATTCACCAACCATGATGATAGAGGGCATGGTTGTGGCTGGCAAATGAGCCAGTTTTGTATCATAGGATCTGGAATTTCTGGGTCAACAATTGCAAACCTTTTAAATAAAAAAAACTCTGTTGAAGTTTATGATAAAGCTCGAGGACCAGGTGGCAGATCTTCATTCAAAAGATTAAACAAAAATCAAGGATTTGATCATGGTATGCAATACATTTCTCCAAAAAACCCTAAATTTAAAAAATTTATTAATGATTTAATTAAAAAGAATGTATTAAAAAAATGGCAGGGTAAACATGTCTACTTAAAAAAAGCAGAAAAAAAAAAAACACATTAAGATTATTGGAAAAAAAGGAAATAATGATATTTGCAAATTTTTGTTAAAAAATATAAATATTTTTTTTCAATCAGAAGTAAAAAAAATTGAATATCATAATGATTTTTGGCACTTGAAATTTGCAGATGGTAAAATTAAAATTTTTAAAAAATTAATTTTAACTTGTCCATTTCCACAACTTGTTAAATTATCAAAAAAATTTATTCGACATTCATTTATTAATAAAAAATTAAAAATGGATGCAAATATTACTGTTATGATTGCTATCAAAAAAAATTTTAAAAGACCTAGCAGTTATTCATTCAATGATAAAATTTTAGGCTGGGCTGCAAGTGAGAATAGTAAAAAAAGATTTTCAAGTAAGCTTGATTTATGGACATTACAGAGCACTTATAACTGGGCAAATAAAATGATAAATAAAAATAAAGATAATAAAGATATTAACTCAAAAATTCTAATAGATAAATTTTTTAAGCTCACAGGTTTTGAATATGAAAAACCAGAGTTTATACTAAATCATGGATGGAAATACTCTTCACATTCAAAAAAACTTAATATCTCAAGTTACTGGGATCCTACAATTAATTTAGGAATATGTGCTGATTGGTTTGTAGGACCAAGATTAGAAGCAGGATGGATAAGTGCAAATGATTTATTTAAAAAAATAAATAATTAGATTTATTCAACATTTTTAACTCTATACTCCCAATTACCCATTCTTGAATACGTCACTTTTCGAATAATATTATTTTTTTTATCATACCAAATTTCAAAATCTAACCTTTTATCTTTTGGAAGACTTAGGTCTTTAGAATTTAATTTAAAATGTTCAGTATCATAAGTTTTTCCATATAGATTAATTTTTTCTTTTCCAATAAATGTAACCACTTGCTCCTTAACACTACCTGAAATAGGACTTATTTGACTATTTGCTGTTAAAATATTGTGGCTCCACCAATTTCCAACTATATTATCAGAGTTTGCTTCACCATTATAAGAGGACCCTAAAATATCAAATTTATTAGTTTTTTGATTTAATTCTAATTTTACAAACTTTTCCTTATCATTTTGTAAAGTTTTTGAATTAAAAGAAATTAATTTACCATCGATATACTTTTCTTCACCATATCCTTCTATTTCAAAAATAGTAGCTCCAAATAATTTAACAGTAAATTTTATCTGATTGGTAACAAGAGTTTCATTTCCATTTTTTTTAAAGAAATAATAATTATAACCAATTACTTCTCCCTCTCTTAAAATTTCCATTTCTATTTTATTATAATTACTATAATGAGCTATATGAGCATTTGAATTTAAAGAGGTTAATAAAAAGATTAAAAAAAATAAAAATTTTTTCATTGTAAAATTACAATAATAGAATTTAGATTTAATAGAAGTGATTAATTAAAAATGTTTTTAAAAATTAAGAATATTCCCGTTGTATCCTGGAGTTCTGATACACCATACAATTTTAAACCAAAGTTTTTAACATTTTTTTATTTATGTTTTGGTTTAACTTTATTTGGCTTAGGAGAAGGATTGCTAATTGTTTCTTCTTCTGGTGCATCACCCTGGAGTGTATTGGCTCAGGGTATTTCCTTAAATATTAATCTATCAATTGGAACAATAACTTTTTTAATAAGTGTGGGTGTTTTGTTTTTATGGATTTTTTTAAAACAAAAACCAGGTATGGGTACAATTTTAAATGCAGTAATTATTTCTATAATGATAGATTTATGTATTAAATATGTGCCAACTCCTGAAAATTCTTTTAGTCAGATTTTATTAGCTGTTATTGCTGTAATAACAGTGGGTATTGGTGGTGGTATTTATTTAGTTTCTAATCTTGGAGCTGGACCAAGAGATGGTTTGATGATTGGTTTACAAAAAAAAACTAATTTACCAATTGCTTATGTTAGGGCAAGTTTAGAAATAACCGTTGTTTCTGTTGGATGGTATTTAGGTGGAACAGTTGGAATAGGAACTCTTTTATTCGCTTTTGGAATTGGTCCTTGTGTAGCGCTTGGATTATTTTTAGTTGATAAAATTTTTAACTAGGCTGCAGCTCCAGATTTCTCACTTCTTTTTCTTTCGTGAGGATCTAAAATAGCTTTTCTTAATCTACAAGAAGTAGGAGTGATCTCTAAAGCTTCATCAGTATTTAACATACTTAATTGTTCAGCGATGGACATTTTTCGAACAGGAGTCAATACTACGTTTTCATCAGTACCTTGAGTTCTCATGTTAGTTAATTTTTTACCCTTCATAACATTTATAATCATATCTCCTGGTTTTGGAGCCAATCCAACTATCATTCCAGGATATACTGGGTCATTATGTGTTACAAACATTTCTCCCCGTGCCTGTAAATTAAATATGGCAAATGCAACAGCTTTACCTTGTTCCATTGCGATTAATGCACCATTTCTTCTTCCTTCCATTTCACCTTCAAAGGCCCCATAAGAATGAAAAATTCTGTTAATTACACCATTACCTTTTGTTAAAGTTAAAAATCTACTTGTGTAACCCATCAATCCTCTTGTTGGAGCATGGAAAATTAATCTTTTTTTATTTTTACCTGTATCTTTTAAGTCTATCAATCTACCTTTTCTTCTATTCATAGAGTCAATTACTTTTGATGAGTACTCTTCATCTAAATCCATAGTAATTTCTTCAATAGGTTCTAATTTATTTCCATTTTCGTCTTTTTGGTACAACACTTTAGGAGGACTTACAGTAAGTTCAAAACCTTCTCTTCGCATTTGCGTCAATAAGATTTCTAACATTAACTCTCCACGTCCACTGATCACAAAAGAGTCATTGCCTGGATTTTCAGAAAAAGATATCCCAACATTATTTTGTGCTTCTTGAACTAGCCGATCTCTAATTTGAGTACTGGTTAATTTTTTACCTTCAGTTCCAGCTAAAGGAGAAGTGTTTACAGTGATAGTAATTGACATTGTAGGGGGATCAATTGGAGTTGCAGGTATTGGTTCATTTACCTCTAAATCACATATAGTATCTGCAACGTTTGCTTTTTCTAGTCCAGCTATAACAACAATATCTCCAGCTTCACCAACCTCAATTGGAACTTTTTTAGTTCCTTCATATCTAAAAATTTTAGTTAATTTACCTTCGTCAACTTTTTCACCTTTTAAATTTATAGCTTTGATAGCTTGATTGGCTTTTGCTGTGCCTTGAGTAATTCTTCCAACTAAACTTCTTCCTAAAAAACTATCTGCATATAAAAGGGTAGATAACATTGCAAAAGGTTTTGTTTTATCTAAATTTGCAGGCTTAACGTGTTCAACTATCATATCTAATAATGGGTTAAGATTTTCTCTTGGACCATCAACCTCTTTATCAGCCCAACCTGATCGACCACTAGCATATAATACTGGGAAATCTAATTGTTCTTCATTTGCATCCAAGCTAACAAATAAATCAAATGTCTCATCTAAAACTTCATTTGCTCTTTGATCTGCTTTATCTAATTTATTAATTACAACAATCGGTTTTAGCCCTTGTTTTAAAGCTTTCGATAGCACGAATTTTGTTTGAGGCATAACACCTTCAGCTGAGTCAATTAAAAGTAAAGCACCATCAGCCATACTTAAAACACGCTCTACTTCAGCAGCAAAGTCTCGGTGACCTGGTGTGTCTATGATGTTAATTCTAGAGTCCTTCCAATTGATTGAAGCTGGTTTAGCTAAAATTGTAATTCCTCTTTCTTTTTCAAGCTCTCCAGAGTCCATTAATCTTTCATCTACAATTTCATTTTCCCTAAATGAACCACTTTGTTTCATTAAGTTATCAATTAAAGTAGTTTTACCATGATCGACATGGGCTATAATTGTGATGTTTCGAATATTATTGGTCATAAAATGTGGCTCTTATACATCAATTAAGTAATTTGAAAACTTAAAAAAACTCTTAAAAATCAAATAATCTAGCTAATTTATATTAATTCATTTGTTGTGATTAACCTAAAAAGGTTTAGACATCCTTTGGAAAACAAATTTAAAAAATAATATTCGTCTTAAAACTATACCCCCTCTTTCATAAAATGGAAAATTTTGAATCATTAAAAATTGAAGACGCTTTAAAATTTTCTTTAAGCAAAATGCAATTTACTAAACCAACTCCTATTCAAGGAATGGCTATTCCTGTTGCTTTAACGGGTAAAGATATTCTTGGTACAGCTCAAACTGGCACAGGAAAAACTTTGGCATTTATTATTCCTTTAATTAATAAATTAATTTTAGATAAGGAAGCCATGGCATTGGTGATGTGTCCTACAAGAGAACTGGCATCACAAGTTATGGATGCAATTAAAACTCTTTTAGGGGATAAAATAAATATTAAATCTGCATTATTAATTGGTGGGGAAGCAATGCAGCGCCAATTAAAGCAGTTAAATAATAGATCGAGAATAATTGTTGGCACTCCTGGTAGAATTAATGATCATCTTAAAAGAAAAAGCTTAAATCTTAAGGCAACAAAATATTTAGTTTTAGATGAAACAGATAGAATGCTTGATATGGGGTTTACACCTCAGATAGAAATGGTTTTGAACTTTATACCTAAAGAGCATCAAACTTTATTATTTTCAGCAACTTTACCTGGTAATATTTTAAAAATATCTGAAAGATATTTAAATCAACCAGAAAGAATTTCAGCAGGCTCAACTTCTGTTCCAATAGCGAAAATAAAACAAGAGACCTTAGAAGTATTTAAAGAAAATAAATATGATGAATTGGTAAATCAGTTGCTAGCAAGAAAAGGATCAATTTTAGTATTTGTCAAAACTAAAAGAAATGCTGATAGAATGGTCAAACGATTAAAAGAAGAAGGACACTCAGCCGATGCAATTCATGGAGATTTAAGACAAAGCAAAAGAGATAGAGTGATCAGTGGTTTTAGAAAAGGAATTAAAAGAATTTTAATCGCAACTGATGTAGCGGCAAGAGGTTTAGATATACCATTAATAGAGCATGTTATTAATTTTGATTTGCCACAAGTACCAGAAGATTATGTTCATCGAATAGGTCGAACTGCAAGAGCAGGTTCAAACGGATCGGCATTAACATTTCTTACAAGAGATGACAGAGCAATGTGGAACTCAATTAGTAGATTAATAGATCCAAATTTTAAATCTTCACAAAATAATTTTAAAAGTAATTCAACTAAAAATAAAAGAAATAGAAATTCTTTTGATAAAAAAAGAAGTTTTGGAGATAAGAAAAAATTCTTTAAAAAAGATGAGTCTAGAAGCTCAAGTTTTGGAGATAAGAAAAAATTCTTTAAAAAAGATGAGTCTAGAAG
>Ga0209631_10005711_pt1 | contig 13071 bp, 15 predicted proteins | sample COG_08_FD_184752 | JGI IMG/M metagenome (GOLD analysis project Ga0209631, IMG submission 184752) | Pelagic Microbial community sample from North Sea - COGITO 998_met_08 (SPAdes) (version 2) | ecosystem: Environmental > Aquatic > Marine > Neritic zone/Coastal water | place: Helgoland, sampling... | reverse complement strand
GAATTCGCCATATGTATGCCGACCTGCTGGAATAAGATAATAACATGTCGAATGGTTTCGCGAATTCATTTAAAAATGGGATAATAAACTCAAAGAGTTGGGTGGTTAATTTTTTTCATTTTTTTCTTATACTCATATAATACCGAAATAAAAGCCTTTAATTGACATTTAAAAGGTTTTACCCTAATATTGATAACTATTCTCATTATTACTTTAAAACGAGAGTACTCAATTAATCTGTTGCGAATCAACCACGTGCCCGCGTTCACAAGAGCATATTATTTGGTAAGCACCCTTAAATTTCACACGAATCTCTGATTATGCAAATTCCTCACCTTCCTCGTACCACAAGCCTTTTTATAATCATTGCACTTTCAATCTTTTTCATTAGCAATGACCAGGCATCTGCCAAATCTTTCAATCAGGAAACCCAAGACACAGTTAAAAAAATTGTAATGATGCTAAATATTGCTGCCAAGGAATTTGCAGATGGCGTCGTAGATGGGAAAATTGTCATCCCCCCGGAATATAAAGAGAGTCAAGTTTTTCTTCAGCAAGCTTCTGAAAGATATTCACGGGTATCAAAAAAAATTGAGGACCAAGCTAAAGCAAAAGTCCTGGGTCAACATTTCTCAGAGCTGAAGCAAATGGTAAAAACTAAAGTGGCATCTCAAAAAATCTGGGATAAAGTGAATCAGGTCAACTCACAATTGATGTCCACTTTTAAAATTGAGATCAACAAACTTCCGATCACCCCTGTCTCTTTGAGCAATGGAAAAAAGATTTTTGAAACCAACTGCGCCGTTTGTCATGGTATTGCTGGACATGGTGATGGCCCTATTGCTAAACAATTCGATCCCCCCCCTGCCGTTTTATCTAACCCGCAACTGACTGGCGATACCAACACAACCGCCTATGATAATTTCGAAGTTCTCAACGTTGGCATAGCTGGTACCGTAATGATGTCGTGGGCAGGTGTTTTGTCTGAAGCTCAAATTTGGGATGTAACTTATTATCTACGGTCATTTTCCAATGCCAATGTGCAACTACCTCCCGTAAACCTCGACCTTGCCGCACTGGAATCGGCTGGCGAAAGTGCCAAAGATATTTCAGACCAGGTCATGACCGATGTTCGTGCTCTGCTTGCTGAAAGTTTAACGAAATTCAAAGATAACAAATTAGAAGACGCCGCTGAAACAGCTTTTGATGCTTATATGACCTATGAGAAGATTGAATCAAACTTACTCACTCGTGATAGGAACCTTGGCATAAAACTAGAGTCAGCTTTCAGCCGTTACCGTGGCGAAATCAAACGTGGAGCGACTTTAGAGCATGTAGAAAAAATTAATAACGAAATCTTATTAGATCTTTCTAAGGGTCACGAACTGCTAAAAAATGAAGTTGGATTTTCCGGATTATTTATTCAATCTCTTTCCATAATTGTACGCGAAGGTTTTGAAGTAATTCTTATAATTGCCGCCTTGATTGCGTTCTTGCGCAAATCTCGTAATGAGGCACGTATAAAAAGTATTCATATCGGTGTCGTAGTAGGTATCCTTGCCAGTTTTCTCACAGCCTATATCATCCATGAAATTCTTCATTTAAGTGCAGTCAACCAAGAAGTTCTGGAAGGTTGGATCATGATTGTGGCTGTTGCCATTTTATTCTCGGTCAGCTATTGGCTTGTTTCAAAAATAGACAATAAAAAATGGCAGGAATATATCAACAAAACTATGCGAGGAGCACTTTCCAAAGGCAATGTATGGACTCTGAGCGCAGTGGCTTTTATTACTGTTTACAGAGAAGGCTTTGAAACGGTTTTATTTTATAAGGCTCTTTTTTTATATGCTGGAGAATCAACAAGTGGCATCATTTCAGGTTTTTTCGCAGGGTGTGTGATGCTCGCAGGAGTTTTTTATTTAATAAATTATATAGGGTTACGTATCCCCATCAAATGGTTTTTTGGTTTCACCAGTGCCCTCCTTTATTACATGGCTTTTACTTTCATGGGAAAAGGCATTCATGTATTGCAAATGGGTGAGCAGATCACAATGACCATTGCAGAAAATTTACCTAGTATTTCCTGGCTGGGTATGTATCCAACATGGGAAACCTTCATTGGCCAAGCTATTTTAGCTGCCGCTTTTATTTTTGCATTGGCCTACACTTTCATTATTAAAGCCGAGCTCGGCTCAACGCAATTAAAAAAAGACACAGCACAATTACAAAATAACATAACCCAGGTTCACGACCTGGTCGAACATATTTCTGATCACGCGAAGAAATGCGAAACCTTACTTAAAGACACACCTGATCAAGATCTTCAAGAACTCTCCGGTCATTTGAAGGAAATTGATATTAAGATTCACGAGCTATTTGGTCATGTTAAGTATCTAGAAAATCAACTTCAAGATGAGTTTGAAAAGCTGGCCAAGCAAGGCTTTCAAGTAAAATAATTTCAGTCTGGTTAATAGCTAATGGAATTTTAGTGAGTCGACACCTGACGACTCTCGATAAAAAAATGAACTCGAAGATGGAGCGACTAAAGGAAAGGAATTGGAAAATATAAATTAATGCAGAAACTTTTTATCTTTACCTTTTAAGGTGGAGGGATAGGGTTGCTCTCTGTTCATCATATCCATCTTCTTATACTCTTCCCAGTTGTCACGGAACAAATTAAAACCAACATAGTCCAACGCCTGCATGATTTCGAGCTCAGAGACCTTACCATTCCCGCCATCGACTTCTCGGATAGCATCCTCAATTTGTTCGCAAAGTCCGGCAAACCGCTCTTCATCTTCAAACATCATAAAATCTTTCATAAAATCAAAGCTCATTCCCTATCTCCACTAAAAATCTTAGCTATTCATTAAACTATCTTAAGATATTTTAGAATAAAAAGTTTTCACTTCAAACATAAATTCTTCAATATCTTTCTGGATTTCCGAAAACCTCCCGTTTTCCATACGCTCTACTGAATAAATAGAGCCTCCCAATGCAACAGCATCGGCCCCGGCACCCAGATATTTCTTTATATTTCCTGGGTTAACACCGCCAACCGCAATCAATTTGATCTTATCAAAAGGCCCCTTAATCTGTTTAAAGTATTCTGGGCCCATTTGCGAGGCAGGGAAAACCTTAACCATAGTGGCTCCGGATTTCCATGCTCTTTGAATTTCTGTGGGAGTCAAGGCACCGGGAAAATAGGCCAACTTGTTTTCTACACAAAAGGCTGCAACCTCTTCTTCAAAATCGGGAGCAACAATAAATTTAGCTCCAGAATCAAAAGCTTTTTTAGCCTCTTCTACCGATAATACCGTACCCGCACCAACGGTCAAATCAATGAATTGTTCTGTCGCTTTTTTGATAAGATGGAGGGAGTCTGCTGTATTCAGCGTGATTTCCAGAAATTGCAGTCCACCGGCAATTGAAGCCTCTGCAACACCCTGAAGGGATTCTTCTTTCACACCACGAAGAATCCCAATCACGGGTGCCAATTCAAATCGATGCAGATCAAAGACCATCAAGGATCATTTAGACGTTGGCTTCAGTCGTCAGTTTTTCATAGAACCCAAGATATTCGTCTTTTTCCTCTGAGTTTCTCAACTTCATTCCGGCTCGAGGATGCAAGTCTAAAATCCCAGTGATCATGTATGGGATGTTGTATCCCCATTCGATTTCTTCTTGAAGTTTTACGAATTCTTTACCTAACACTTTCAGAATAGGCTTGATATTGAATTTAGGATTCTTTAAAAATCCCAGTAATAATTCAAGGGGACAATTGCCAGCAGCACGCCCGATGCCCAAAATAGTTCCATCCAGATAATTTATGTTCTGGATGATGGACTCAATCGTATTAGCAAAAGCGAGCTGTTGATTATTATGGGCATGAATACCAATTTCTCGGGTTGGCATAGCTGCTATATATTTTTTTGCCAAATAGGCAATTTGCTCCGAGTATAACGCGCCGAAGCTATCAACCAGATAGACAACATCTACCGCACTTTCTTTTTCTATCTGCGCAAGAGCCTCATCCAACTCTCTTTCTCTGGCATGAGATACGGCCATAATATTAATCGTGGTCTCGTAACCCTTCCCGTTCAATGTATTGACAAACTCGATCGCCTTGTCTATATCTTTCACATAGGAAGCGACGCGCATCATATCGACATAACTTTCAGCTTTTGGAATAACTGACTTGGGATCAAACCTTCCAATATCTGCCATAACAGAAACTTTGCAGTTCAGTTCAGTATCACCAATAACATTTTCCAGATCTTTTTCAGAACAGAATTTCATCGGCCCAAATTCACCCCGTTTGAACTGATTTTCATCGGCCTTATAACCTAACTCAATATAGTCAACACCGGACTGGTTCACCGCTTGAAAAACCCCACGAACCAAATCATCACTGAACAGATGATTATTCATCAACCCACCATCGCGAATGGTACAATCTAAAACTTTTATTTCTTTTCGATACATGATTATAAAACCTCCCAGCGGGTATTTAAGACACCCGAATAAAACGAAATTGCAGTATAATTTTCAACAGATTGGAGAAAGAGATTATATTTCTATTGTCGTTTTCCGTCAATCAGATAATTACCCATTTCTCTTTTAATCCCTTTATTGACAGAGACTTTTAATAAAATCAAATCATTTCAAAAATCACATCCACCCAACCATCAAAGGTAATATCTAGCAAAGATGACCTAACTATGAAAAATAAAAACTCTTTTTGGACCGTAAAGCAAGAACCTTCCCAATACAGCTGGCAACAGTTTGAAAAAGACGGTGGCACATATTGGGATGGGGTGCGGAACTATCAGGCGCGAAATAATTTAAAGGCAATGAAAAAAGGAGATATGGTTCTTTTTTATCACAGTGTCATCGGAAAGGAAATAGTTGGCATTGCCAAGGTCACTCGCGAAGCCTACCCTGATCCAACAACGGATGACGAGCGCTGGGTTGTCGTCGACTTAAAGCCAATAAAACCTTTTAAGATTCCTGTTACTCTTGAGGACATTAAGGGGCATAAGGACCTCTCGGAAATTGCGCTGATCAAGCAATCTCGACTGTCTGTCATGCCTCTCACAAAAAAAGAATTTCAGTTGCTGCTAAAACTTGGGAAAACAAGTATGCCAAAATAACTCCCAGATGCTAGGTTAACTTATTGGCTAATCTTACAGATATTGTGATTGACTTAAATTATCTGGAAGTATAAATTCAAAAATCCTTGATCAATGACAGGGGTATTAAATGAAAATTATTTTAATAGTGTTCTTATCACTCTTGGCCTTTGCCTGCTCAGGGGAAGTAGAAAATAAGCAGCCTCCCAATAGCAAATCTACATCAACAGAGAATCTACCTTCCAATCCTTTACCCTCGCATTCACAACCTAACCAGCCTGAAGAACATATCAGTGGTGGTGGCGAGACGCACATATCCGGCGCACCCTCTTCTTCTCATATTAGTGGGCAATAATTCGATGATCAGAAGATTGGTGTTTTTCTCAATCCTGTTATTTTTTCTAACCAAGCCTTCCTTCGCCAACGAAAAAGGGATTCCTGACTGCCATGAGCATATCCACCCCTTGCACATTGAACGAGAGCGGGTAGCGGAATTGGATGGTATATGGGGACTGTTTGAAAAAAATCGTTCGCTTCAGGGAAGTTCGGTGATCGCTATCGATCTAGATAAAAAAATAAACTCAATAATTTTCCACCTGCAATATCTCTGCAACACTCTACATGGTATCCCCATGAATGAGGTTGCGCGATATGTGCGAGATGGTATCGAAGCAAAAGGTCAAGAGAATTTTCGCAAAGAACTGATCGTTCTCGGAAAGACTGAGGCAGAAATTGATATATGGTTTGAGTTCACTCGTTTTTCACTTAAAAATAAAGAGCGTCCTTTAAAACTAAAATCCATATTAAAATCTATTAAAGACTCGGCCTCTTTTATTGGTTCTTATGTTTCTTTAGCTCAGAAAATTGATCGTCTTGAAATCGAAGACTCCATTAAGAATAATTCCGTTAAAAATCATGCTATAGAGCTATCAAGTAAAATTGAAAGCTTCTTCAAATCTGACCCCTATATGGATCAAGCTTTAACAGAAAATGCGAAGATTCCCTATTACGATATCAATGAGAGTTCTGGCGGTTCCTGACTTGTCCAAAGAATAATATAAATATACAAAGAGGTTAAAATTATGGGTAACTTTTTAGTCATTGGCGGAAGTGGTGTTATGGGGCAGGCCGCAATTAAGGCGGTTCGTAAAAAATTTGGTAGCGATGCCAACATCATTGCAAACTGGTTCGGCAAAGAGGATCCAGAATTCACAGTTGAAGGAGCAGATAAAACTATTTTTGGGGATATTTCAGATAAGAACTGCATGGACAAAATCAAGTCTGAAAACACCGGACATTTTGACTATATGTTCTACGCCACTGCTTTAGGTGAAGTGGGTGTCCCCATAAAAGAAGCAGAATCAGAATCCATAGCCCAATCTAATCGACTGTCATTTGATCCTATTTCCGTACTTGAGGAATATTTTGATATAAAAACTACCGTGGCCTATTCCACATTTTATGTAATCCGGCATCAATTAGCCACTTATGGGGCCATGGGATACTCCAAAGAGGCCATTGAAAAATGGACCTTGGAAGTGGGAAAATCCAACCATACCTGTATTCGTGCCGGGCTTTTTGAATCTCAGTCTTCAAGAGGCATAAAACTGCTTCTACGCAAATCGGCTAAAAATCCGGAAAATATTAAAGACCCATTATTAAAATCTTATTTTTCGGGTAAAAGCTCCAAAGAAGGAATAAAGGAGTTTGAGGAAGGTATTTTTAGAGAAGAAAAAGAAGCCTATGGAGATTGCAGAACTAATGCAGAGGACCTCTATCAGTCCCATCTAATACTTTTCGAATCCGAAAACCCAAAATTCGTCAATGTATGCGGAAAAAAAATATGGCTATCTGATGAGCCGCAACTGCTCAAAGATTATTTTTAATTTAAAGAACCATTTTTCAGTAGATTTCGATTTATTAAGAAATAACATATAATTATAAATTCCCCAATTGAATTGATTTAATTGTTTTTTTATTTAATAATTAAAAATCTTGCAATCAAAAATCAGATCACTAAATAGCGGTTTATGGACCCATTTCAGATAAGTTTATGAACGACAATTCCACTGAAAAAAAATCTTCGGTTCGCCTTTCTACGGATGAAAATCTAAACACATTGCTGGAAAGTGTGGTTAACGAGGTGACCGTTTATGCCGAGAGACTAGGCGGGCAGATAAAAAAAATGTCCGATATTGGTCGGGCACTTTCGGGGGTTCATGATCTCAACGCACTTCTTGAAATGATCGTTGATCAAGCAAGGAGTTTTACCAATGCCGATGCAGGGACACTTTATATACTTGAAGACGAAACCCTGCGCTTCCAAATCGTTCAAAATGACAGTCTTAAAATTTTTATGGGAGGAAAAACTGGAGAAACGATTCCCTTCCCCCCTGTTGAACTAAAGGAATCCAATGTATCTGCCTTCGTTGCTTTAAAAGGAAAATCGGTCAACATACCCGATGTTTATGATACTAATTTATTCGATTTCACCGGGCCTAAAAAGTTCGACCAGTCGACCGGATACCGATCCAAATCTATGCTCGTGGTTCCCATGAAAAATCATGACAATGATGTGATAGGAGTTCTACAGCTACTCAATGCCACGAACCCGGTAAACAACGAAGTCATAGCATTTTCTCAGGACTACGAAAACCTCTCTGAATCTCTGGCCTCGCAGGCTGCAGTTTCTATTACGAATGCAAAGTTGATTTCAAACATGACAGAACTGTTTGAAGCATTCGTTAAAGTAATGGCAACAGCAATCGATGAAAAATCTCCGGTCACAGGGGGGCATATCAGACGTGTAGCAGATTTGACCCTCACTATGGCAGAGGTCATCCATAATCATGACGAGGGAGCTTTCAAGGATAGAAAGTTTTCCCCTGATCAAATGTATGAATTGCGAATTGCTGCCTATATGCATGATATTGGCAAGGTAACTTCACCCGTCGAAATCGTAGAAAAAGCAAAAAAATTACAAACTATATTCGATCGTATTCATTATATCCGCTTAAGAATGGATTATATAATTCAGAAAGTAAAACTTGAAGGACAGCAAAAGAAAATTGAATTGCTAGAAAGAAAAGCTGATCTTGCTGAGATCAAAAAAGTCGAATTAAAATCAGAAAAGCAAATTCAAGAAATGGAAGATATTCGTTTATTTATAAACAAATGTAATGAGCCTGGAGAATTCTTGGAAGATGAGACTCTTGATAAACTCAAAGAAATTTCCCTGAGAACCTATTTAGATAACGAAGGCCAGCAGCAGCCTTTTATCACAGAAGACGAACTGCTCAACCTATCGATACGCCGTGGCAGTATTACTGACGCCGAGAGAAAAAAGATGCAAGATCATGCAGCAGTAACATTAAAAATGCTCAAGCAAATTCCATTCACTAAGAAACTGAAGAATATACCCAGTTTTGCAGGTGCGCATCATGAATTCATAAATGGTAAGGGTTATCCGCTTGGCTTGAAAGGTGATGAAATCCCATTTGAAGGAAAGTTGATGGCTGTAACGGATATTGCCGAAGCCCTGACAGCGTCCGATAGGCCTTATAAAAAGGCGATGCCCTTGGAAACTGTATATAGGATTCTCAGGTCTATGGCGGGAAATGGAGAACTAGACAATGACATGGTAGAGCTATTTATCAATGAGGAAATATATAAAACTTACCAAGAAAAGCACGAAACCTCCGCCGCCAAAAGCTAACCCTTAGCAACCGATTTACACCACCCCAGACACGACTAAAAATACCTAGTCTGCTTCTCAAAAGAACAATCTAAACCCAAGTCCAGGCCACACTTTCTGATCTAATTATTTTTTCTTCGGTTTGTAGGGGCCTGTGCGCAAATAGTTGTCGTTCATCTTCACATGCAAGTCAATTTGCGGAGTTCCTTGTTCCTTGCCTTCTGGATGGCCATCATCAAATTTTTTAGATAGCAGACTTTTGGTTTTTTTTGATAGGATGGTAGATCTTTTTCTTCTGGTCCGTGTTTTGCGTTCTTCAAACGCTTCCTTATATTTTTTTTTGTCCTCATGGGACATATTTAGAATCATAGTGCCTCGGCGGATAAGCTAAGAAATTTAAAAAACCACTTAGTTAGATTACGCTAATTTCGACCCAAGTTGGAAGTTTTTTATGCCCATTGAGAAAATTAAAAACTCATTACGAGATGAAAACCTTCAAAACTCATCCCTAACGACAATTATTAATGAGGTTGACCCTTTTGAGATCGCCCGTCGTCTAAATGAATTTTCTACGGATGACAAAATTCGGATATTTCATTTTCTCGATAACGAAAGCAAACGCCAAGCTCTGCTCTATGAAACCGATATAGACAGCCGTCTGGAAATTCAGGATACTCTGGACAGAGACTATCTGGCCAACCTTTTGGATGAAATGGCAGAGGATGAAGCCACCGATTTAATTCAGGAGCTTCCCAGTCATACTCAGGAAGATATTCTGAGTAAAATGGAAGCGCAGGATGCTGAAGTCATAAAAGATTTGATTCAATATGGTGAGGAAACTGCCGGTGGTCTGATGACCCCTGAGTTTAATAAAATTAAATGGAACCAGCCTGCCGCTGAAATTTTCACAAAAATAAAACAGGAGTCAGGTTCCTATATACATCCCTATTTTTATGTTGTCGATGACCAAAACAAGTTATTAGGATTTTTCAAGCTTCGTGATCTGTTAAATGCTCAGTCATCCGCTATTGCAAAAGAATTTATCCGGCCCGAAACTCCTAAAATAGCTATCAATGATCCTTGCGAAAAAGTTGCCAACGTAATGGGTCAGGACCACCTCAGCATATTACCTGTTGTCGATGAGAACAACGTGATTCAGGGTGTTGTCACTTTTGATGATGTCATCCGCGTCATGGAAGATATTGCTAGTGAAGATATTTATACGATGGTCGGAACCGCAAAAGTAGATCCTTTTGCAAAAAAAACAGGTAGCAAAATCATTGCGCGCGCTCCTTGGCTATTCATAACATTTGTTGGAGGAATTATTAGCGCATGGATACTGGGTTTATTTGAAGGCACTCTTTCAGAAGATGCTGCAATTATTTTATTTATCCCATTTGTAATAGGACTGGCCGGGAATATAGGGATTCAGGGTGCAACCATTATTGTTAGGGGTCTTGCGACTGGAGACATTCAAGAAGACAATATTGCGCATATAGTGAAAAACGAAATACTAGTTGGAGTATTAAACGGAGCTATTTTTGGAATTATTTGCGGCACACTAATCAGTCTTACAGCAGAAATTTTATTGAGCACAGATCCGTTGCTAGGACTAGTCGTAGGGACTGGCATTATTCTGGCTGTGTCGGTAGCATCCTTGGTAGGTTCTCTAACACCCATCATTTTTATTAATCTGGACATAGATCCAGCCATAAGTACCGGGCCTGTAATAACAGTAGCCAACGACATACTTGGTCTTGCTATTTATCTTGTCACAGCTAAATTTATTCTGGCTGTGTTTTAAATTATTCTTCCTTGGGTTCTTTCAGTTTGATTTCAATAATCGCAGTATCCACCTCCACATACTCCTGCTCCTGCACATAGAATTCGGCTACAACACCTTCTACTTCTGAAAGCAGAGTGAAATAACCCTCAGAAATGATCTCACAAACGGCAGTTCCGGGCACTACTTTATCCCCTTTTCTAACTAAGAATTTATCCACCTTGCCTGAAGTCATGGTGGGGTACATCGCACACATGATAATATAGTCCTCCATCTATCCTCCCTCTCTTACAAAACTGCCTTTATGATTCAAAAAAAACCGAGCATGGGTGGTCCTATCGTATTCAAAAAAACCAAATAAAATTAAACCCAATCCTCCGGATTTAAAATGCATTTCCAATTTAAAATGTATAAACTGAAAACCCTAATAGATTTTGGTTAGTCATAATGAAAATAAATACTGGCGACACCCTTTACGAGCCCATGTCACGAAACACCGGCGAAGTCATCGATGTCATTGAACACCCAAGCGGGAAGATCATTAAAGTCCGCTGGCGTTTGGATGGACAGCTACCCCATGACACGGAACTGTTTTACAAAAAAGTAAAACGTTGCATTCGCGATGGCCTCTACGAACATACCTCAGTAGATTAGTGTTTATAAACCTGATGCGAAGGACGTCCCGCTAGTATATTCAATTTACCCCAATTCACTACACTCTTGAACTTTTCTGAGGCCATAAAAGCGTCAAACGCTTTTTCATCGCTCCACTCAGAAACAATCAGGTAGGACTGCGCATCACTCACATCTTTATATAGAAATGATTTAGAATGCCCCTCCATTTCCTCCATTACTTTCAATACAGCAGTAAAGGCATCTTCAAATACTTTTTCCTTTCCCGGTATCATTTTGTAATTCATTCCTATAGTTACCATTAATTTTCCTTTCAAATGTTCAGGCAACCAGTTGTAAATCCTCCTGGTCGCCTATTTGTTGAATTAATATATTATTAATACCATACATATTTTGAATGGCCTGAATATTATCCTTTTTATGGCCAAGATACAAAGAAACTTGCCTCGAAGGTACTTTAAAGGTGATCGCTTCTGGGATCTTCTGCAACTGATCAATCAGGTTAAACATTTTTTCTCTGGCGATCAATCTATCGACCAGATACCTGAAAGCAGGATGGTATGGGCCATCCACAAAATTTTCAAGCATGGAAGGGTCTGCATGCAACCCTACTCTAATCACAGGTATATTTTCCTTTTGAAACGCTATTAATGCATCCTTTACCAATCGAACCATTCTATTCAGCTTCCAAGGAAGGTATTTCCCAAGTTTATACATTTCGTATAGTTCTGTATTTTTAATAACCAGCGTTGGATAAATTCTCACGAAATCCGGCATTAATCCAATTACATCTTGCACGGATTTCATAAAAATATTTTCATCATCTTCAGGAAGTCCAGGCATTAACTGCAATCCAAGCCTCAATCCATCTTTTCGAATTGAGTCTACAGCCGATTTTACTGTGTCAAAGTCGCAAGGCCGGCCAACCGCTTGCAAGACTCTATCATTCGTGGATTGAATACCCAACTCAACAGTTTTGACATTATTTTCTTTAAGCAAAGAAATATTGTGCGAATTGACCAATAGACTGTGGGTAGAAACTCTTATAGAGTGAACTTCGCCTGAATAAATCGAAGGTTCTACTGCCTGAAGAAGTCGTTTTTGCCTTTCTTCTGGCAGGCCTGTAAAACTACCTCCGTAAAAAGCCACTTCCCGCTTTTCAGGTAAGCCTTCTGAGTCCAAAACATCCAAATAAGATTGGATGGTTTGACGAACTATAATCTCATCACTTTGCTGATTCACACCTGTGATTTTAGACTGATTACAAAATGCGCAGCGGTAAGGGCAACCTTCATGGGGAATGAAAACGGGAATAATTAATTGATTTCGTCTTTTCACTGAAGATAATTTAAATCCAATTAAAAAAGTCAGATAAAAATGTAAGGAATTGGTTCAGAGATTACCAGATGCCGATCGCAACCAGGAAAAGAAAAAACACCCAAACCGATACTGATACCAAAGGTTATTCTGGAAGGAATAGTCTCTGTCTCAAACTTCAGAGGCTTGTTATCTTCGGGAATGGGGTTTCGCTCGTAAGGCAGCTTTTTGTTAACCATAACCTTTTTTATAGCCGACAATACATCTTTTCAAATTCCTATTTAAAAGCAGCCATGGCGAAATTTATTTCATCCAATCTGCCTATCAATATTTTCAGAAGATGGTCTTGAAATTTATTTAAAATCGCAGGATCTAGAGTTTTGAGAATATAACTATCCATCTTCAGGACAACTACTTTTTTCTTGGCAATTACGTTCGTTGACCGAGATTTTCCGGTGTTCAAAGGAACCTCTCTAAACATTGCTCCGAGATTTAATGTGTTCAATTCCGTA
>Ga0209631_10005709_pt1 | contig 13072 bp, 10 predicted proteins | sample COG_08_FD_184752 | JGI IMG/M metagenome (GOLD analysis project Ga0209631, IMG submission 184752) | Pelagic Microbial community sample from North Sea - COGITO 998_met_08 (SPAdes) (version 2) | ecosystem: Environmental > Aquatic > Marine > Neritic zone/Coastal water | place: Helgoland, sampling... | reverse complement strand
CTCGTTTGAGTCGGTGTTGTTTGAGGTGCTGCATGACCGTGGCTGCCTCATGAAGTACGTATCCGTGCGCAGGCAATATGAACTGCAGGGCATCGTGTTCGGCACTTTCCAATAAACGGTCTAAGGCATGCAGGTAGTCCCCCATATGGCCATCTGGTGGGTTGATGATGGTAGTGCTACCGTTCAAAATGTGATCGCCTGAAAAAAGAATGCCGTCCTCTTCCAACACAAAACAGAGGTGGTTGTGCGTGTGGCCAGGTGTGTGTATAGCCCGCAAGGTATGGGTGTGCGTGCCCTGTAAAACCACACGTTCGCCGTCCGCGATCACGCGCTCAGGCGCGAAGTGGCTGTCAGGCCGCGCGTCTGGCCCATGTGGCAGACCCGCAATCAGCGGTGGCTTACCCGTGGCGGCATCAAGCGTAGCGGCTTGCAAGTCTTGGGCGCCCGGCGAATGGTCTGGGTGCGAGTGGGTACATAAGATCAGACGCACGTCGCCCTGGGTGGCCAGTCTCAGTCGCTCGGTATGTGAGGGCTCTATGGGGCCGGGGTCGATCACGATGTAGCCGGTATCGGGCGTGCCAACGATGTAGGTGTTGGTTCCGGGGCCGGTCATGACGCCTGCATTGGGACAAGTGAGCCGTTGTATGTTTTTTAGCAAGGCAACAGGTTGCTCGCTTTGCCAGTCGAGTGCGTGCACGATCTGGCCATCAGGGCAAACCATTTCAAGCTCGCCAAAGGCGGCCTCATGCTCCATGTAGCGCACCTCTTCGCCCTTTAAAAGCCCAGCGCGTGGACAGGTGGTGTAGAGCGGCTGTTCATGTGCGCAGGCCGCCAAGGCGTCGGCTGTACTGGCAAACGCAGCCAGCTGTATTAGCGTTTTGATGGTGGGGTAAATGATGAAAAAGCGTCCCTTTTCGTAGGCTGCCAAGGCCTCGGTGGCGTCTAGCCAAACGGGTTCAAATTGCTCAGATTCATCGGCAACGGGTGTCTGATTCCCGGGCATGCGGGTGATTAAAAAGGGCACATCAAAGCGCTTACCCATATCCCGGTCGGTGATCCAGCGCGTAAAGCTGAATACGGTGTCAGCCCGCAAGGTCCAGCCTAATGCGGCGCACTGTGCATAAAAATCACCGGTGCGATCAATCTGCGCAATGTCCGCGTCTGTGGCCCAGTCTCCTTGGGCATTGGTGGCGAGCAAGACCCCTAGTTCCTCAAAGCTCTCGCGTATTGCTGCGAGCGCCGCGGTGCGCAAGTCATCGGGTTGCGTTTCCCTAAACCGTACGCTGTCGTTACCTGTGCGTGAGGGCAGGTTCGCGTGCGCATCAGCGTCCGCACGGTCAATGCCGCCGCCAGGAAAGACATATGCACTGGGTGCGAAGCTGGCCGTGCTTGACCGCCGGGTCATCAAGACCTCCATACCCTGGGGGCTGTCGCGCAGCAAAATAACGGTTGCGGCGGCGCGCGTGGCTGCGGGCGTGCGCGCGGGATGAAGTTGCATGTCTTGTCGTGGCATACCTGCTATTTTGCCGTTAAACAAACGCCCGGGGTGTTTGACGGGCGACTGTCCGGTGTCGGCGCTTATGAGCCCCCGTTTTGCGCAATCTGCGTTGCGCGAGATAATGGGGTATGCAGATTCAATTTACAAAAATGCAGGGCGCCGGGAACGATTTTGTCGTTTTAGACGAGACACAGGGAGTGCTTGGTTTGAGTGCGGCGCAGTACCGCTTTCTTGCAGATAGGCACTTTGGCATCGGTGCGGATCAGATACTGTCAGTGCGCCAGCCCGCCTCGGACGACGTCGACTTTTCATATGTGATTCATAACGCCGATGGTGGCGAGGTGGAACATTGCGGCAACGGTGCGCGGTGTTTCGTGCGTTATGTCCGAAGCCATGGACTGACCGATAAAACCACCGTTCGGGTACAGGTGGCAAATGGCACGATCGAGCTCACTGAGGATGCCGATCAGCAGGTACGGGTCAACATGGGCGCGCCCGAATTTGACGTGGCGCGTGTCCCGTTTAATGCCACCGATTTGCCACCAGAGCCGGTTGGCAATTGGACGGCCTACACCTTAGATGCAACGGCTGCGTCTGGCTCTCCCCAGATCGCCACGCGGATAGGCGATGGCAACTGGCCTGCCGAAATGTCGGTGGGCGTGGTCTCTATGGGTAACCCGCACGCGGTGCAGGTGGTGGGGGATGTGGCGCATGCGCCCGTACATGAGTGGGGCCCTTGGGTGGAGTCGCATGAGCGCTTTCCCAACCGTGTGAACGCCGGGTTTATGCAGGTGGTGGGACGTGACCGCATCAAGCTGCGTGTTTTCGAGCGCGGTGCAGGCGAGACCTTGGCCTGTGGCACGGGCGCGTGTGCGGCCGTGGTGGCCGGGATTCGCTGGGGCCTCCTTGACGCGAGCGTACACGTCGAGACGCGTGGTGGGGTGTTGCACATTGTTTGGGATGGATTGGGGCACCCCGTTTGGATGAGTGGCCCGGCCACGACCGTGTTTGAGGGGCGCATTGAAATCCCTGAACGCGAATGAACACGACCTGACATGCATTTAGACTATGAACATATGGCGCGCCGCAAGGCAAAATATCCCCGCGCTGACCCCTCTGTGTAAAAGTAAAGTGTGAACCTATGAGTGCCAATTCTTTGCCCCCGATTACCGAAGACGATATTGCCGAGTACCTGACCAATACGCCCGGTTTTTTCGAGCGTCATTTGGACGTACTGAGCACGGTGCAGTTGACGAGTCCGCATAGCCACCGCGCCATTAGTTTGCAAGAGCGACAGGCCGAAATTTTGCGTGGGAAGGTGCGTGACTTAGAGCTAAAAGCCGCCCAAATGATTCGCTATGGGCAGAGCAATGTCACGATCGCCGACAAGTTGCAAGACTGGACGTGTGAACTACTCACTGCGCGTGATGCGACCACCCTAGTGGATGTGGCCACGCAGGGGCTGGCGCGTATTTACGAGATCCCGCAGCATGCCTTGCGCATCTGGGGGGTGTCCCCAGAGTACCAGGGTAGCGGGTTTGCTGAGCCGGTTGAAAATGCGGTCAAAACCTATGCGGACATGCTCACCGAGCCCTACTGCGGCGTGCGCCGCGATTTGCCGATTTTGAACTGGTTGCCCGACGGTGATACCGTGATGTCCATGGCCGTTGTGCCACTGCGGCGATCTACCGATGCCCCCGTTTTTGGCCTGCTGGTGCTGGCCTCTGACGCTGAGGACCGCTTCACGGCTGACATGGGGACACTTTTTCTGGAACGCATCAGCATGCAAGCCAGTGCGGCCCTGAGTCGGTTGCTGCCCTAGCCATCTGTGCCTATTTTGCGGCATCGCTTGCGGCATACGGCGTGATGAACGAGAGACGGCAAACCACGAGATCGGAGACAGCGATGTTTGAACTGGACACCGGGTATGCATGAGCCAGTGGTCGCATCACCGCTTGCGTCGGATGCGCTCGGTGCGCCCATGCAGGCCTACCTTGATTACATTCGTTTCGAAAAGCGCTTGAGTGCGCGTACCCATACGCTGTACCAGTCGGATTTGGCGTTGCTTCAGGTGCTCGCAGACCGTGTGCCAGTGGCCGTGATAGCGGTGCAACCCGCACACGTCCGTCGCTGGGTGGGTGGTTTGAATGCGGCAGGGCGGAATGGCCGTGGTATCGCCCGCATCCTGTCGAGTTGGCGTGGTTTCTATAAGTGGTTGGGTGGCCGTGGTGTTGTGAAAGCCAATCCGGTTATTGATGTTCGCGCGCCCAAAGCGGCGAAGCCATTGCCCAAAGCACTCGCGGTGGATGAATCGGTGCAACTCGCTGATTACCGCCGAACGGATGACAGGCACGCCCCCGTTCTGGAATTACGTGACCGCTGCATGGTCGAGTTGCTTTACGGCTGTGGTTTGCGTCTATCCGAGCTGTTGGGTTTAGATGTCGTCGCCAGTCAGGCCGCTAGGGGCTGGGTGGAAGGAGGGGACGGTGCATCGGGTGAGGGGGGTGAGGTGCATGTGTTGGGTAAGGGGGCCAAATGGCGCAGTGTCCCCGTCGGCCAACCGGCGCTGCACGCATTGTCTGAATGGCTGGAGGCCCGCCAACGCTGGTTGGGACCGGCCGCAACATCCTCGGCGGTTTTTGTGAATCAGCGCGGGGGGCGTTTATCGCCACAGCACGTCAGACTGCGTTTGCGGGAGCGCGGGCAACTTGCGGGTATGGCGACGCCCGTGCACCCGCATATGCTGCGGCATTCATTCGCGAGTCATGTCTTGCAGTCTAGCGGGGACCTGCGAGCCGTCCAAGAGTTGCTCGGCCACGCCAGTATCAGCACCACACAGATTTACACGCGGCTGGATTTCCAGCACCTCGCAAAGATATATGACCAAGCCCACCCCAAAGCAAAGAAATCGTCATAAGCTTGGGTTCGATTGACGACGCCTATCCTCAAGGCATTTACAGAAAGATATTTGACATGACGCAATGGTTTAAAACGGCCCTCATGGGTTGCTTACTGGCAGTGGGTTTTTTGGCGCAGGCGGCGGAGCCCATCAAGGTGGTCTATCACCTGAGTGATGGCATAGAGCAGGCGGCGCGGGCCATGCGCAATATCCGAAACCACTTAAATGCCGATCCAACAGCTCAGATTGTGGTGATCGGTCACGGCAAAGGCATTGACTTCATGCTGCCAGGGGCCAAGACGCCAGCTGGCGGTGGCTTTGAGGGCTTGATTTCTGGCCTGGCCACCGAGAATGTGTCCTTCCGTGCCTGTAACAACACCCTTGTAGGGCGAAAAATTGACGCCAGCACCCTACCGCTAGAGGCGCAAGTGGTGCCGTCCGGGGTGGCGGAAGTGGCCAGGTTGCAAGCCAGAGAGGGTTACGTCTACTTGCGCCCCTGAGTCGACCGAGGCAAGGACTTCTTCAATGAATTAAACTAAGCGCCCTCTGTCTCTTTATTAGACGCGGGGCTAGCGCCCCGCCGTACACCATGGCGCTTATTCCTGCAACGATACTCACGGGCTTTCTCGGATCCGGTAAGACCACGCTTTTGAAGCGCATTTTGGGTGAGGCCCATGGCCACAAAATTGCCGTTGTCGAGAACGAGTTCGGTGAGGAAAATATTGACAGCGATATTTTGGTGAGTGACGTCACTGAAAACATCATCCAAATGAGTAACGGTTGCGTGTGTTGCACCATCCGTGAGGATTTGCGCACCACCTTGCAAGACCTCGCAGAGCGCAAACGTAAGGGCGAAATCAACTTTGACCGCGTCGTCATTGAAACCACTGGTTTGGCTGATCCCGGCCCCGTGGCACAGACGTTCTTCATGGACGACGAGGTCGCCGAGCAGTACCTCTTGGATGCGGTGATCACGCTCGTTGATGCCAAGCACGCAGCGGGGCAATTTAACGACCGCCAAGAGGCGCGCCGTCAAGTTGGATTCGCTGACCAAATTTTTATCAGCAAAGCCGACTTGGTTAGTGAGGCGGACGTCGATGCGTTAACCCATCGTTTGAAGCACATGAACCCGCGCGCGCCGATTCGCCCCGTGAACTTTGGGGAGGTCGCCATCAAGGAGTTCTTTGACTTGCGCGGGTTTAACCTCAACGCAACGCTGGACATTGACCCAGAGTTCTTAAAGGGCACGGGACACGGTAAGTCTGGGCACAAAGATGCCCATGACCATGATCATGTGCACGGCGAACACTGTGACCACCCATCCCACGACCACGATCATGCGCATGGCCACCATCACCATCACGATGACGATGTAAAGAGCTTTGTCTACCGAAGCTCACGTGCCTTCGACCCCGCAAAGCTAGAGGAGTTCTTGGGTGCGGTTGTTCAAATTTATGGCCCCAAGATGCTCAGGTACAAAGGGGTCTTGAATATGAAGGGCACCACCCGTAAGGTGATCTTCCAAGGCGTTCACCAACTGATGGGTAGCGACTTGGGACCAGAGTGGGCCATGGGCGAACAACGCGAAAGCAAGATGGTCTTCATCGGCATTGATCTGCCGAAAGATATCTTGGTCCAAGGTTTAGATCAGGCATTGATTTAGGGAAAAGACCTATTTTTTTGGTGTTAAAGCCTTAAATACCAAGAAGATAACGGATTTGTCACACAAAGCGGTTATAACAACGCCTGCGATTGGTTTGCCAAAGCTGAAATAGGAGAGAGACAACCATGCCAGCCATTAAAAAAAATACCGTGGCCGTCAAGAAAAAGACGTCTGCCGTGCCCGCTAAAAAGGTCGCTAAGCCGGTAAAAGCAGCGGCAAAAGTTGCCCCTAAAAAGGTCGCGTCCAAACCTAAAGTCAAACCCAAAGCCGTCGTCAAACCCCTTGCACAAAAAGCATCGGCCAAACCATCAGCGGTAAAGAAATCGGCGCCTAAAACCGCCGCGCCCAAAAAGACCGCTGTAAAAGCGGTGGCGAAGGCAAAGTCGGTAGTGGGTCAGTCCACGAAAACAGCGCTTGCTAAAAAACCAGTTGCTAAAAAACCAATCTCCCCAAAACCGACCGTCAAAGCTCCCACGAAAGTATCCCCAAAAGTGAGCGCAAAGGCACCAGCAAAATCACCGATTAAAGCAACCGCAAAAGCACCAACTAAGGCAACAACTAAGGCAACAACTAAGGCAACAACTAAGGCAACAACTAAGGCAACAACAAAAGCGCCTGCAAAAGCGCCTGCAAAAGCGCCTGCAAAAGCCGCCGGAAAGACCGCTCCAAAGACAAAGCCGACGGCAAAGACCGTGACGAAGGTGGCGGCCAAGGCGGCAACCAAGCCCGCCGTGTCTGCGAAACCCGCAAAACCCGCGAAGGGCGCCAAGCCGACCGCGAGCAAAACGCCCGTTAAGACAGCGATAGCCCCGAAAGCCTCACCTAAGCCCGTCGCGAAAGTCGCCACAAAAAAGGTGGCGCCACCCGCAAAACCCGCTGCGACGCCCAAAGAGGAGCCTAAGAAGCCTGGGCGTAAGCGTGCAAACAGTAAACCGATTGCGCCGAGTATGAGTGACGCCGAAATGGCGCCTTCACATGCACCGGATGCAGCCAAAGCCACATTTATTCAAGACAACACCCCTGTTATGACTGTTACCGTTCCCGCACCCATCAGAAAAGATCCCAAGCGAGCGAATAATTGGAAGACCAAAGAACTGCTCGACTTAACCGACGCCGATTTGTTAGCGATGTCCGACGCCGAGTACATGAACGACGTCCAATTGGCATTTTTCCGAGCGCGACTCGTCCAACTAAAAGATGACATTTTGGCCAATGCTGGCCAAACAACAGAGAACCTGCGTGAAGATTCATCGGTCGTACCCGACCCCGCTGACCGTGCCACGATTGAGGAAGAGCACGCGTTGGAGTTGCGTACCCGTGACCGCGAACGCAAACTCTTAAAGAAAATCCAGCAATCGATTCTGGCTATCGACAGCGGAGATTATGGATTTTGTGACGAGACTGGCGAGCCGATTGGCGTGGGTCGTTTGTTGGCAAGGCCGACGGCGAGCCTGTCTCTAGAAGCGCAACAGCGCCGTGAGTTGAAGCAAAAGCTCTACGGTGATTAAGGCGCGCAGTGGATACGTGTGCATAGGGCCGCATTCGCGGCCTTTTTTGCGACTGAGCGGGTGTGTGGGCCTCTAAAGTCTCATATCGTCCACGCAAATCGTGATTTTTCCTCGTGCGATTTCCTCGGTATCTCCTGACAAGTCACTTTCATAGCCATCGGTAAGTTGTTCATTATTTTGAATATTTTTTTCTAATTATTAATGCAGAAGACATCCTAAGTCATTGATTCCATTGAAAAAAAACACATAAGACGCTTGTGTTGCCCGCTTTTCCTGATAAAGTGTGAAAAAGTGCAATTAAGTGGTGAAAAGTGTTTTTTAGGAATTATTGACTGTGTTTCAGGGTGCTTCATCAATCAACCTCGATGCCAAGGGGCGGCTGTCTATGCCGACGCGGTATCGCGACGTGCTACAGGCGAGTGCGCAAGGTTGCCTGACGATTACCAAGCATCCGCATGGATGCCTCATGCTTTTTCCCCGACCCGAGTGGGAGGTATTTCGATCACGCATCGCTGCGTTACCCATGCAGGCACAGTGGTGGAAGCGTATTTTCCTAGGTAACGCCTCCGACGTTGAATTGGACGGCACATCCCGAGCCCTGATCTCGCCAGAGCTGCGTGATGCGGCGGGTATCAATAAGTCGGTGATTTTGTTGGGCATGGGCAGCTACTTCGAGCTGTGGGACGCCCAGACCTACGCGGCGCATGAGGCGGATGCCATGAAGGGCGAGATGCCTGATGTGTTCAAGGATTTCTCTTTTTGAGGGTCACGAAGTGAGCGCGACCACCACAACGACCACTTGGACACATGACACGGTGCTACTGAATGAGGCCGTTGATGCACTGTCTATAAAGCCGAGCGGCACGTACATTGACGGCACCTTTGGCCGCGGTGGTCATGCCGCGCTGATATTGCAACGTCTTGGCCCCGATGGACACCTGCTGGGCGTCGACCGCGACCTGGAGGCCGTGGCATTCGCGCAAACGTGGCGTGATTCGCGTTTCGCGATACGCCATCAAGCATTCCACACCATTTCTGATTTACCTGAAGCCAGTGTGGATGGTTTGTTGATGGACTTGGGCGTGAGCTCACCTCAAATCGATGACCCGACACGCGGCTTTTCTTTCCGTCATGACGGACCACTCGACATGCGCATGGACACCACACGTGGCCAGAGTGTGGCGCAGTGGTTGGTAGACGCAACCCCTGAATCCATTGCGGAGGTGATTCGTGACTATGGCGAAGAACGGTTTGCTGTACAGATTTCAAAGGCGATTGATCGTCGCCGACAGGAACGGGGCGTTATTCGAACCACCCTTGAACTGGCCCAAGTCGTGGCTAGCGCGGTCAAAACCCGCGAGCCGGGCAAGGACCCTGCAACGCGGACATTTCAGGCTTTTCGGATTTTCATCAACGCCGAGCTTGAGGAGCTACAGCAGGCGCTGAGCGCGAGTTTGCGTCTGTTGCGTCCGGGTGGACGCTTGGTCGTTATCAGCTTTCATTCGTTGGAAGATCGCATCGTCAAGCAGTTTATCGCCGGCCATTCCCGGGAGGTCGTCGATCGTCGTGCACTCTTTGCACCGTCAACACCATTGCGCTTGAAAGCGTTGGGGCGTGTCAAGGCGAGTGCGGAAGAGGTGTCGCATAACCCGCGGTCCCGCAGTGCAGTGATGCGTGTGGCGGAGCGGACGGAGACACCCCTATGATTCGTATCAACGTGGCATTGATCCTCGCTATCTTGGCGACGTCCGTGGTGGTGATCAATACCCAATACGACTCGCGACGCCTCTACACTGCAGTTGACCAGCAGAGCGCGCGTGCCCGTCAGCTAATGGTGGATTACGAGCAATTGCGTGTGCAGCGGCGAGCCGAGGTCAGCCCATCGCGCGTGCAATCCATTGCGGTTAATCGTCTGAAGATGCGTACACCGGATCCCTCCATCACGGCTTACGTGAGCCAGCCAAGCGGGGACACGCAGTGAAGCGACGCAGCATCGCCTACAGTGCGAGCCCCTTGCTCGCATCGCGCACGCCGGTTTGGCGTAGCCGCTTTATTTTGGCGGTGTTGGCTGCGGCATTTCTAGGTCTTGCGGGCCGTGCCGTCTACGTGCAGGTGCTAGACAACGATTTCTTTCAGCGCCAAGGCGAGGCGCGGTTTGCGAGAAACATTGAGTTACCGCCAAGTCGGGGACGCATTTTGGATCGCAACGGTCTCATTCTTGCCAGTAGTGTCGCCGCATACGGTATTTGGGCGGATGGTGCGGATGCAAAACACCCCGCTTTAGGTGCGTTGGCCAACTTGCTTGACATGCCGAAATCGGCTTTGGACAAGCGCATAGCGCGGTCCAGTGATGGCTTCGTCTACCTGAAGCGTCAGGTTAGCCCAGAGATACGCAACAAGATCAAGGCGCTCGGTATCAAAGGCGTTTCGGATACCAAGGAGTACAAGCGTGAGTACCCCGAGGGCGAGGCGGCGGCCCATGTCGTCGGCTTCACCAATATCGAGGACAAGGGCATAGACGGTGCTGAGTTGGCGTTTAACGGCGCACTCACGGGACACCCCGGTTCACGTCGTGTGCTCAAAGACCGCATGGGTTCCATCATCGAGGACCTGCGCGATATTGTGCAGCCAGTTAATGGCGAAGACATTCAACTGTCTATCGATAGCAAAGTTCAGTTTCTTGCCTACGACCAACTGCGCGCAGCCGTTGAAAAGCACGATGCGATCGGCGGCAGCGTCGTGGTGCTTGACGTCCGCACTGGCGAGGTGCTTGCGCTAGCCAATTACCCCAGCTACAGCCCAAGTGACCGCCGCACCCGCACCGGGTCGGTGTTACGTAACCGGTCCATGACCGACACCTTTGAGCCTGGCTCAACCGTGAAACCCTTCACCATCGGACTGGCGCTGCAGCGTCGACTGGTTACTCCCACCACGGTGTATCAAACCGCACCCGGCTACATGAGCGTCGGTAGACACCGTATCAGCGATTCATCTCCCCATGGCCCATTGACGGTGAGTGAGATTATTCAGAAATCCAGTAATGTCGGCACCGTCAAAATTTCTGAAGGCCTGCCAGCAAAGGCGATGTGGCAGATGTACACCGATGTCGGCTTTGGGCAAAAGCCCGAAACGGTTTTTCCCGGTGCCGCAGTGGGTCGACTGCGCGGGTACGACGCCTGGCGCACGGTTGAGAAGGCGACCATGAGTTACGGCTATGGCCTGTCAACGTCGCTGTTCCAGTTGGCGCGGGCGTATACGGTGTTCGCGCGCGACGGCGATATCGTTCCCACGACGATTTTAAAAACAATGGAACCGGTCAAAGGAACGACCGTCTTCAGCTCCAAGGTCGCCGCTGACATACGCAACATGTTGTTGCTCGCGACAGGTGATGAGGGGACGGCACCGCGTGCGCAAACCCTTGGCTACTCCGTGGCGGGTAAGACAGGGACCGCGAGAAAAGTCGAGGGAAAGCGCTATTCCAACAAAAAATACCGTGGATTCTTTGTCGGTTTTGCCCCAGTAGAGTCACCGCGCATCGTCGTGGGTGTGGTGATAGACGAGCCGAAAAAAGGCGGCTTCTATGGGGGCATTGTGGCCGCGCCGGTATTTAGTCAAACGGTTCAAAACACCTTGCGCATCATGGGCGTCACGCCTGACCAAACCGTGAAGCCGAATATCAACGCCACGGGTGTGAAGGAGTCGTTGTGAGCACGCCCCATGCGATCGCCGACTGGCTGCACACGTGCAACGCACGCCGGCTATGTACCGATAGTCGCCAAGTGGCGGCGGGCGATGCATTCATCGCTTGGCCAGGTTACGCCAGCGACGCGAGAGCGTATGTTGGCCAAGCCTTTAAGGCAGGTGCGGTGGCCGTGTTGGTGGAGGCCGATGGCTTGGCCGATAGCGGCCTATCGCCCGCGATGCAGAGCGATCCGAGGGTACGTGCTGTGCGTGGTCTAAAGGCGATGGCAGGTCCTATTGCCGCGACGTTTTATGGTGATCCGAGCGCCGCTATGGAGGTGATCGCCGTCACGGGAACCAACGGAAAAACAAGCATCGCGTGGTGGTTGTCACAGGCGTTGCGGGTACGGGGCCAGTCGTGCGGTATCGCTGGCACACTCGGCATGGGGATGCCCAGTGCCTTGATGGACACGGGACTCACGACGCCAGATCCTGTCCGTTTGCAAGCAGGCCTATCAGCGATGCATGTCGACGGTGTGCGTGCTTGCGTAATTGAGGCCTCTAGTATCGGTATTGAAGAGCACCGACTAAACGGCGTGCATATTCAAACCGCTATCTGGTCCAACCTGTCCCAAGACCATTTGGATTACCACGGCGATATGGCAACCTATGCCAAAGCCAAAGAAAAGCTGTTTGATTGGCCTGACCTGAAAACAGCTGTCGTGAATGTAGGCGACGCGCATGGCCGCGAACTGGCGGCGCGCTTAGCGCAGAGTCATCCGCAATTGGCACTGTGGACGGTTGCACAGATTTCGGATCGCACGGCGGTAGCGGACTTGCCGCGTATCTATGTATCGCAGGCGGAAGAAACCACCCAAGGTGTGCACGTGCGCGTGCATGAGGACCAAGAAACCTGCGATGCACATTGGTCGGTTGTGGGCCAATACAACGTCGACAATTTATTGGCGGTTGTCGCAACCTTACGCAGTTTGGGCTATTCGCTGCGTGATGCGGTGGACGCCTGTCAGTCACTGCCCGGTGTGCCGGGACGCTTGGAGGCGGTTCATGAAAACCCAAGCGAGTCGGCGGTCTATGTGGACTATGCGCATACCCCGGATGCCGTCGAGAAGGCCTTGGCCGCTCTACAGCGGACGGCGCAGGTGCGTGGCGGTAAGTTATGGGTGATCTTAGGCTGTGGCGGTGACCGTGATGCCGGCAAGCGTCCGAAGATGGCGAGTGCCGCCTACGCGGGCAGTGATGTGCTGACGCTCACCAGCGATAACCCCCGTAGCGAGGATCCGCAAGCCATACTCGATGCGATGGTTGCAGGGCTCGCCACGGTGGACACCCTTGCCAAGCCGTTCTATACCCAGCTGCTGCGCGACGTCGCGATTGCCGCTGTACTGAGTAAGGCCAGACCAGCCGACGTGGTGTTGATTGCTGGAAAGGGTCATGAAACCTATCAAGAAGTCGCGGGCGTTCGTTATCCGTTTTCTGATGCACAGGTGGCACTTGCCGCGTTGCGCGCCCTGCGCGCCAGGGCAGGTGACGTGTTTTCTGACCCCGCCCCTAAAGGTGCAGCCACAGGTATAGCCACAGGTATAGCCATGGGTGCGGCCATGGGTCCTATCGCTTGTTTACCCCACCTTCCCAATGCCCGGTTGGTGGGCGAGCCCGCTCACTGGCCACACGCGGCGAGTGCCCGCGTGCACTCAGACACCCGCACGCTCATGGCGGGAGATCTGTTTGTTGCCTTATCGGGCGACCATTACGATGCGCATGCATTTTTACCGAAGCTGAGCGATCAGGGCGTGCAGGTCGCT
>Ga0209631_10005705_pt1 | contig 13074 bp, 9 predicted proteins | sample COG_08_FD_184752 | JGI IMG/M metagenome (GOLD analysis project Ga0209631, IMG submission 184752) | Pelagic Microbial community sample from North Sea - COGITO 998_met_08 (SPAdes) (version 2) | ecosystem: Environmental > Aquatic > Marine > Neritic zone/Coastal water | place: Helgoland, sampling... | reverse complement strand
GGTATGTTCTCCGCTACCAAAGCAAATGTTCGAACAACGGTAGCTGCACAAGAATCAGGCGCTGCAAGCGCACTCACCGTAGCATTCTACGGAGGCTCAATCATGGGTCTGTGTGTTGCATCACTTGGCCTTATTGGCCTGGGTTCGCTTTACTGGTTCTTTGGTGGCGACCCAGAAGCACTACACGCTATTCACGGATTTGGCATGGGCGGTTCAGTGGTTGCACTTTTCTCACGTGTAGGCGGTGGTATTTTCACTAAGAGCGCTGATGTTGGGGCTGACCTTGTTGGTAAGATCGAAGCCGGCATTCCTGAGGACGATCCCAGAAACCCTGGCGTTATTGCCGATAACGTGGGCGATAACGTAGGCGATGTTGCGGGCATGGGATCTGATATCTTTGAATCATATTGCGGCTCCATGATTGCCACGATTGCAATTGCCTCGACTATGGCAATGGGTGCAGAGTACGGCATCGCTGCACTCACAACGGATTCAACGAAAGGACAACAGGCGCTAATGTTCCTGCCTCTTGCCCTGGCTTCCTTCGGCTTGATCTGTTCGATCATCGGTATCCTCATCGTACGAGCGATGTCAAATAGTGCACCTGAAACCGCGTTGCGTATGGGGCACCAATTAAGTGCTGTAGCGCTTGTCGTAGGCGCATATTTCCTCACCGACGCACTCGGTGTTTCTTCAGACGTTTGGTGGGCTATTGTTGCCGGTACCGGCGGCGGTGTGCTGATTGGACTGGTAACTGAATATTACACAGCCAAGGGCCCGGTCATTAGAATAGCCGAGTCAGGCAAAACGGGAACAGCAACTGTAATGATTACCGGTCTTGCGGTAGGCATGCAATCAGTCGTTATTCCGATCGTTGCGATCAGTGCAATTATTTATATTTCAACGCAACTGGCTGGTCTCTATGGTGTCGGTATTGCGGCCGTTGGCATGCTGGCAACAGTTGGTATGACCATGGCGCTGGATGCTTACGGTCCTGTCGCTGATAACGCCGGTGGTATCGCCGAGATGGGTGGCTTAGGCGCGGATATTCGTGAAATTACCGACGGTCTCGATGAAGTAGGTAACACAACCGCTGCAATTGGCAAAGGCTTCGCGATTGGCGCAGCAGCGCTAGCAGCACTGGCAATTATTGCCGCCTTTGTAGAAACCATGCACTACAAGTACCCCGACTTCTCTCTGGAGCTTTCGAATCCACAAGTGTTAGTGGGCATGTTTATCGGAGGCTGCCTGCCGTTTCTCATCGCCTCTATCACCATGACTGCTGTGGGTGATGCAGCCATGGAGATGATCGAAGAGATACGTCGTCAATTCCGTGAAATAAAAGGATTGATGGAAGGTACCGCTGACCCTGATCATGCGAAGTGTGTTGATATTGCAACTCAGGCTGCTTTGAAGAAAATGATTCTTCCAGGCATCATCGCTGTATCGATGCCAGCGATTGTAGGCTTTGGCCTCGGTGGTGAAAGTCTAGGTGGTATGCTTGCCGGCGCACTGCTGGGATGTGTGTTACTTGCACTCATGATGGCGAACGCCGGCGGCGCTTGGGACAATGCCAAGAAATATGTTGAAAAGGGCAACCTAGGTGGTAAAGGTTCTGATGTTCACGAAGCCGTGGTTGTTGGCGATACCGTTGGTGATCCTTTCAAAGATACTTCCGGACCCGCTATGAACATTTTGATTAATGTAATGGCTATCGTTAGTCTAGTAATCGCACCCTTATTGTAGGCTGCTACCAACTTACAATAGACTAGCTTAAGACATTAAGCCGGTATCGAGTTAGTAATTCGGTACCGGTTTTTTTGTGCCTGCTGCTTGGGTCGAACGGGGTATGCGGCCAACAAACGATGATCAAGAAACGGCGAGTTCAGAGGTTATTAAATTGGTACCGAACCAGCTCAAAGATTCAGTGAGCGTCACTACGCCACCCACAATGATCAAAGCTGGTGAAGCCATCGCGTTTGAAGCAATTTCCTCAGGCAGCGCATCAAGACGCGTAACCAACACGCGTTGATCTATTCGCGTACCTTGCTCAACCACGGCAACCGGTGTTGAAGGCAACATGCCCGAGCCAATTAGTTTGTCTCTAATCAACGCAGCACTCGTCAGCCCCATATAAAACACCAGCGTCTGCCGGTCGGTAGAGAGTGATTTCCAAGGTAAGTCAAAGTAACCACGGTTTTTTCTGTGTCCAGTGACAAAAGTCACGCTATCGGCAAAGTCACGATGCGTGAGAGGTATGCCTGCATAAGCGGCGCAGCCATTTGCTGCGCTAATGCCAGGAACAACCTGAAATGGAATACCGGCGTCAACCAGCGACGCCAACTCTTCGCCACCCCGGCCAAATATAAACGGATCCCCACCCTTCAGCCTGCAGACCCTTTTGCCTTCGCCAGCCAGGCGAACCATCTGACTGTTGATTTCAGTCTGGGCGATGGAATGACGCCCTTTAGCTTTGGCAACAGAAATCCTTTCCGCATCTCTACGAACTAAACTGAGAATATCTTTTGAAACTAAATTATCGTACAGAACAACATCGGCCTGTTGCATCAAGCGAAGCGCTTTCAGCGTGAGTAGCTCTGGGTCACCCGGACCCGCCCCAACTAAATAAACTTCACCGAGGCGAGCACCGCCACCTAAAATATTTTGATACTCTTCCGCGGCATCAAGCGCGGTATTAAATGATTTAGCTGCTTCGTCCGATCGTCCCGCCATCACCAAATTAGCAACAGGGCTTTCAAACAAGTATTCCCAAAATCTTCTTCTTTCATCGACGGACTTCAATCTCGATTTAACCTGAGAGCGCAATCCACCAGCGAACCGCGCAAGATCACTCCAACCAAATGGAATGAGCGTTTCCAGCTTCTGCCTGGCCATTCTCGCAAGCACCGGCGCAGCACCACCTGAAGAAATGGCAATCATCAACGGTGATCGATCTACAATGCTTGGCAGAATAAATCGACAGAGTTCGGGGGTATCAACAACATTAGCAAGCACTCCAACTTGCTCGGCATCATCAAATACTTGTTGGTTGACGATGGATGAAGGGGTTGCTGCGATGACAAGCAACTGGCCACTAAGGTCAGACGCCTGGTATTCACCTTGCCGGTAAGACGTAATTGCGCCAGTTTCTATCCAACCGGCTATTTCCGAGCTGATTGACAAAGAAACAACCGATACACTTGCCCCGGCGTCTATCAGGGTTGCGATTTTTCTTGTGGCGACGTTACCTCCGCCAACAACAACGCAAGGTTTTCCGGTTAACTTTAAATATATCGGGTAGTAGTCCACCCTTTAAATCCACATGGCTTATTGATAGGAAACAGAAAACGGACGCAATCGTGCCAACGATGCTTCCGGATCCTGATCTGCCTGTAAATCAAACGCATTTATCCCTGATCTGCGCATCAAGAACAGCTGATCAGTGAGCACTTCCCCGATCGCGCGAATCTCGTTTTTAAAACCTAACCTGTCTCTCAACAACTTTGCCTGACTATAGCCTCTACCGTCTCCAGCGGCTGGAAATTCAACACAGATCAAATCGAGGTGAGCGACATCGTCAGCGAGTTCCAGCACATCATCATCGTTGCTTATTGCCACGCCCCTAGGCCCACTACTTGCCAAAAGCCGCTCTCGATTCTGCTGCCATTGTTCGAGCGAAACTACCCGATTTTTTGTCGCTGATTCACCGGCAGTGTCAGCGCCTTCGGCAGCCAGGTCCAACAACCAGGAATCCTCAACCAGCCTATCGTCTTTTATGATCGTCTTACCCATAAACCGCCTCCTTAAATGGCGCCACACCGAGACGTCTGACCGATTGAAGAAACGTTTCTTGCTCCTCTCTCAGATCGACATAGGTCGTTAGCAACGTAGCAATGGTCTCAGCAACATTTTCTTTAGCTACAGAAGGGCCGATGATTTTTCCAAGGGCTGCGTCTTCCTCGGCAGAACCACCAATCGTAATTTGGTACCACTCTTCACCTTTTTTATCGACGCCAAGGATGCCGATATGACCGACGTGATGATGCCCACAAGCATTCATGCAACCGGACATCTTTACCTTGATTTCTCCAATGTCATAGAGATAGTCAAGATCATCGAATTGATCATTGATTTGCCTTGCTATAGGGATTGAACTCGCATTGGCGAGACTACAAAAGTCAAGACCAGGACAGCAGATCATATCCGTTAGGGTGCCGACATTTGGCGTTGCAAGATCGAAACTTAAAAGCCCCTTCCAGAGCGCATGAAGCTTATGTTCAGGCACATCTGCCAGCACTAGGTTTTGCTCGTGGGTCACTCTCATGCGACTAAAGCTGTAATCGTCGGCCAGTTGGGCAACACCATCCATCTGCGCGTCTGTAAGATCACCCGGTGCTTCTTCTGGTGCTTTCACAGATATGGTTACCACACGATATCCCGGAACCTTATGCTCCTGCGTATTCTGACGATACCAAATAGCAAAAGCTGGGCTAGCTTCAAGCTTTTCAGCGAGGCTACTTGCTGATGATTCGTCGCGGTATTTTGCATAGTCAAAGGGCTGAAAATACTTCTGCATTTCACTAATGCTTGCATCTTCAATCATCAAGCTACCTTCACGTAGGTGCAGCCACTCTTCTTCAACTAGTCGGGTGAATTCTTCGATCCCAAGGCTGTTCACCAGTATTTTAATTCGCGCCTTGTATTTGTTGTCCCGACGACCTGCCAAATTGTATATCCGCAGGATCGCTTCCAAGTAAGAGAGCAGGTATTTCTTGGGCAAATAGTCTTTTATTACTTTGCCGATAACCGGGGTTCTGCCCAGTCCACCACCGACCAGAATTTTGAAACCCACCTGTTTGGTTTCCGCATGCTCGACCAGCTGTATTCCAATATCATGCACCTGGGTCGCAGCCCGATCGTTTTCTGACCCTGAGACCGCAATTTTAAATTTTCGAGGCAAAAAAGAAAATTCCGGGTGCAACGTAGACCATTGCCTGATCATTTCACAGTAGGGACGAGGATCTTCAAGTTCGTCCTTTGCAACGCCTGCCAACTGATCAGAAGACGTGTTGCGGATGCAATTCCCGCTCGTTTGGATTGAGTGCATCTCTACCGTCGCTAAATCAGCTAGTACATCCGGAACATCCTTTAATGCTAACCAATTAAATTGCATGTTCTGCCTGGTCGTCAGGTGTCCGTAGCGCCGATCATACTTACGTGAGATATGGGCCAACATTCGCATCTGTTCTGAACTGAGCAACCCATAGGGAACAGCAACCCTTAACATTGGGGCGTGCCGCTGTATGTAAAGACCATTCATCAACCGAAGCGGGCGAAATTCGTCTTCGCTCAATGTGCCCGCCAGAAACCTTTCTGTCTGATCGCGAAACTGCGCAACACGCTCATTGACCAGGCGTTGGTCCTCAGGACTATATTGGTACATTTATTCTGTTCCCGTTCATCAACAAATGAATTTCATACAATAGAATATTCAAAACAAACTCGTTGCTTTGAAAGCACTTAAGAGAAATCAATTACCAAAGTGATTAGTCTTTGAATGCTCACCAGGTTAGCCAAAAGCAGAGGTCAGCCACCCGAGTGTCTTTTAGCTTATCGCCAAAGGATGGGCAGCCTACGGTAAATCGACAGGATTCAAAAATACTATTTTATTATCGACTTATAACTCACAGCACTATTCGTCAGCATTCGGCCGATTGGCACTCATTTGACAACAGGCCTTCAGGGGCACGCAATATCAAAATTACCAAGCACATCGTAGCAACCACTCCGCTTCCAAGCACAAATGACAGGCCGGGAGATACCCAGATCGCATCTTGTTTAATCGAAACCATCTGAAACTCAGACTTTTGTGGCAGTCCTTTCAGGTCAGAAGCGCCATCATGGCTCATCATCGGATACAATCGACGTTTCGGAATAAGACGACGTAGACATCGGATTTACAGCGACTGAGATCCCATACGCGCCTTGCCTGATTAACACTGAAGGATAGATCTACATGCTCACTGCTGGTTACCCAAAAATCCTCGGAATTGTAAACATCACAGAAGATTCATTTTCTGACGGTGGCAGATATCTCGAGACTCAAGCTGCCATCGACCATGCGCTTGCATTAATAAAAAGCGGGGCAGATATCATTGACCTGGGACCAGCATCCAGCAATCCTGACGCAAAACATGTAACTGCAGAAACAGAGATCGAACGATTGAGGCCGCTAGTCTCTCCGCTCGAGGCCACCGGCGCGGAGATTTCAATAGACTCTTTTCAACCGGCAACACAGCGATGGGCCATGACCTCAAACGTTGACTACCTGAATGATATTGAGGGATTCGCCAATCCTGAAATCTATCCCGAACTTAAGGCATCCGGTTGCCAGCTCTTTTTAATGCACTCGATTCAAAGAAAAGGCATCGCGACTCGAATTCAGTCTGACCCGAATCATATATTAGATGAAATTTCGCTCTTCTTTGACAAGCGATTAGCGGCGCTACTGAAAGCAGGGGTTTCAAAAGACCGCATCATTCTTGACCCTGGCATGGGGTTCTTTCTCGGAGAAAACGAAGCATCCTCGGTTAAAGTGCTGCAAAACTTGGCTCTCATTCAAGACCGATTTGATTTGCCACTACTCATCTCGGTATCTCGTAAATCTTTTCTAAGAAAGATATCGATGAAAAATGCTAATGAATCGGGTGCTGCCACTTTGGCTGCCGAGATATTCGCCGCAATGAATGGTGCAGACTACATCAGAACGCACGATGCCGCGGCCTTGCATGATGCACTCAAAATCATTGCCACGCTTAGCGGGCGTTCTTAGTTTTTATCACTGCCTGCAGATTATTATGGCGGTGGTAGCGACCGCACATCATTTTGCCAACATCGCCGTGACACAAATACTTTAGTGTGCCTAATCCACATTAAAAGCCTTCAGCTTTTTCTTCACTAATAGGTTCTTAAGTCGAACATACTGAGGCATGCCATCTTTGTAAACGGGATGATCCTCGCCGGATATCAGCGGTTGAAGGTAACTTCTCGCTTTCGCAGTGATGCCATACCCATCTTTGGAGATATAACTCCTCGGCATCATGCGTTCTACGTTCGCTACTTTGGATAAAGGCGCCTCACCAATACTCCAGGTGTATTTCGACTTTTTACCTCTGACAATGGTCGGCATCACTGCATTTTTTCCTGCTGCAGCAAATTCTACCGCTGCCTGCCCAACCGCATAGGCCTGTTCCACGTCGGTTGCCGACGCTATATGTCTGGCCGCTCTTTGGAGATAATCCGCTACAGACCAATGGCACTTATAACCGTGTGAATCCTTAATCATATCGACCAACGTCGGCGCGACACCACCCAATTGAGTATGACCAAAGGCGTCTTTCATACCTGCATCGGCAACAAACCGACCGTCTTTATATCGCGCCCCTTCCGATGCGACCACAACACAATAGCCGACCTTGTTAACCGTTTCTTTGACTTTTCTGAGAAATGCTTTCCGATCAAATTCGATTTCAGGGAACAAAATAATATGCGGAGGTTGACCTCGCCCGTTGCCGGCAAGACCTCCCGCCGCTGCAATCCAACCCGCATGCCTGCCCATGACTTCCAGCACAAAAACCTTCGTCGAGGACTCCGCCATCGAGGCGACATCAAGCCCTGCCTCGAGCGTTGATATCGCGACGTATTTGGCCACTGATCCGAATCCTGGACAGCAATCAGTGAGCGGTAGATCATTGTCGACTGTTTTAGGAATACCAATACAGGTTAAGTCAGCACCCGTCGCCTGGCTCAGTTGTGCCAGTTTGTTCGCCGTATCCTGAGAGTCACCCCCGCCGTTGTAGAAAAAATATCCAATATTGTGCGCCTTAAATACCTCAAGGATGCGCTCGTATTCCGCGCGATTATCTTCAACAGATTTTAATTTATAACGACAAGAGCCGAATGCGCCCGAGGGCGTGTATTTAAGCGCAGCAATATCTTTCGCAGACTCTTTCGATGTATCGATCAATTCCTCCTTCAGCGCTCCGATAATGCCATTTTTACCAGCAAAAACCTTACCAATCGCACGTGTACGCTTTGCTGCTTGTATCACACCACAAGCACTGGCATTGATCACCGCGGTAACGCCACCGGATTGCGCATAAAATGCATTTTTTGCCATTGTTTCCTTATCCTTATCGCATAATTAAAGGTCACGGACTTGATTACTGAATCAACTAATCCATGACGTTGTTTGGTATCCCAACAAAAAACGCCTTCTACAAGAGGATTTTCGTAGTTTTTTTACTGCCGATGAGTATTTATCACCCTCCAGACGTATCTTAGGCAGATCATGCTTAGCATTCAAACGACCAAGAGATTTCAGCGTGATAGAAGGTACTTTGCCTTGTGTATTTCACCGCGAATCCTGATTCAGCGCAGAAATGATCTAACTCTAAGCTGTTAGCTGGCACGTTTGATGAACCATACTATTTCCGCTTAGTTCTTGTTGTGTGGATTATTCAATGCTATCGGAGGGCCCGATGCTCGTTGCAAGGGTAAGCAAGTTTGCCTTACGTCCCGCCGGCATTTTCTGCCTAGGCTTTAAACTCGTTAGGACCACTTCTCAACAATTGGCAATCTACGACCAATGCCGAACGCGACTTTACTGACCTTGGTTCCCGGGCAGGTTTGCCGACGCTTGTATTCCATTTTTCCAATTAGACTAATGATTCGCTGGTAAGATGCTCTGGCATCTTTTCTGTCAATCCAGTTAAGCAGGTAACTAGGATCACTTGAAACTCTCTCGCCGATAGACGCCATTTCGGCGACCCAATCGGTAAACTCATCATACTCACACATCTGATCTTCGATATGAGACTGCACAATAGGATCAAGTACAGCATAAGAGAGTAACGAAGCTTCGTCGGTCTGGTCCGGTGCAAGTTCCGCGCTCGGAGGTTTTTGCCATATGTTGTCCGGAATGAGTTCGCTAGATTGGGCCAGATCAAAAACCTGAAATTTGTAAATATCCTTAATTGGCGCGAAGCTAAAATTCATATCAAAGTGGGTGTAGTATCCACAAGCCGCCTCGGTTTTATTGCCCGTCGATAGAGGCATAGCCCCATAGGCATTACTGAAGTGCATCAAATACAGATCTCGTATCCGAGCCTGTATGTTTTCGTCAGCTACACTTGCGTACCCATTATTGGCAACTTTCCTTGCGACAAGGTTACGCTCGTCACCAGCGTATTGCTCATAACGACTGTGCAACATGCTGACCATTGATTCGTGGTCGACGTCCACCTCATAATCCCAGCAGCCTAAATTTTTGTGCAACTCAATTGCATCGGTGGCTGCATGATCGCTGCTATAAATTGAGGGCATACGAATAGCATGAACATTCTCTGGTCCGACGGCTTCACATGCCAACATACAAACAACAGCACTGTCTACACCGCCACTTGAGGCCAGTACCAGCTGATCAAACCCTGATTTTTGCGTATAGTCCCTCAACCCAAGTACTAGCACGTCTTTCAATTGGGGCGCACGATTCTTAACGTCAGCTTTGTTCTCCGGACTAGCGACATCTGCTATCACTGGCTGGCTATTTGATATATCTACTACGTCATATGAATCTTCAGCAATGACTTCACTGACGTGCAACAAGTCTCCGCCACTCACGATAAAACTTTGACCGTCGAACACTAACTCGTCCTGCCCTCCGCGCTGGTTGACATAAACAAGCGTCAAATCTTTGTTTCCTGTCCCTCCAGATAGGCGTTTCGTGCCCGGCGCGATATTCTTCAGACGATTCCAGGGCTTGTCATGGACAAATGGAGAACTATTTAAGGAAAGCACCACATCGACGTCCAAGGCCCGGTATTGTTCGAATGGGTTATTCTCATAGTTATAACCATCCGAACCTTTGTCGTTCCACAAATCTTCACATATAGACAGACCAACTTTTTGTCCGAGCACTTCGAAGGTTAAGAGATCACGTCCCGGCTCAAAGTATCTGAGTTCATCAAATACGTCGTAAAATGGTAGAAGTTGCTTGCGGTATTCCCCGACTAGGTTACCTTCACGAAGAACGCCGGCGACATTGTAAAATGGTTTTCCCACACCATCGTTCCGGGTTACATAACCACAAACGACATGTAAACCCTCGCAATGCTGTCCAGTGTATTTTCGAAGCTCATCAAGCACAGCCAAATTTCTATCGACAAAACCTGGTCGATAGAGCAGATCCTGACTCAAGTATCCCGGGATACTCAGTTCGGGAAAGACAACGAGATCACACTGCTCGCTGCTGGCGACATCAACGCCTTTTTTGAGTGCCGCAAGGTTACCGGCAAAATCGCCGGGGGTAGTATTTATTTGACCGAGGCAAATTTTCACTCCAAACCATTTCCTATCATCTGGACGTCTTCACGATATATAAAGTTCTGACTAAGGCAATGAGTAAAACGCATGCGCCAAACTGATGCACACTAGCGAGACCAAGAGGCACGACTTGTACCAAAGTAAACACGCCAAGCAAGAATTGCGCTGATATTACTAACATCAAGGTGATTGTATATTTTCGAAGATCTTTAAGCGCATCATCGAGGTATGAAACAAAAAACACCGCTAGCGCCAGCAGAAGCACGAGGGCACCCAACCATCGGTGCATAAACTGAATTGTCGCCGTATTTTCAAATAGATTTAACCACCACGGATCGAGATAAAAAACAGCTTCAGCAATCCAACTCTCATTCATCAATGGATACGTGTTGTACCCATAGCCTGCCCGACTTCCTGCTGTAAAAGCACCATATAAGATTTGGAGGACAGAGGCACCCGCAAGCCCGTAAACCAGCTTTGAGAATAACGGGGAGCAGAAGACCCGCACTTGCTTTTCCCGTAGCTCAAAAATTAACCAGCACAGGTAACAGAGTATCAGCATAGCGAGAAGCAAATGCGCCGCTAGCCTGTAGTGACTCACCCGAGGAATGTCGACTAGGCCACTCTTCACCATATACCAACCCATCAACCCCTGGAGACCACCGAGGACAAGCCCAATCGACAGTTTTATCGCCAGTGAACCTCTGACCTTACCCATGACAACAAACGCTAGAAACGGCAGAAAAAACACCAGCCCAATCAGTCGACCGAGCACCCGATGACCGTATTCCCAATAAAAGATGCCCTTAAATTCTTCCAACGTTATGTTTTTGTTTATTTGCTGGTACTCAGGAAACTGTTGATAGGCTTGAAATACGGTGATCCACTCAACCTCAGAAATTGGCGGCAATACACCCATAATTGGACGCCAATCAACCATAGAAAGGCCGCTTCCCGTTAATCTAGTTATTCCACCAACAACAACCATCAGCACGACCATTGCGCAAACCATGGTTAACCATATGATAATTGCATTGTGAGATTGATTCTCTTTAACTGCACTTACTGACATATCTCTCGAAACCAACTTTGTTTAATTGACTGTTTATACTCGCGCGATATCACATTGGATGATCTGCGCGTCGCTTAAATAACAACTTGCCAAACGACTAAGAATTTATGCAGTCTATCCTTGGGCCTAAACAATGAATAAACCTCAAAATCACACCGTGACGTGCCATGCATGTAGCCTAAACGTGATTTGCGTTCCACAATCGTTAACCCCAGAAGAAATCGACCTGGTCGATTCAAAAGTCCAAAGGGGAAGAACCTTACAACGGAACAAACATGTATTTGAAGATGGCCAAAAATTCACTTCTTTGTATGCTGTCAGGTCGGGCGCGATTAAAGCCTACTCCGTCGATCAAAACGGTGAAGAACAGGTCATTGGCTTTTATCTGCCGGGCGAGCTGTTCGGCCTTGATGCCATACACAATGATGCCTATGTGTCTTCCGCAAAAGCACTTGAAACTTCTGCCGTGTACGATTTCCCTTTAAGCAAGTTACTGAATTGTCCGCAAATATTCACAATCTGCAAGCTCATATGTATAAAACCTTGAGCAAAGAAATTAATCCAGATCAACAATTTCATAGATTGCTCAGCAAAAAGACAGCAGAAGAGCGCATTGCGCTTTTCCTTCAGCATCTTTCAGAACGCTATCAGAGACGGAAGCTGTCTCCGACTAGCTTCCGCCTACCTATGTCGAGAACCGATATAGGTAACTATCTTGGCCTAGCAGTTGAAACTGTCAGCCGAGTCTTCACACGTCTTCAGCAGAATGAAATATTGAAAGTTGATGGGAAAGAATTGCAAATTCTGGATTTGAGAAAACTCTGTGATATTGCTCATCACGAGGGTTGTGATTTTCGGGCCTAAGTTCATACGCAATAACTGAAAAATCACATACTCACCGGTCCGTTGAATTAACAGATGGGGTCAAAACCCAAGTCAAGGCGACTGTACCCTGAAACAATCGCCGAAACCCGTTACAGGGCTAAGACCCCTAAAACTGTCAAACCTACTTTTTACTCGCTGACATCAGCCTATTGTCGTTGACGCGATGATAAGAAAAATTGTCACACCAATCAGGCTGAGGACGTTGATTCCGATGTTCCTCATTGTTTTTGCGTCTTCTGGTTCAAGGATCACTGCTTTACCTCCTCTTTTATGCTCTTTTTATGAATCACATCAGTTAAAACTAGCCTGCCCTATTCCTTAAGATGACTCATTGATCTACATCAATGACTTGGCCAGTTTGAAGGGGAATGATACTTATCACTTATCAAGAAACATTTCCGAAAATGACGACAACAATACTGGCGCTAGGCTTTCGCAAAGATGATCTTAAACATCTGGACAACGCAGACGATAAGGTCCTTTTAAGCGCTATGACCCTTGGAGCGTTAGAGGCCATCTTGGATATAGTTGAAGAAATTGACACTATCCTGCTGGACACGCATTTCCTAACCAGCCCTAGACAGGAATTACGAAACATTCTTGGTTTGACATCGCTCACCACGCAAATTGTTTTACACTATTACGCCGAAGACGAACTCGACCTCGATAGCCTCAGACAGCTGGGGATAGATCTACTTGAAGCTCCGTTGACAAGCGATGGCTGGCAGGCGTTA
>Ga0209631_10005704_pt1 | contig 13074 bp, 10 predicted proteins | sample COG_08_FD_184752 | JGI IMG/M metagenome (GOLD analysis project Ga0209631, IMG submission 184752) | Pelagic Microbial community sample from North Sea - COGITO 998_met_08 (SPAdes) (version 2) | ecosystem: Environmental > Aquatic > Marine > Neritic zone/Coastal water | place: Helgoland, sampling... | reverse complement strand
TTAATGATAGTTGGATCTAGTTTTTGATCTGCTAAAATTTTTGCTACTAATGATGTAGTTGTAGTTTTTCCATGCGATCCAGTAATTATTATATTTTTTTTTAAGTTTACAACATCTGCTAAAACATCAGCTCTTGAAAAAACTGGTATTTTATTTTTTTTAGCATACTTGATTTCTATATTATTTTTTTTTATTGCTGTAGATTTAACTAGAATAGTTGCCTTTTTTATGTTGCTTAATGAGTGACCAATAAAAATTTTTATTCCATTTTTTGAACAAGTAGTTGTATTTTTATTCTTATTTTGATCGCTTCCTTGAATTTTAAATCCCATATTTTTCATTATTTGAGCTAAGCCGCTCATTCCTATACCCCCAATACCTACAAAATGGATTACATCTTTTTGAGCTAAATTAATTTTTTTCATTTAAAATCATTTCAATTTGATTATTTAAATTATGAAAGATATTTTTGTCAGAATATTGTTTTTGTCTAAATAAGATTTCTTCTATTAATTTTTTATCATGATAAATTGAATTGATGAGATCATATAATTTACTTTTTATATCTTTTTCCTCTAATAGATATCCATAACCTTTTTTTGCATAAAACTCAGCGTTTTTATATTGATGTTTGTCTGCAGATGTTGGCAAAGGTATAGAAATAAAAGGAACTTTTATATTAACCAATTCGCCAAGGACAGAAGCGCCAGAGCGAGTTATTACTAAATTAGCTTTTAAATAATAATCTATAATTCTATCTGTAAAATTAAATATTTCACAATTAATATTAGCATTTTTATAAAATTGAGATAATTGATCTCTTTGATTTGGTTGACATTGTTGAAAAACTTGAATGGATACTTTGTTTTTTTTTAATTTTTCAAATATTTGAGGCAATTCCTCAGCAAAAACCTTAGCTGCCTGACTACCACCCAATACTAAAATTTTTATTATATCGAATTTGTTTTTATAATCATCGACTTTACTAGAATTAATTATTTCTTCCCTTAATATGTTGCCAATTTCAACAACTTTATAATTATATTTTTTTGAAACTCCTTCAAGTTCTTTATAAGAAACAAATATTTTTTTAGCAAAAGGTAATAAAAACTTATTAGCTTTTCCTATAATAAGATTGTTTTCGTAAATGATAAATTTAATTCTTAATATTGATGCGGCAGCACAAATTGGAAAAGAAGAATATCCTCCCGTTCCAAATATTATTGAAGGTCTGTCAAAAATTAGAAGTATCAAAGATTTAAAAGTTGAATAAATTATTAAAAATAAAGAAATTAAAAACTTAAAAAAATTAATTCTTTTTAAAGGTGATGAAGGTATTGTTATTAAATTGTAATTTTTATATTTAGTTAAATATCCCAAACCTCTTTTATCAGACGTTATTTTAATATTAAAATTTTTTTTAATTAAATAATTTGCTAAACTATGTGCAGGAATAACATGACCTCCTGTGCCACCAGTTGCAATTAATATTTTTTTTTTAGTCATATAAATAAGATTTATTTTTAGTATAATTTAAAATTAACCCCGCTAGAATTGCACTACCTATAAGAGACGAACCACCATAACTTAAAAAAGGTAAAGTCATACCAGTTGTTGGTAGTAAATTAGTATTTACTCCAGCGTGAATAAATGTTTGAAATATTAATAATGTAGCTAATCCAATTAAAGAAATTTTTAAAGATTGATTTTCTTGATTGAAACAATTTTTGATAATTCTAAATGAGATGTATAAAAAAATACTTAAAATCATTATTGAAATTAAAGAACCATACTCTTCTGAGATAACAGCTATTACATAATCTGTATGAGCTTCAGGAACACTTTCTTTTAAAATTCCTTCACCCATTCCTTGCCCTGTTAATCCTCCTAATTTTATAGCATCGAGTGCGGACGATGATTGAAATTTATCTCCCTGACTGGGATCAAAAAAAGTAATTAATCGATTAATAATATACTCGAATTTCTCTGGTAAAAAAAACAACAAAGAACTTATAGAAGCAAAAAAAATAAAAGAAAAAATGAATAAGTATAATAAACTTACACCAGCGATAAAAATGGTTGATACCCAGGTACCAATTAACAGAATAGATTGGCCTAAATCTGGCTGATCGATCAAGAGTGTAACAATTAAGCCTAAAAGGATAAAACTCAAAAAGTATTTTAAATGAGAATTTTCTAATTTCTTGTAAGTTAATATTTTTACAGTTATTAAAATAAAAAAGGGTTTTAGCAACTCTATTGGTTGTAATCTAAAAAAATAAAAATCTATCCAACGTTTAGCTCCTTTTACCTCTACTCCAATAATTGGGACTAATGCTAAAAGAATTAATGATGCAATAAATAAGGGTATTACTATTTTTACAATAAATTCAGTTTTTAATATCGAAATCGTTATCATGATTAATAAAGCCAACCATGTAAAAATGAGATGTTTTTTAAAAAAAAAATAATTATCTTTATCGAGCCTTTCTCCAGCTAACGAAGAGGTTGAAGAAAATGAAAAAAACAAACCTAAAAAAAATAAGATTAAAAAGCAAAGTAAAATTTTTTTATCTATACTCCTCCAATAATTAATTAAAAAAAATTTAAGTGAATTTTCTAGCATATGTTTTACATAAACTCTTAAACTCTTCTCCTCTTTTTTCAAAATTTATAAATTGGTCAAATGAGGCTGCGGCAGGGCTTAATAAAATAGACTTATTTTTGTTATGTTGTGATTTAGTGTCTTTTAAGATTTGAATAATTGAATTTCTTAAATTTTTTGTAATAGAAAAAGGTAATTTACCTCTTATTTGTTTTGTAAAAAAATTAATATTTTTACCTATTATATAACATTTGATGATATTTTTTTTAAATATCGTTGGATTGATTCTGTCATTTTGTTTCGGAAGCCCTCCTAATATCCAGTAAATGTTTTTGAGGCTAGAAATAGCAAATTCAGCAGATTTAAATGAGGTAGCCTTAGAGTCATTTATAAATATAGTATTTTTTTTTTTTATAAAAGTTTCAAATCTATGTGACAAACCTTTAAATGATTTCATGGCATCAATAAAAGATTTTTCTTTTATCTTTAGTAATTTGGCAAAAGTAAAAATAAAAATCATATTTTCATTATTTACATTAGAAGTTAAGTAATCATTTTTAATTTTGACTTTTATTTTTTTATAGCTGTTTTTATTAGGAATAATTAATTTACTTAAAAACTTATTCCGCATAAAAATTTTTTTAAATTTATTATTTATTATTGCATATTCATTTTTAGTTTGAAAATTGAAAATTTTTAGTTTTGAATTTAAATAATTATTTTTGTTTCCATGCCAATCTAAGTGATCATTTGTTAAATTTAAAAAAAAAGCATAATTTGGGCAGATAAACTTTGAATATGCTAATTGAAATGATGATGCTTCTATAATTATGTAACTATTTTTTTTTGGCTTTAAATCTAAAATCGGAGTTCCAATATTTCCTCCCAAAGAACAATTGAATTTATTTTTTTGAAGGAGGTGATATATCAAACTGCAAACGGTTGATTTACCATTTGTACCAGTTACAACTATACTTTTAAATTTATTTTTAGATAAATAAAATAAATCAATATCTGTTATAATTTTTTTTCTAAATTTTATAAGATGTTTTTTATTAATTAAACTTATACCTGGAGCTAAAACAATATAATCAACTTCATTTAGAGTTTGTTTCAAATTTTTTGATCTATAATTTTTAAATATATTTTTTTTCTTATCGTCCCAAATTTTAAAATTTCTTATTTTATTTTTTTTAAAAAATTTAACTACGGAAATACCTGATAAACCCATCCCATAAACTAAAAATGAAAGCTCTTTAAGTTTAGAGTTTTGAAGCATTTTTTTACCTTAATTTTAACGTTGCTAGTCCAACTAATGCTAAAATAATGGCAATGATCCAAAATCTAATCACTATTGTGGGTTCCGCCCAACCTTTTTTTTCAAAATGGTGGTGAATTGGTGCCATCTTAAAAATTCTTTTACCAGTTAATTTATATGAAGCTACTTGAATTATAACTGAAGCTGTCTCTAAAACGAACAAACCTCCAATAATAGCTAAAACAATTTCATGTTTTACAATAATGGCTACAGCCGCCAGTGAACCCCCTAAAGAAAGAGAGCCCGTGTCCCCCATAAAAATTTTTGCAGGAGGTGCGTTGTACCAAAGAAAGCCCAGACAAGCTCCTACAATAGATCCACAAAAAATAGATATCTCTCCTACATCTGCAATATATTGTATCTTTAGATAATCAGAAAAAATTGTATTACCAACTACATAAGAAATTAAAGTAAAAGATAATGCCACCAGCATTACAGGCACGGTAGCTAATCCGTCTAAACCATCAGTTAAATTTACTGCATTTGATGAACCAATAATAACAAATAGACCAAAAGGTATAAAAAACAAACCCATGTCCCATATAAAATTTTTAAAAAATGGAAAATAAAGATCATGCAAATAATTATGATTAGAATACTTGATTAATATAAATAGAGTTATAGCGCCTATAATAACTTGACCAAGAAATTTATATCTTGATTTAAGACCCCTTGAATTTTTATATTTAATTTTGAGCGTATCATCTAATAACCCTAAACCGCCTAAAGATATTGATACAAAAATTAAAGTCCATATATAAACGTTTGTTAAATCAGCCCATAAAAGAGTGCTAAAAAGAATTCCAATAATTATAATTACACCACCCATAGTTGGTGTGCCTGTTTTTTTGATAATATGGTCGATAGGTCCATCCTGTCTTATCGGACCAGTTATCATTTTTTTTGAAAAAAATTTAATTAACGGTTCACCAATTACAAATACGACTATCAACGATGTAACTACAGATAAACCCGTTCTAAAGGTTAAATATTTAAATACATTTAAGAAAGAATATTGATCAATTAAAGAAGTTAATAAATTAAATAACACTTATATTCCTTTTATCATTTTTTGACTAAATTTATTGAGTCCTGTTGCGTTAGAACCTTTAATCATAAGATAGTCATTATCTGATATCATTGCTTTTAAACTCAAATCTATATCTTCATTATTTTGTAAAATATTTCCTCTTTTATTTTTATTAAGATGTTTATATGTAAAAATTGTTTTTTTTCCTTTAATGAATACTTTATCGATATCAGAATTGTTAATAACTTTTGACAATTCTTCATGAAATACTTTAGATTTACTGCCCAATTCAAGCATATCACCAAGGACAAGAAATTTATTGAATTTTTCTTTTTTAATTAAACTTAATCTTTTGATGGCATTTTTTACAGATAATGGATTAGCATTATAACTTTCATCTATTAACTTAAATTTCTTTTTATATCTTAAGATATTGTGTTTTTTGCCCCTTCCATTCGGTGACTCTAATTTTTTAAATTTATTTTTTATATTATATAGGTCAATTTTAAGTTCTTTTAAAACTGCCATTGCAGCTAGTACGTTATTAATATTTAAATCTTTGATTTCTAGATCTATTATTCTATTATTTATATTGATAAAAACTTTCGATTTATCTTTTTTATTTATAATTTTTTTGATTAAAAAATCTGATTTTTTATGTTTACCGAATGTTAAAACTTTTAATTTATATGATTTAGCTTTTTTTTGTAAATAATTGAAAAATTGATCATCTCTATTTAAAATCACTGTTCCACCAAATTCAATATTTTCAATGATCTCAGACTTTGCTTTAGCGATTCCATTAATATTTTTGAAATTTTCTAAATGGGCTTCACCAATATTAGTTATTATTCCTATTTGAGGCTTAATTAACTTAGTTAAATTTTTAATTTCACCAGCCTTGCTCATTCCAACTTCAAATATCCCATATTTATCATTAGCACTCAGATTTGATAAGCTTATAGGAACTCCCAGATGATTATTAAAAGATTTTGGCGAAGAGTGAGTACTCCCAATATCTTGCAACAAATTATTTAGTAAATTTTTTAGAGATGTTTTTCCTGCGCTACCTGTTATCGCTATTATTTTAGCTAAACTATATTCTCGCTTTAATTTAGCAAACTTATTTAAAAATAAGTTAGAATTTTTTATTTTAATTAATTTTTTTTTAGTTTTTTTTATTACTGATGAAGATACTGCACAACCAGCGCCTTTCATTAAAGCGCTATTTATAAATTTGTTACCGTCATTATTTTTTCCTTTAATTGCTAAGAATAAATTATTTTTTTTAATTGTTCTTGAGTCAATTGATATTCCATCAAAATTTACTGAATTTTTTTTACCTAAAATTTTTTCAAGTATTGATCTGTTTTGTAGATAGTTTTGTTTTTTTTCGGTTACAACTTTTTTCTTTATAAGAATATTACTAATAATTTTTTTATCTGATATATTAAATATTTTATTTTTATAAATCTGTTGTTCTTCATGGCCTTTACCAGCAATTAATATTATTTCTTGTGGATCAGCTTTTTGAATAGCTTTTTTAATTGCTAATGTTCTATTCCCAATATCATAAACTTGTTTTCTTAAAATATGTTTTAAAAGCTCATTTCTTATTTTTTTTGGATTTTCATTTCTTGGGTTGTCATCGGTAATGTAAATTTTATTGCAATATGTATCAGCTATCTTTGCCATCAAGGGTCTTTTTTTTTGATCTCTTTCACCTCCACAACCAAAAACTAAAGAAATATTATTTCCATATTTATTTTTTAAAAAACTTAAGGTTTTTAATAAAGCATCAGGTGTATGAGCATAATCTACGAAAATTTGAATATTGTTTGGATATCTTCTAACTAGCTCAAGTCTTCCGTCCACATCTTTTAAGTTTTTTATCGACTTATATATTTCCTTTTTTTTTAAACCACATAATTTTACCGCTTCAATTGCCATAGCTAAATTTTTAATTTTAAAATCAACATTTGATATATCCATAAAGTTTTTAATTTCATCTATTTGTTTTCGTATATCTATAAGTTTAAAATCTTTTTTTTTTGCTATTTTTTTTATCTCAATAAATGGCAAAATTTTACTGTCAGTTATAACTGATGTTTTTTTTTTTAGAATTTCTTTAAATAATAATAATTTTGCATTTAAATAGTTGCTCATACTTTTATGGAAATCTAAATGATCTTGACTGAAGTTAGTGAAAATACCTGCCTTAAAATTAATATTATGTAATCTTTTTTGTTCTAAGCCATGACTTGAAGTTTCAATAATTACATTATCAATTTTTTTTTTTTTTAGAAAAGATAAGTTTTTATGTATTGTAATAGCATCAGGTGAGGTAAGATGTGTTTTAATAATTTTGTTGTTATATTTTATTCCTAAAGTACCAATTGTTGCGACAGATTTATTGTTCCTACGTAATATTTGATAGAATAAATCGGCTACAGATGTTTTTCCATTGGTGCCAGTAACGGCAATAATAGTTTTTGGTTTAAGTTTGTAGAAATTTGAAGCGCACTCACTTAATAGCCTTCTTACATTTCTTGTTTTAATTATAAGAATATTTTTACTTGTAATTTTACAGGTCTTAGAACACACAATAACAGAAGCTTTTTTACTTATTGCATCTTTTATGTAATTTTCACCATTTATTTTTTTTCCTTTAATGGCAAAAAAAATAAAATTTTTTTTTACGTCTTTGCTATTTGATGAAAGTCCAGAAATAACGATATTTTTATTTTTTGAAATATTTTTAATTAGATTTTTCAACAACATAATAATTATTAAACTCTTCAGTATTTATGGCTAAAATTGGCCCAATTTTTTCTATTATTTTGCCTGCAACATAAACAGAATTCCAACCAGAAGTGTTATACGGTGCTTTAGTTTTTGTACCTCGATAGCTATAAATTAAATTTTTGTTAATTTTAGGATTTTCTAACATGACAAATAAAACGTAATTTGGTTTATTGGCTGGAAAAATTGAAATAAATGTATTTATTCTACTTTTTTTATTACCATAGCTCTCTGCTGTACCCGTTTTGCCTCCAACATAATAGCCGTTAATATTAGCTAAGCTAGCTGTGCCGCTTTTACTGCTCACAACTTTTCTTAGTATATCTCTTAATTGATAGCTTGTTTTTTTTGAAATTATTTTATCTGTGCTTGAGTTTTTTCTATCTAAAACCAAACTAGGTGTAATTAATTTACCCCCATTTATCATTGAGGCATATAAACTTGTAGCTTGAAGAGGTGTGGTTGTAATTCCATGACCAAATGAAATTGTTTCTAATTTACATTTATTCCATTTTAGTTGATGAGGAACTCCAACTTCTTCTAATTCAATTTCAGGGTTTTTGGTAAGTTTTGTTTTTTCAATGAATTTTTTATATTTTTCTTCTCCTACTTTTTTGGCTAAAATTACAGTACCTACATTAGAGGATCTTACTAGAATATCTTCTACTGATAGATCTTTAGGATGTTCTTTCATATCAGTTATTTTTTTTCCATTAGAACATTGAATTTCCCTTGGAATATTTTCTATGATTGTGTTTGTGTTAACTAATTTGTGTTCAAGGGCCAAAGCAGTTGTGAAAGTTTTAAAAATTGATCCAAGTTCATAAACTCCTTTTGTAATTTTATTAATATATTTTTTATCTTTAATATTTACTCTTTGATTAATATTAAAATTAGGTAATGAAACTAATGATACTATATCACCATTATTTGCATCTATTAATAACGCTCCACCTCCTGTCGCGTCAAAAGTTTTAACAGCAGAACTTAGTTCTTTATTTATTATGAATTGAATATTGCTGTCTAAAGTTAATTTTAGAGGTTTGTATAATTGTTTTTTATTTTTTAACTCTCTGTCAAAATATTTTTCAATTCCTGAAACTCCAAAATTATCATAATCGACTTGTCCAACAATATGGCTAAATAGATTTCCATGCGTATACATTCTTGCCTGGAAAGGCTCAAACTTTATAGCTTTTTCTCCAAGTGACCAGAGTTTATTTTTTTCTTTTTGATCAATTCTTTTTTTAATACGAAAATATTTATTTCTCTTTAGTTTTTTTTCAATTTCATTAATGGAGTAATTTGGAAAATTTAGTCTTAATTTAATTAAAAATTTTTTTTTATCTTTAATTTGTTTAGGATCAACAGCGGCGTGAAAAGTATTAATATTTCTCGAAATGATTACTCCATTTCTATCAACGATATCTCTTCTTGTTAGAGAAAACTTGATCTTTTCTTTTCCTGAATTATAAACAATTTTTTTATTTATAGATATATGAGTAATTTTGATTGAAAAAATTAATATTAAAGAAAGAAAGAAAAAAAATAAAATATAAATTCTATCTTGAAAATTATTTGAGCTTCTAAATTTTTTATTTTTTTTATTTGTTTCTAAATAATCCTCAAAAAAAAAGCTTTTTTGATTTAGGCTCTTGTTTTTTTTAATTTTTTTTTTCATTTAAATTATCAATATTGGATATTTTTTTTTGGAGTTTATTCAAATCTGAAATATTAAAAAAAATTTTTGAATGTTTAATTGGTTGATAAGTGTCTAATCCTAAAGTACTTAATCTTTTTTCAATTTCTGCAGGCGATGTAATATAATGAAAATCTAATTGAGCTTGATTAATTTTTTTTTTATTTGATAAAATTTTAACATTTAAATTGTAAATTTTTTTTTCTATCATTCTAGTTTTATTCTTAATAAAAGAAGTGACGATTAAGCAAATAACAAATACACTAGTAAATAAAACAATTTTTTTATTAAACATTGATACTTTCTAATTCTAAGTATTTTTTAAATTTTATGAAAAATTCTGTTGGATACTCAAATTTATTTTTACTCCTAACAGCGACTCTTAGTTTTGCAGAACGTGAACGACTATTTTGATTTATCTCATCTTTTGTTGGTCTTAAAATTTTATTCCTATAATCATCAAATAAAGCTTGTTCATTTCCTTTATTTTCAGGAAAATATCTAGATGGATTAGATTTACTTTTTGAAAAGTTCGTAAAAAAAAATTTTATAATTCTATCTTCTATCGAGTGAAAGCTAATAACTAAAATCTTACCGCCAGGCTTTAATATTTTGGCTGCTTTCACAACTCCATTTAATAATTCAGTAATCTCTTTGTTTACAAATATTCTTATTGCTTGAAAAGTTTTAGTACAAGGATTTATTTTTGTTGAGTAGTTTTTTTTTTTACTTTTTTCAATTATTTTAACTAATTCTTTTGTATTTGTGATTTTTTTATTATCTCGATGTATAACAATATTTTTAGCAATTTTTGCAGCTTCTTTTTCATCACCTAATATTTTTATAATTAATTTTAAATGTGTTTCACTTAAATTATTAATTACATCTAGAGCTGAAATTTTATTTAAACCCATAGCCATATCTAATTGCTTATTCGATTTAAAAGAGAAACCTCTATCAAAATCGTCTAATTGGATAGTTGATAAACCAAGATCAAAAATAATTAAATCAACACTTTTTTTTGCAACAACGTCTATTTGACTAAACTTATTTTGATAAAATTTAAATCTTTCAGGGAATTTTTTTTCAAGATTTTTTGCAATTGGTAAAACTTTTTTATCTCTATCTAGTGCCTCAACAAAAGTTTGTGGAATTTTTAGAATTTCTTTAGAATATCCTCCACCGCCAAATGTGCAATCAATAAATTTTCCACCTATTAAAGGCTTTGATATTTTTATAACTTCATTCAACATCACTGGAAAATGGGATAGCTCCAGTGATGAGGTTTGATTGTTCATGAATCCAAGGTTTAATCATTAAAACTTTTGTTTTCTTAAAAAAGCAGGAATTTCAAAGTCTTCATCTTCGTTAACGTCTTGATCAAACAATTGTTCTGCGTCCTTATTGTCTTGGTAATTATTTTCTGCATTTGTTTCATTAGAATGATAGCTTTCTTCCTCAGAAAACAACTTCGGAACATGATTTTCTTCGCCATTTACAGGCGTTTTTACTAAGGTTTCGTTTATATTGCTATTTTCAATATAAGAAGCGCTTTCAATTGATACTCCTGTCGAAGCGTTATCTTCAAATTGTTCAGTATCAGTTGTATTTTCATTTAAATTTTCAGGATTGTTTTCATTGCTGCTTATATAATTATTTTCATATTCTTCTTTTATTTCAAAACTTTCATCAAGTTTAAGGGCTGTTGCTCCATCTATAGAACCAAATGTATTGCTTTCAACTTTTGGAGTAGATGAAAATAAATTATCTGAATAGCCGGTATTTCTATTTTGAATTCTTGAAACCATATTAAGGACAGTTTTATTTTCAGTTTTATGCCCATCTAGAGCAGTTGCAACTATTGAAACTCTTATTTTGCCTGTCATGCTTTCATCTTTAATTGCACCAAATATTACTTCTGCTTCTGAGTCGACTTCTGCTCTTATTTTATTTACTGATTGATCAACTTCAAATAACGTTAAATCACTTCCTCCTGTAATATTAATCAATAACCCTTTTGCACCTTGTAAAGAATATTCATCGATCAAAGGATTATTAAGAGCCATGTCTGTTGCTGTCATAGCTCTATTTTCTCCCTCGGCTTGACCTGTTCCCATCATGGCTTTACCCATTGAACTCATTACAGTCTCAACATCTGCAAAATCAAGATTAATCATTCCTGGTCTTACCATTAAATCAGTTACACTTTGCACACCATGCTTTAAAACATTGTTTGATAGATTAAATGATTCTTCAAATGTAGTTGTCTCACTGGCAATTTTAAAAAGGTTTTGATTAGGCACAACAATCACAGTGTCTAAGTGCTTTTTAAATTCTTCTAAACCTTCAACTGCTCTTCTCATCCTTTTTGGACCTTCGTAAGAAAATGGTAATGTTGTTACACCAACTGTTAAAATATTTAATTCTCTTGCTGCTCTGGCTATTACGTGTGATGCTCCAGTTCCTGTTCCTCCGCCCATTCCTGAAGTTATAAAAACCATATTTGCACCTTGCATATAGCTTGTAATTTCATTTAAAGACTCATCAGCAGCAGCTTGACCTATATCATTTTTTGCTCCTGCCCCCAGACCTTTTGTTAAATTCATTCCAATTTGAATTTTTGCATCAGCTTTACTCATTTTTAAATCTTGAGCATCAGTATTAACAGCAACAAATTCTACACCTTCCATGCCTGAGTTAATCATTGCATTTATTGCATTTCCTCCAGCACCTCCAACGCCTAATACTAATATTCTAGGTTTTAATTCTTTTAATTCTCCTCCGCCAATATTTATGCTCATGATATTTCTCCCTTTTGTTTAGTTTCCCATTTTAAATTAGATCTATTTTGATAAGCTTTTTTTCTTGCAACAATTTTAAATTTTTCAAAATTTTGCGGTTCCCAAATTTGAAAGGTTTTTCCAAGACCAACAAACAATATATTGGTTTTAATTTTCGCGTGATTTAGTAATTTTTCTGATATAGATATTCTTCCTTCTGTATCAAATTGTAAATTTTCGCTCTCTGATAATATTGAGGTTGCAAAAAAATCTCTTTTTTCCTCAAAAGGATTTAAAGAATCAATTGTGTTTGAAAGTTTTTCTATTCTATCTTGAGAGCAGGCTTCTAATGCAGAATGATTAAAAGAGGGATAGCTTATGAAGCCATTATAACCCATTGAACTTAAATGAGATCTAAAAGTTGCTGGCACTGACACACGTCCCTTCTTGTCTATTTTGTTTTGATAACTTGATAAAAACATTTTTAATTAAAAACCTATTTATATTTATAATTTCCAATTTCATCTCCATTATGGGATTATTTGGGATATTATGGGTTTTAAATTAATAGTCAATAAATTTTAATTATTGATAATAAGAACAAAAATAGAACAAAAATCTATTGGGATTATCGCCAGATAATCTATAAGCCGGGTTCTGTCATTGAAGATATCATTTCTCTAGACCTAAATTCACATTTAGGCTCAAGCGGTTAACCCAGAGGACTAACTAAAGACTGTTTTTAGTGCCTAAACACATTGTCCTCTCTATTTAACCTTGCTCCCAGTGGGGTTTGCCGTGCGTTTTTTGTTACCAAAAAACCGGTGAGCTCTTACCTCG
>Ga0209631_10005702_pt1 | contig 13077 bp, 6 predicted proteins | sample COG_08_FD_184752 | JGI IMG/M metagenome (GOLD analysis project Ga0209631, IMG submission 184752) | Pelagic Microbial community sample from North Sea - COGITO 998_met_08 (SPAdes) (version 2) | ecosystem: Environmental > Aquatic > Marine > Neritic zone/Coastal water | place: Helgoland, sampling... | reverse complement strand
GATCGAGCCGCGATGAAGGCGGACGAGGAGGACATCGCCGCGGACGCCGTTGGAACCGCGCGCGTGGGGTATGTGTGGCGGGGGACGGTCGTCTCGGGGCTTTCTAGATTTGCGAAACGTTCGTTAGAGATTCAGACCGGAGGGGCGCCTTGGCCATGGCGGAAGGGGACGTTAGGGCGTCGGGTCCTAACGGCCGCCGGGTCCGCAACAGGGGGTGGAGCCTACCCCCGGAGTCGATACTCAAGGTCGAGGCCGACTCCGACGACGAGGGCGATGTGCTCGCGCCCGTCGCACCCGACGCCTCACAGCCGCAGTCGCAGCCCGAGGAGGCGGCACCCACGCCGCCCGTGTCGCGGGGGAAGAAGCGCAAGAGGGCCGCCGACCAGGTCGCGCCGAGGGTCGACCGCTTCGTGCTCGCGCCGCTCGTGAAGATCATGCGCGACGCGCTCGCTCGCGGCGACCACCCGCGAGCCGCGGCCGCCGCGGCGCTCGTGCTGACCGCCGCGCGAGGACGCGAGGGCGAGCCCATCGAAGATGGCCCGAACAAACGGGACAACGGGAACTGGTCCAGGGGCAGCCACGAGCGCGCGGAGTACGGCGAGGCGGAGCACGCGGCGATACACGCGGCGATGGACATCATGCGTGCACATTCCTCCACGTCACTCACCCCGGATGAAGAGATACGGCTGTTGGAGCTCGCCAGGCGGTGCACCAAGCGCGGCACGGACGCCAACGAGGACGACTTGGTTCGAATCGCGACGGTGTACTACGAACGATTCAACGACCCGGACCGAGCCGCCGCGGAGCTCTTGCGCGATGAACGCGCCGTCGTGCCGCCGAAGGGGTCCAAGGGTGCCGCGCGGCGCGTGCCGCACTCGTACAGACGCCTGCGGCTCGTCGCCTTGATCAAGCACGGCGTGTGGCTCAAACAGTCGCAGTTCGTCAACGTGGGTACGCCGACACAGCCGCGCGTTCCTCTCAACACCACGGGCACCACGGCACTCGGTCCTGGGGGCAGACAATGGAACCAGTTCGAGCTCCGGCGCATCGAGGCGCTCGCGAAGGATGCCGAGGATGCACTTTTACGGGCGCAGGAGAAGGGTGAAGAGACGGGCGAGAAGGGTGACCCGGTTCTGGCGGAGGCTCGAGCGCAGATTCGGATGGCGGCGGGCGACGTCGTGGGCGCGAGGGAGGTTCTGGAGGACCTCGCGGACAGGGAGGACGCGGGTAACGTGACGGCGCAGGAGATGCTCGTGAACCTGCTGGAGGAGATCAAGACGGCGGCGAACCCGAGGCGATTGGTGAGGTCGGCGCCGTCGTCGCCCGGCGGCAAATCTGAGGTCAGCGGCGGCGGCGACGACAGCGACAGCGACAGCGACAGCGACGGCGACAGCGACTCCAGCGGTGACTCCAGCAGCGACGAGGATAACGACGACGACGCGCACAAGGCGCTCCTCGAACGCCTCGGTGACGTGCCGGACGCGCACACGATGGCCAGGTGCCACCTGGTGGTTTTAAAAATCGACCCGGCGAATCGCGACTCTGTCCTCGGGCTGACTCGCGCCTTCGTCGAAGCCGAAGCCGACGAGGCGCGCGCGCTTCTCGAACGTGACCACATCGCGTCGCAGGACGCGTGGCGGATGGCGTCGCGCGAGAAGCACGCGACGGCGCGCGCGGTGCTCGAGGCGCTCTGCGCCTGGGCGGAGTCGACGCCGGACGACGCGGCTCCGTGGCGGGCGTTGACAGTCGCCGTCACCGGACATCGCTGGAAGGCTCTGGACGCGCACTTCAAGTACGGCGCGAAGAGCCTCGCCGACCCGGTCACGACGGAGCTTCGAGCGCGCGGAGAGGTTGTCGGCGGCGCCGATGACATCGTGCACGTGTTCAGGGGAGGCGGCGATCCGTCGCCGACGGCGGGGAGACTCGCGACGTGGGCGACTGAATTTACCGCAATCGACAAGCGCTCGCTGACTTCACCCGAGGGCATCGCGGCGCTCGCTTCGCGCACAGCGGCGCTCGCGGCGCTGTTCCACGAGGGCGACGTCGCCGTCGTAGACGCGTTCGTGAAGGACGCGACGAAAGCCGTGAACGTCGCACTTCGCGCCGTGCACGGGCGCAAGCGGATCCAGCGCCACCCCGAGTTGAGCAAGGGCGCCACAAAATTCGCGGCTCGGTATCCGAGTTCACGCGCCGTGGTTAAGGAAGCCTTAGTCGCCGCCAAGGCGGAGGCGGCGGCAGAGTTTGCGATTAGAAACGAAGAAGTCGCCCGGGATGCCACGGCGGCGCTCGGTGGGGACGACGCGAGGATGGCGATCGTCCCGGCGCAAAGTGAAAACGCGGCGGAAACTTTGTACGCGCTTCCGCCCGTCGACCCGACCACCGAGGAAGGCGCAGAGATACTCGCGCGGCGTCGCGAACGAGCGCCGACTTGGGCGGAGTTCCACGCCATCGCCGAGTGGGTCCACGCGCAACGACTCGCGGTGGTGAACAGGACGCCAAATGAGGCGGGTACGCGTGCCAACCGCGTCGCCACCGGCGGGAGTAGAAGGACGAATCGGGTCAGGCTCCAGGAGCTCATCGACGTCCGCGACGGCCGCGTGCTCAAGAGGGGTATGAAGAGACGGAAAGGCGACCCACGCGCCGTGCGGGTGCTGACGGAGCCGGAGCGCGAGGAAATCACGCGGCTGACGCGGGTGATCGAGGCTGAGGAACGCGATAGGGAGACGAAGCTCGCGCGAAAGGCGGCGGGGCCGAAGCCGGAGTGCCTGAGCGAGAAACCCGTGTCTCGCCGCGAGGTCGAGTCCGCGGTTCGAGCCGAGGCTGCGGGCACCCGCGCGTTCTCCACCGCCGCCAAGCTCCTCACTCGGCGCAACGGCTTACTCGAGACGCAGCTCGCCGCGCTGAAGGATTGGAAACGGCGCGGGGGTGACCTGAACGGTCACGATACGCGAACGCTCGCGCGGCTGGAGCGGTGGCGAAATAACCTCACGCTCGTTCGCAACAAGCTCACGCGGACCAGGCGGAGGCGGGAGGTGGCCGCGGGCATGGCCGACGCGGTGCGTCACCACGCGGACGTGAAGGGCTGGATCCATTCCGAAGAACCGTGCGCGCGGTGCCGATCCGCGGGTAAAGCGTCCAAGTACTGCGGCTCCGACTTTGCCGACCCGGGGTGCGACGAAGCGCCCGAGGTACAAACGTTTCTGCCGCACCGGTACGGCAAGATAACCTCGCACCTTGTCCTCGACTGGGAACCGTCGTGGATGCAGTCGAAGCGCAGAAGAGATCAAGAGAATGCCAACGGTGGGGACGAAACGAACGATATCAAGCTGGTCACGGGGAAGCGATTGGCCCGATGCGCTGGTTGCAGACACGGGCAGGGCTCCGCGGCGACTTGCGGGACTAGGCTCGCGAGGTCGTGCTGCGTCCGCTCGTTGGACATCACCGTGCTCTTGATGCCGGCGCAGGGCCCGCACGAGCGGACGCGGCGGCGGTGCGACGCGTGCAAGGCGGGCGGGGTCACCCCGAGGCTCTGCGGCACGACGCTCGCGGAGCCCGGGTGTTTGAGACGGTTCGAGGCGCAGATGGCGGAGGGATCGACGAGTCGGTGCGCGTCGTGCGAGGGTGACGGCGGCGAGGATGCGTGGAAGTGTGGGACGCGGGACGCACCGGCGGCGTGCATGTTCACGCACCCGCCGTCGTTGGTGCAGAGACGGAGGAAGACGAGCGCGGCGTAGGCATCCATCACGATAGGAGACACGTCTGGTAACGACGACAAGTACTTGTAGAGACGAGCGTTTTTTTCCTCGCCGCACTCGCCGCCACCTGAACTGAATCGAGGGCGCGCTTTCTGTTCTCATCAGAATCGCCAGGCCAGATCTCACAACTGATCCGGGGCTGCGCGACGCGATGGCTGCCGAGAAGGAGGACACGAAGGCGCCGGACGCGGAGGAGACTCCCGCGCCGGCGCGAACGAACGATGAGGCCCCGGCGCCCGTCGAAGGTGCGACCATTTCCGCCCCGAACCCCGCCGATCGAATGCCGTCGGACGATTCACTCACAACCCTCATTTTCGCAGTGGGCGCCAAGCGGTCTGTGGAGGACGCCGAGGGCCCCCAGCCCGACAGCGCGAAACGGTCGAAGGTTGCGGATGACTCCGACGACGACGAGAAAGCCGACGACGAGGCGACCAAGGCTACGCCCGAGACCGCCGCCGACGCCGCCGAGAAGAAAGACGACGAGGCCGCGACCGCCGCCGAGGCTCCCGAGGCGGGGCAGGATGCCGCCGCGCCAGCCCCCGAGGCGGCCTCCCCCGCGGAGCAACCCGCGGCGGCGCCCGCATCGAACGATATGCCCACCGCGGAGATTGGCGTGGACCCCGCGGAGGCTGTCGCCGCCGCGGCCGCCGCCGCCGCCGCGCACGCCGCCGCGATGGCACCCCCCGCGCCCATCCTCCCAGTCGCCGCTCCCGTCCCCGCCGAGCCCGTGGTCAAGGAACTCGACTGCCCCGGTAATCAGGTCGGGCGCATCATCGGCAAGGGCGGCGAGACCATCAAGGGCATGATGGCGCAGTCCGGCGCGCACATCGCGATGAACCAGGCGATCGAGGGCGACGTCAAGAAGGTGGTCATCACCGGTCACCAAGCCTGCGTCGACGTCGCGGAGGCGCTCGTGACCCGGCTCCTCCAGACGCCCGTGGGCGCGTCCACCATCGACGCGGGGTTCTTAGGTCCCGGCCAGGAGTCCCGCATCATCGAGTGCCCCAAGAACATGGTCGGGCGCATCATCGGGAAAGGCGGCGAGACCATCAAAGGGCTGCAAGTGCACAGCGGCGCGAGGGTCCAGGTTGACCAAACCGTCGGCGATCCGTGCCACGTCGTCATCGCGGGCGCGCCGCCGTCCGTCCATTACGCCGCGGAGGCGGTCGACGCCATCATCCAGGGCGGGCCCACGCAGCAGTACGCCGTGGGGCAGGCGCAAGCGGGCGGCGGGTACGGGGGATACGGGGGATACGGAGGCGGATACGCTCAGCCGGCGGCGGCCTACGGAGCTGCAGCCTACGGCGCCTACGGGGGCTACCCCGCCTACGGCTACCCCGCGGCTTACGGTGGGTACCCGGGGTACGGCATGATGGGGGGTTACGATCCCGCGGCGGCGACCGCGGCGGCGCAGCAGACCGCCGCGGCCGCCGCGGCTCCCGTCGCGGCGGCGGGCGGGGATTGGCAAGCCGTCGACGACGGCGCCGGTAAGACGTACTACTACAACGGGAAAACTGGGGTGAGCCAGTGGGAGAAACCGCCGGGGATGTGATCAGGGTGTGGCTTTGTTTCTTTTGATCGCCTGCTTTCTTATTTCCTTGTTTCCTTGCGTTTCTTTCTCTGGACGCGGACGCGTGTCCGTCTTGGAAACGTGTTGAATCTGTTGTGTCCGTCTGTTGGTTGGTTGGTCTGGAGAACCCTTCGGCCAAAAAAAAACTCTAGTCATATTTAGGTGGGCCGTTGACGCTTCTTGCCTTCACTGTCTTGAGACCCCTTCGAACTTGTTTCTTGTCTTGCACGTCTGCTTGCATGGTTACCTTGGTCATTCATCACTTTTTGCATTGCCTCACGATTGTCGCTTGGTATTGGACCACATCTTCAAAGGTATTAGCACGCACTTAGGCAGAATATGGACAGAATATTACTTCGTCGACGTAAACGTTTAGTCGGGTACATTGTAATACACCACACTGAACTCTATCTCTAAATCTAATGAGGCTACGCGCTATACCTCGCGAACAGGTTCTCCGGGGTGGTCATCGCCTTGAACTCCAGCGCGTTCCCGCTCGGATCCTTGATGAAGAACACCCTCTGCTCCCCGGGCTTGCCCTCGAACCGTAGATGCGGCGCAATCTGGAAAGGCCACCCGTTCTCCTTCACCCTCTTCGCCAGCGCTTCGAACGCGTCGATCGTCATGGCCAGCCCGAAGTGCGGCACAGGGACGGGATCTCCGTCCACGTTGTTGTGGTTATTCCCCGCGTCGTACCCGTCCACGAGGTGGCACACCAGCTGAGCGCCCCAGAAGTTGTAGTCGACCCACCTCGAGGTTGAGCGCCCTTCGATGCACCCGAGGACGCCGTCCTCGCCGTAAAACGCCTTTGCTTCTTCGATCGAGTGCACCGGGAACGCGAGGTGGAACGCGGTGCTCGCGCGGATAGCCGCATCCTCGGCTGGGTTGCGGCCGACCTCGAATGCCATGCGCGCGTCGTTATGAGGAGGTGTCAGCAACTTGGAGATCTGTTTATCTTTCTCGGATAAATCGCCAACCGTCGTGTCCGCCCGCCACTCCTCGAAACGCGACCATGGCTGCCCTGGCGCTCAACACCACCGGCCTCGTCGCCGCCCGTCTACCTCGGAAGGCATCGCGCGGCACCACCGGCCGTCGCTCCCTCGTCACGCGCGCGGCGGGCGCCGACGATGATGAGAAGCCAACCGCGCGATCGGTGCTCTCATTCCTCTGCCCGCTCCTGAAGGTGTTCGGGGGCGGCGACGCGGCGGCGCCGCGAAACCGCACGCTCGAGGTCGCCACCAGCGGCTTCGCGTCCATCGCGCGCCTGCCATTCGGCTCCAAGGTTGACGAGGCGTGCATCGCGCGACCCGCAGGCGCCGTGCCCAAGGAGCCCATCATCCTGTACGAGTTCGAGGCGTGCCCGTTCTGCAGGCGAGTCCGGGAGGCGCTCTCGCAGCTGGACCTCACCGTGGAGGTCCGGCCGTGCCCAAAGGACGCGGTGAAGCACAGAACGGAGGTCGAGGCCATGGGCGGCAAGCTCACCTTCCCGTTCCTCGTCGATCCCAACACCGAAGCGGGGAAGGGTGGCTTGTACGAGAGCGAAGACATCTGCAGGTACCTCTACGCCACTTACGGAAATGGCGCCGAGTTTCCGGAAGGGATCATCAGCACCACGGTGCTCACGGGATGGATGCCCACGCTGCTGCGCGCGGGCCGAGGCATGACCAGATACGCCAACGCCACGACGCACGGGGGTGCCGACCTGAAGCCGCTGACGCTGTATAACTACGAAGGAAATCAATTCGCTCGGCTAGCGCGGGAGGCCCTGTGCGAGCTGGAGCTGCCGTACACACTCTTCAACTGCGGGAAAGGGTCACCGAAGCGGGCGACGCTGACGGATGTGGCCGGGGAAGGTGCGAGCGTGCCGTACTTAGTGGACCCGAACACAGGGCAGAACGTGGGCGAGAGCGAGGAGATCGTAGCCTACCTCTTCAAGACGTACGGCGGAGCCGCGTAAGTACATTAGAGTCAAGTAGCGGTAACCACCCTTGGATGTAACACTTAAAATTAGCCTATGAGTCGTCATTCATTAGCCCATTAACATTTCTACCTACGTGGCGCAGTCGTACCCTGAGCTGTCCGACGAGCTCGAGTTCCTCCGCGACCGCGACATCGGCGTCGGCGCCTCCACCGACCGGAGCGCCAGACCCCACGCGTGAACCGGCTCGAAGAAGCGATGCGCCCTGACGTCGTCCCCGCCACCCGGTCCCGACCCGAGCCGCTCGAACGGGTCCGGGTTCAACAGCTGCTCCACCAGGTCCTTCACCGCCTCGATCGCGTCGCTGTCCGTGGCCTCGTCCGCCAGCCAATCAGGCCACGGCGCGATGTGCCTGACGACTATGTTGTTGTACGTGGCAAACTCGTTCGCTCCTCTAAAGGGACACGACCCGGTTAACATCTGGTACACCACGCATCCGAACGACCACCAGTCCATGCTCCCCGGCGGTGGCATCGGCCGTGAGAGATCCTCGGCCCAGCCGACCTCGTCGCCGCCCGGTTCGCCGAGTATCTCCGGCGGAACGTAGTCGCACGTGCCGACGAACGCGAGCCGCTTTCGACGTCTTTTGAGCTCGGCGGCGGCTTCATCCCCGGCTTCATCCCCGGCCGTCCCCGGGGATCCCGAGGGTGCCGACTGCGCTGCCTTCTCCTCTGCTGCCTTCTCCCCGTCTACCGTCCCGTTCACCGCCGGTGGTTTTCCGTCGCCGTCCTCGTGGAGGTCGAGGCAGCTGCCGAAGTCCGTGAGCAGGGCGTGCCCGTTTCCGTCCAGCAGCACGTTCTCGGGCTTGACGTCTCTGTGAACGATCCCCCGCGCGTGCACGGCGTCCAGGGTGTCCAGCAGCTCCGCCGCGTACGCTCGCACGTGTCCCACGGGTAAACCCCGGGGTTTACGCCGGCGAATCTGGTCGAAGAGCTCGCCTCCCGGGCAGTAGTCCATCCCCATGTAGAGCGAGTTGCAGTCCTGGAACGTGAATTTGAGCCGGACCACCCCGGGCACGTCCGCGCACCTGTCCATCGCGATGCGCTCGTTCCTGACGAACTCGGCTTTTTTCTCCTTCAAGATGTGGTGCTTGAGCATCACCTTCAACGCGCACACCGATCGGTCCGATTTACGCCGGCACAGGAGCACCTCGCTGAAGGATCCGTCGCCCAACTCCTCGATGACCTCGAAGTGGCTCATGGCTAGGTTGAGCTTGGGCGCCGGGGATGGAGGGTGTTCGCTCGTGGATGCACCCGATGCCCGCTCCGAGGGCATCTCCGATGTCTCCACATCGCCGGAATCGCCCATGTTCTCTCGCGTCCACCCGGCCGGCGGCGGTGCGCCCCTTCACTCTGCCCGTGACCCTCCGTTTGCCCTCTGTTGGCAAAACTTCAGATTTGACATCAGCCCTAACAGAAACCGAGGCGCGTGTGCCGGCATGGGGAGGCACACGCTCCGGCTCCAGGCCGAGCTCCTGGACCGCGCGGTAGTTCCCGGCGTGGACTTCCACGTCCGCCTCGCCGTGGATACCGTGGATGTCGAGGGTGCCGACGACGCCGAGAGAGAACCCGTGCGCGTCTCGGCCATCACGTGCGAGTGGCACGGCACCGAACGCCTAGATCCCGCGTGGGTTCGACCACCCAAGGGCGTGTCCGCCTCGTCGTCGTCCAGAGGTGGAGGCGCCAGTACCAGCGGCGGCGGACTGGCGCCCGGCGAACGGTTCTTCGCGCGGTCACCCGCCAGCGAGGTCGCCACCGACGTCGTCGTCGACGCGAACAAATCGCTCGCCTTTCGCGTCGCCCTGTGCCTCCCGCCGGGGATGCCGCCGTCGTTCAGGGGATCCGTGGCGCGATACGCGTACGCGGTGACGTTCATCGCGACCGTTGGGGGTCAACGAGTGGTGCACATGATGCCGCTGCCCGTGGAGACCGTCTCGGGAGTGGCTGACGGAGGGAGGGGCATCACGGCGCATTCGACCGACGCGTTCCTCAGAGCCGAGTCGTCCCCGTCGTCATCGCGCTCGACCCTAGCGGTCGGCTCGCCCTCGGCCGCGTTCGCCGCCGGCGTGGCCTCCCCGGTCCACCCAGGTCGGTCGGTCGCGGGACTCGCGAGGTCGGACTCGCTCCCGCCGCCGGAATCCCCGGGTAGCCCGCTCGACGCCGTCGGGCTCGGCGGCGGCTCCCCTACGTCCAATTACCCACGCTCCCCTTCGCCGTTCGACAATCCCTCGGCCCACAACCAAAGCGCGTCGTCCGCCGACGGCAAGGTGGCGTACAGCATCGCGCTCGACGACGGGTCGTCGCTGCTGAGGGTGATTCCCCGGCGGCCCTTGCCGAGGTGCGTGGCGGGCGGGACCGTCGCCGGCGTTTTGGACTTTAGCGACACCGGCGATGACGGAGCTAACGGAGCGGATAGGCGTCTTCGATGCACGCGCGTGTCGGTGTCGCTGGAGACTGAGGAGGTGGTCATCGCCGGGGATCTCACCGACGGAGAGAGTAAGAGTAAGAGTTTGGAGGAACGGGAGAAGGACGGTGAGTGCGCGGTGACTCGCAAGGTTTGGGCAGAGTGTTCGGAGTGGACTGGGGACACGGAGACGACACACTTTTGCCTCGCGTCACCGCTCGATGCACCCGCGAGTTTCAGGACGTCGAGGGCGACGTTGAGGTGGATCGCGAGGTTCGAGTTCATCGCGTCTATAGAAGCCGAGTCCGGGTCCGAGCCGAGGAAGACTTCTGGAAGAGGACGCGAGCGGAAACTGGAGTGGGTCATGCCGCTGGAGATGTCCGGAGCGTTCGCGTCGGCGGTGAGGGCGCGTGGTGTGTCGCAGAGCGTGTCGACGGTGGATGATTCGGGACGCGCGGGAGTCATGGCGAGGGAGTCTTCGCTGCTCGCGTCGTAAGCGAAGGCGGGCGGGGTCCGTGGTACCTTCGAAGGTACCCTCGAAGGTACCTTCGAAGGTAGAACTTTAGCCAGCGTTGAATTCCATCTCAGAGTACGTGACGTGATGTGTTGGCGCGCGTGTCGTGGACTAATACGTGGTGGTTGGGGTTTAAGGTTTTTCCCGCCGCGCAGCGGCGGGATGACGCCGCTGCGCGGCGTAAAAGGCGCCATCATCATCTTTCGAAAAACGGGGCAAAAACCCCGTACCTGCGAAGTTCTCGTACCTGGGAAAATAATTTTTCATTTTTTTTCCCTCTAGGGTTGATCGCAGTTAACTTAGCACAACTCGCGCGGTTGCGGCATGGAGGCCTTGTTTCCTCCTCCCGGGGACCCCGACGGGCCTCCGAACCCGGAGCACCCCGATGACGTCGACCTCCTCGAGGGCATCGATCTCAACGATATCCCCCTCGAGGAGCTCATGTCGGTGCTCCAGATCGACCTGAAGGCACCGGACGTGAACGTGGAGACGCACGTGTTTCCCGACTGGTTCGATCGCACGCCGTTCCAGTCCGAGGGCTTCGACGTGGACGAGTGGGTGGAGAGCATGTACCAGCGAGGTCACACCATGGACGAGCTGAACGTACAGCTGGAGGCGTACGGTAAGCTGGTGGAGGGCAAGCTGGTGGACATCACCGCCCAAAATTTCGACAAGTTTCTCGCGCTGAGCGACGATCTGCCGGACATCGAGACGCGCACGAAGGAATGGGACGGGCCGCTCGATAAGCTCATCGCGCAGCTCACCGTGCAGCGCGACAGCATGCAGAAGGAGCTGGACGACATGGAGAACGCGCTCAAGGAGAAGAAGCGCCTCGCGGACGAGCGAGCGACGCTCGAGCTCATGATCGAGACCCACAACGTAGTCGCCAAGGTGGAGAGGCTCCTCCAGGAGGTGGGAGCCGGACCCGCGGGGAAAGACGCGACGAACCCGGACGCCGCCGTGGACAAAGCCATCGGCGTCGCGGAATGCGTGGACTCCGACTCCGACGACGACTCCATCCCGGAAGGGTACGTCGTGTCCGAGGACGAAGAAGGATTGGACGCGCTCGAACCCACCTTCGCCACCAACGCCTCTTCATCCTCCGCGGCGGCGATGGCGCTGGGCGGCGTGGACGGCAAGTCGGTCGCGAACGACCGCGCGCAGCTCCTCGAGCGCGTCTCCTCGGAGATGGGCCGACTCCGGTTCCTCCAAGCGAAGGGGAAGAAGCTCCCGTTCGTGCGGTCCATGGCCCCGCGGATCGACGCGTGCGAAGAATCGTTAGCCGAAGCGGTTGCATCCGTGCTGGAAGACGCGCTGAGTGCGCCGGTGGGAGCCCGGGACAGGAGCAGGGTGGAGCACTGCCTCCGCGCGCACGTCGCGATGGACCGCGTTTCCGAGGCTGAAGATGCCATCGCGCGCGTCCTCGTCCAGCCGGCGGTCGAGTTAGTGACGGGATCGGCGAGCGCGGAGACGACGTTTCCGAACCTGCTGAAGTCGTGCGTCGACGCCGCGCTCGGATCGTGCGAGCTCGAGCTGGAGCTCACCGGCGGGATCGAGACATCCGCGGAGATGCACGCCGGTAAGTTCTGTATCCTCGGCAACTGCGTGCTGAGGTGCGTGGACGAGGCGGTGCACACGGCGCGGCCCGGTGAGTACGGGCCGGGCGAGCCCGACAGGTTCATCCGCAACCACGCCGCCGCCGTCGCCGCGGTCCGCTCGATCGAAACTCGAACCGTCTCCGAGGCGAACGTGCGTGCGTTCCGAGCCTCCGACGCGTACGCGACGTACCAGAAGCGCTGGAACCTCGCGGCGTACTTCAACATACGCATGGGTGAGATCGCGGGTGAGATGACGTCCTACCTGGACGACCACTCGCTGGTTCGAGCGGTTGAGGGCCAAGGCGGGTTCGCGCTGGCGGCGACGGGCGCGGCTTGGAAGGCGCTCGAACGCTCGTGGAGCGACGGCGTCGTGTGCGTCCACGCCGCGGATAGGTTCGTGCGCCTCGCCGCGCAGATCGTGTCGCGGTACGGCTCGTGGGTCAAGATGGGCGCGGACGCCGTGGGCACCGAGCCACCGGCGGCGACGGAGCGCCCGCCTTTACCAAACGATCCGGACCGAAAGCCGCGACTCGTCGTCCCGGAACACAGCTGGGGATGCCACGCCACGGCTGAGGACCTCGGTACGATCCGCGGGGACTGCGAGATGCTCTCGGAGAAGATCGTACGTGTCTTCATCCCGGGGATGTGCGATAAGCTTCGCGCCGTGTTCGGCGATCCCGCGGCGAACACCGCGAAGGAGTGCGTGGAGGAGGGCGTGAAGGAGCTCGGGGTGGGCGCCGCCGCGGACGTCAACGGCGCGCTGATGCGAACCATCGGCGACCGGTGCGTGGAGACGCTGAAGCAGATGAAGGGTATCACCGCGACGTTCAGGATGACGAACAAGCCGCTGCCCACGCGGCACAGCCACTTCGTGCCGGGCGCGGTTGCGCCGCTGCGGCAGTTTTTGGAGCTGAGCGCCAAACGGAAAAATTTAACCGCCGAGTCGGCGAGGCAAGTCGCGGCGGCGGTGGGCGAGTACGTGTCCGGGAAGTACACCGAGATGGCGTCGGAGCTCGTGGCTGGCGTGAAGAAGACGGAGGCGAGTCTGAACCGGCTGAAGGATAGGCGCGCGGCGAAGGAGGGTGGATCCGCGGCGGGTGGCGACGACGGCGAGAAGGGTCCGAGCGACACCGATAAGATCTGCAAGCAGCTGACGCTGGACGTGGTGGAGTTTGGTACGCAGCTGGCGAAGCTCGGGACGGACCCGGCGAGGAGCGAGAAGTTTAAGGAGCTGTGGGCGCTGGTGGCGCCCGAGGGGG
>Ga0209631_10005692_pt1 | contig 13089 bp, 29 predicted proteins | sample COG_08_FD_184752 | JGI IMG/M metagenome (GOLD analysis project Ga0209631, IMG submission 184752) | Pelagic Microbial community sample from North Sea - COGITO 998_met_08 (SPAdes) (version 2) | ecosystem: Environmental > Aquatic > Marine > Neritic zone/Coastal water | place: Helgoland, sampling... | reverse complement strand
ACCTTGACCGCATAAAGGTACATGCGTTTGCCGTCTTCGTTTTCTAACGTGAGCCGTGGCTCATCTACATCTATACGTAAACTATCCATAAGTTCTCCTTGAGTTGTGGTCCGTGGACCGTGGACCGTGGTTATTCCACCCCGTAAGCGGATGGTGTATCTGTGAACATGGGAGCGTCCGCTAACGGCCACGGCTCACCCCTATACAATAGTCGGCCTTCAAGGTACGCACCCCACAATACTAGGTAAAGCGTACTGATCCGACGGACCGTGAACCGTAGGTGCGGTGTCTCAATGACCTCCCAATACCGTTCACGTGAGCAAGGCTCCCACTTGTCGTCGTAGAGCCAGTACGTCCACTGGTGTATTGTGTAGTGCCTGTCGAAGTCGGGCGTATCGGTCGCAGGATCGAGGTGCCACAGCTCTGTAAGCCTACCGTCAAGGAAGGCGGCCCATTTATTAGGGTCGTCGCATGTAACCACGTCCTTACCATCACAAGGCCACTCATACCAAGTTCCTTCTACTCGTTTATACCTCATACAATTTTACCTCTTTGATTGCTCTAGTTAATGCTGTGTATACCCAATTGTCAGCCATGCCTACGGGCTCACAAAAGATCGCTACGCGATCAGCCTGCGAACCTTGGGCCGAATGACAAGTACGTGCGTAAGCATAATCGATGTCACAAATATGCTTACTTTTGAAGTCGCCGGACCGGTCTGCAAAAATACAGGGCTTACCGTTGACACGATATTGGTCGCCCTCGATGCTCAACTTTTTCACTGTGAGTAGTTGACCATTGAAGCCATGCTTAGTGTTGTTGCGGATGATGATACGATCACCGATACACAACTTACCTCGCATACCAAGATGAGCCCGTATGCGGTCGTTGAGCCGATGTCTGGTCTTATTGTACCCGCAGATAACCATGTCCGCCGAGTAAACATAATCCCAGTCAAGCTCGTCACCTTCCCACTCACCTTCCTCTCTTGCGAGTGTGGCCCTACGCAATACGGCACCGCCGTGGCGGTGGACCTTAGTAAGTGTCTCGTCCGGTTCGAAAGCCATGAAGCCCTTCACCGGACCGAGTTGAAACGGGTCACCGACCAGATACACAGGTACACCGAACGATTTAAGGTCTCTGATCTGGTACGAATTGAGCATGGAAGCCTCATCACAGAGTATGAAATCCCCATCTAACCGTCTACGTTTATAGAACCGATCCTGTTCCTCATCGTAGGTGTAGATCAACCGGTGCATCGTGGTTGCCGGCACACCTAACCCACTCATTACGTGAGCGGCAGCGTGTGTCGGACTACAATAATTACCGGACGTACCGTACTTATCGTACACCTCCCGTATCTGAGTGGTCTTACCTGTACCGGCATAGCCGCCAAGGTTGAACCCCTTGCCCTCGTTGACCTTGTCTAAAAGTAACATATGCTTAACCATAAAGACCAGACGAACGAAGTAAACATGACACCCATAAGATAGGTGAATCCTGCGTCAGAACCTTCGACCACGGTTCGTACACTTGCAGCCGTGAGGCTGGTAATATATAGTAGGCTTATAGCCACTGTTATTATTATTAAAAATATCACTATTATTCCTTAGAAAATCTTCTCATTTTAACAAGAGCACGCTTGAGCTGCATACGTACAGCTTCGCGGCTCACTCCCATGATCTTACCGATCTCGACATTGGTTAATTGTTGGAAATACTTCCGTTCTATCAACAATCTTTGGTCCTGATCCAAACAACCCATGAGTACCTGAGCTGTGTCATCATACTCAGGGTCTGTGTAATCTAGATCAACGTGTTCTAGGTCTTTCTTACAAGTTATACGTTCCTTCTTACGGCTATTAGTAATAGCCTGATGTGCCAGAAGAACGGCAAACGTACTCCATGAGGACCCTCGGTCCGCGTCCCACTTCGGGTAGCATTGCACGAGTCGCAAGAGAACTATGTTGTAAAGTTCCTCTCGGTCCTCGTGACTATACCCTCGTCTGCGAACCACCCACTTAACCAAGTTGTCAATGTCCTTATCAAACATCTCGGACACTGACTACATCCGCCTTATCTGTTATTTGCATGTCTTCCACCGCGTCGATCGCCTCTTGCGTCAAAGCGATCGGACCATGTAGCTTCAACATCATCTTGAGCGTCGTGTCAGTGGTAGCAACCATTCTTGTCAGGTCCTTAGTTAATTCGATTACTTGGTCTAAGAGTTCCGTTTGAAGCTCCGCTTTCCGTTTTGTGTTGGGCAACTCCCTCAACAGCATCTGACTAGTGACAATACTCTGTAGGTTATCGAAGTATTTGGTACTCAGTTCTAACTTTTCTATATCCACTTCGGGGTATCCCTTCTTTTCCACTTAAATAAGTGGCGTTTCGTTTTGTAGTAAGATCGGTACGATTGTACCGGACAATCTTGTTTGTGCTCATCAGGCATAGCTAACGCGAACCGACGAGCCTTAGGTGTGTGGCGTGTGAGCAACGCATCCCGTGGGTTGATTCCACGGATCACGGCTTCGCACCTGTGGACCTTATCGTATCGGTAGGTATACTCAGCACAGAGGGCAAGACCAAGCTCACGAAGCCAAGCTGCGTTATCCGACCATTCGGCCCATAAAGTACAAGGATGATTACGATGCGTCGGCTTATACGGTCCACCACAAGTGGTAGACAATATTTGAGCCGTCTCTAATGGCATCTTGACTATATGGCTATCGACATGGTAACGGGCACACGCTTCGTGGTCTAGGTCCAATATGAATATGTTCATTCTAAGACGTGTTCCTGCCAACGCTCATTTTGCTCAATTATTTTTTGGGCCTCACGATCAAGGAACTCAAAGAATTCCTTGTGTTTCTTGCAACGGCCCATCGTTCGTTTCTGGGACGTGTACCTTGTGACGGTGAACTCAGTCCACTCGAACTCACCATCATAACCGGGATAACCCGACCCGTCAGGGTAGTAACGTACCATCGGCTCAGGTTGAGTGACATCAAACGAGACATCGACCTCTAACGTCACGTCTTCAACGGTGCCCAACTCCTCTAAAGTAATTTTGTCATTCATCGTGCTCGGCCCTCAATCATCTTGCGTAATCGCTTCTGATTCTTCTTGCTGAGCAGACCTTGCTCATTCGCCATAAGCATACTTATGATCTTAGAACCCTTCGGATTCTGGGCAAAGGACCACTCATCTGGCTTAGGCTTAGGAGGATCAACCCTGAGATGGGAGTATGCAGCCACGCCGACGGACCGCTTACGCAGACACTCGGACTTGGGCGGCAATGCGGGCCGCGAACATGAACCCGGACCAGCGGCTCCTGAGCCATTACGAAATACTTCTACTAATTCTTTAAATAACTCGTTCACAATATTCCTCGAAGAAACGGATTAGTTTTAGTGCGTACTCCTCGCTGTTATGCGTTGAGGCATGACCGTCGCGGAGAGCTTTATATATACGACCCATATGAGCCAGTGTCTCTTTTGAGTAGAAGGGCCTCAGACCGAGGTAATTGATCCCTATACTCCCGTCCCGTAACGCTTTGGTGTAAGGCGGCAAATGAGCCTTAACATGCGTATACGGGCCAATATAACAGTCGTCACCGATGACGACACCCTTGTTGACGAGAGCAAATGCATCGATTCGAACATTCTTACCGATGATTGCCCCGTCAAAGACTGCGGATTCATGGATCATGCTTCTCTCACAATTGCTCGAAGGGATGTACGAGTCTTGATATCCATAACGGTGCAAGGCTCAGTCACGCAATGGTTCCACCCATCAACGGTGATGTTGTCGCCCGTCCGCAAAGGGTAACGGTCGTAGAGCAGCTTACCAAAGCGACCGATCCAGAGTCCCAGATCGGTGAGGTCCTCATTTGGGTCGAACTTCCGCTTCTCGGTCGTAATATAACCGAGCTTCTCGCCGACACGTACAGCACGATCTGCATCGTGAGCGTAGTAGTGGAATACCTTAACCCCTTGATCGGTCTCGACTACCCACTTACATGGTCGCTCACCGGTGATCCGAAGGACATCAAGGTATTGGTCAACGACCTTACCGTCTATATCTTTGAACAAGGCCGTAGCGTAATCGCCGAACGTGCGATAGGCTTCGTTGCGGAAGTTGCTCTGCTCAGTTTCTGGCAAGTCATCGTACTCAATAAACAAGTCACGTAGGTCTTGCACACAATCGTCTAATTTGTTGATTAACATTTTGTCTCCAAATACTCTCTAATTACAGAAAAAGCCTGCATTTTCCACAAGGAAATAGCAGATTGAGTAACACCCATGATACGGGATATATCGGCTTGTGAGTAGCCTTCTAACAGCCACGCTATTACTTGTCTTTTAGTGCGGTCGAGTCGAAGCATCGCTTCTCTCAACAACTCTATTTCTTCTTCCTCCTCTAATACATTTTTATCGTAGGTCGAAAAGTATTTCCTTTCTTCCAGCTCTGTAAGCTCAATATGGTGTCTTGGAGATACTCCGCGATCTTTCCTAGTAACGACGTTGCGACTTAGCCTAGAATAATTAAACATAGGCCACTTCGCCACGGCACATGCGAACGTAGTAAATTTGCCTTTCTCAGGGTCGTACTCATCGATACAAGCAAGTATCGCTATGTTCGCTTGTTGCACAAGATCATCCCACATGTCCGGATCGTCCGTATAGGTCATAGCCTTCTTGTGCAACAATCCCTGCACGTCCTCTAACATCCGTCCTCCAACATCTCCTCAGCACGATGGAATAGTATCTCACGTTGACGAGGCGACGAGCCTTCCGCCATATCGAGTAAGGCATCGATTGTGAGGTAGTGTTCCGGATCGGCGACGATTTCTAGGTTATAGTTTGCTGCTAATCGGTCGACCTCTACACAACGAGTATGAGGCCACGTAAGCGTACCGATCGGGCTAACAAAAACATAGCAACCCATCCTACGTAAAACAAAAGTTGATGTCCGTATCACTTTATACATCATTTGCTCCCGAATAGGGCCATGAGTCCGATTAGGATACAGTGACGGTGACCATCACTATACCGTGCCCATGATTCTTCGCTTATGGCAGGCAGGTACTTGTCCCTTGACGAGCCGGTGAAGCCGCACGACATCTTGGCTATGTGGATCGTCTGTTTGAAATTCTTCATTACTTCTCCTCAGGATAATGTTTATCGAGCCAAGCCTCAACAAGGGCTAGGTCTTCTTCGGTGTACTCATTGCCTAAGTAAGGCAGGTCCGGGTCACGCAACCCAGAATCTTCGTACCACACAAGTGGCCTTACTAAGCCGTAATAGGTTTGCAACCGGTGAGGGTAGCCGTTTCGAAAGCTATCAATATAGGACTCAAACCCCATAAACTCGTCGTCATAACAGTCCCTTATCTCGGTTGCTAAGCCGGAGGCGAACATCGTTGCTGTCGCGGCACAACCGTAACAGACATCGTCTCGCTTCTCACCGTAAGTGCCCATGTTGATCTTAAGGCCGTACTTGGCCGGATCACGTAAGCCAGTTAACATCGCTTCGACTGCCAACCGTAGGGTCGGTAACTTTTCCTTAATCATAGGTCCCCCATAGATGAGGCAATACCGTCGTAGTCACCTCCTAAAAGATCGTAAAGTGCTTCGTCCATTGCCGCTACGTCCTCATCATAATGAGGCTCGGAACACGGCTTAGCTCGCTTCGCTTCCTTAACAGACCCACCGTCGTACAGGACGTCTAGGGCCGTACAACCGTTGATAGCGAATGCGTCAGCGTACTGACCCAACTCGCTCAGGTCCACAGGTTCACCACAATGTCTACAACGTATATCCATGACCTTCTCCGTATAGTTTGACCGATGTTACCGGCGTGTCTGTGTAACGATAATATAAAACGACTTGGCTCACGGCCTTCGGACCGAGAACCTCCCATGCTTCAACTGACCCTTCTACCTCAGCCAACACAATTGTTGAGCCGAGGGTCTTAGCTGGTAGTATATCCTCAAATTCGTGTACTTCACCCTCCACGTACAGTTTCATCTTTTAACTCCTCTCTAAGGATTTTAACCTCTTTGGGTGCGTCGATGCCGATACGGACCGTGCCGCCTTTGATTCGAACAATTGTCACTTTGACCTCGCCAACCATAATGGCTTCGGTTTCTTTTCTGGTTAATACTAACATTAGAATGGCACTCCGTCGTCTTGGGGTTGGTATTTAGTTCTGTTCTCGTTCACAGCCTCACGGTACCACGTCGGGTAACCGATCTGCATATAATGGAATTCGCCACCTTCAGGGTAGGTAGCTAGGCAAGCAAGTGCTTCCTCCAATGAAGCAAATGAGTGTATGGCCTGACGAGTCGTGGTCCGTGGACCGATTGGGTCTTCGAAGCCCATATGGATGCACTCTTGTACCTCGAACTTGTCGTGATTCGTTACGTTCGTATTCATGACCCACACTCCTCGTAACAAGGGGTGCAAAGATCGAACGATTCCCGTACTGAGCCTGAGTCGCAACGCTTACAGAGTTGAACTACTTGATAGTCGGCTGCTCGCACCCTATGGTAACGGCACCAGTTCATTGCTTTCTCCTCTGCTTCTCTCATTGAGAAGGCCATGAATTGGAGCTCAGTACGATAATTCTTCCTTATCTGATATGTATTCATATGTCTAAGCCTCCGTGTTGGGTAATGAGTACGCCGTGGTTGCTACGTTCGATATACGGATCATGTCGGAAGGGGGCACCCGGCCCACTATAGTGGCTGTAGATGCCGAAAGTGAAAATAATATCTTCGTCGGATGAGGCTACCCAACTTATGTCAAGTAACCACTTCCTAATCCAGTACTCACGATCGCCGCTTACAGCTTCTATCCCACCCAGATTCTCTGGATGACGCTGCAGGTAATCGAATGTAGTCGGCTTGGGACAACGATACTTCTCTTTGAGACGTTTTAACAATTTGTTAGATGCACCGGATTGGCGACAATCTCGTAACCACGATGCTTGCTCACGTCGAGCTTCAATCATCTCTAAGGCTTTCATAACTTTCCTCGAATAAAGGGTAGAAACAATGGCGGACCACTCAGTGGCCCAGCGGTGTGTCTACACTAACAAAGGTCTAGTTTACTCATTCAACGCCTCCAGTGCTTGGATTCCGTTGAAACAATAGTTGGAACCAACAACGAAGACGTTGTCTTGTTCTCTGGTGATATGTTCGAGGGCTGCCCTGAGGCAGGCAACAAGTTGTTGCTTGTCTTCGAAGTCAAAGGTTTCTCGGTTCATGTCAATGAACCAGATATCGAAACCGACGTTGTGAGCCCAGTAACTGGTATCACCGACCGTGAGCCACGCTTCTCGTCGGATATTCATTGGGTCGTCGGTCCTGTTCTCTAGGCAAGTTTTGCACTCGCACTCGTCGAACTTGAACTCGTTTAACCTTGGCTCACAAGCGGCCTTGGTTGTTTCAGAATCGTAAAAATAATTCATTTGTCCCTCACGAAGGGTTTGGCCGAGTCACCGTGAGCGGTGAGTGGCGGTGATGGCGAATTGCCAATAGTGGGAACGGTCCCTGAAATCAGTAGACTATAATGGTATCGGAACGTCAAGGGGACTTACTTCATTAAAATAGACTATTTTGGAATTATTTTTTGGGAAATAACACAGAGCGTCCTCACCGCTCACGGGGCTTGGTTCAAACGCTTCGTGAGTGGTTACCACACTACGGCGAACAACGGATCGAGCGTAGTGAGCCACTTGCCGTTCGGGTCCCAGTAACGCTCATCTGCTTCTTTATCGTATGCGTAAGCATGTGATTCCGTACACAATACGCCGCGATGCACGTAAAGCCAGAAGGGTACGTCCAACGGTGGCTCATTCCCGAAGCGAGGCCATCGCTCCAGTATAGTAGGGCGGGCACCTCGCTCAAGGAGTAATCGGAGTAATTCCTGGACGTGAACCATTGAACCGACCTCGCGTCCCAACGATTCGTATAACGACAGCGGTGTCACGTCTAATACGCAAGCCGCTGCCGTGAGGATACACCCGTCACCGTGTTGCAGGTGGGTAATCATTTCTTGCCCTTCGGACCAAGGGTCTTCGGGCCCGTGTTCATCGGTGCCGCCTTGAGCGTGGACGGTGTACGCTTAGCAACGACCTTGCTGAAGACATCCTTCATAGCCTCTTGCAGGTTGAGCTTGTGGTTCCAATGACAGAAACTAACCAGCACCTCCCAGAAGTGGGCTACTGCTTTCTCAAGTGCAGCCTTGGCCTTAGTAGGGTCATCCATACCCTTGATCTTTTGCTCGGTCTTGAGCACGACGTGGCACACGTCCGCGTACGCCATGAATAGGGTCGTGTTGTTGCAATAGTCTTCCGTGGTACCCTCTACCTTGAAGTCGAAGCTCACACCGGAGATACCGCAGAAGTCACAGAAGAAGATACCTATGTCCGCGAGTGCGTCCACAGTATCCGCTTCCGGTCCGCCTAGCGATTCTAGGTACTCACCGATCTCCTCGGCAATACCTAACAACGGCCTCATAGCCGATTGTGCTCCAAATGTCTTCTTTGACCATTCGTGTACTTCTTTAATCATTTCATACTCCTGTTGCTATCCACAACCCCAGAGCCGTGGATAAAGTTAATAGAATTACAAGTTTAATCGTTCTTCCCGCACGCTCACGGGACCTCATATGACCTCCACGATCGGTGTTATGTAACCACGGAACAAGTCCCTTATCTCGGCGTCCGCCGCTTCGTTGTCCCGTTGAGCAATCATCCTTCTCCATTGAGCAACCGAAGCGGAAAAGATCAACTCGGTGCTGAGTGCATTACCTAGGAACCCACGTGCGGCCCCACGAGCCTGCTTGCGTCCGACGACTGGCGTAAGCTCATCCACTATGTCCTCGTACGTGCCACGAGCCACGTCCTTGACCTCATCGAAGAGGTGCTTCTGGCTGTAAGACATGAGCGCTGGGTGTACTATCCAAGCCGACTTACTTTCATCAACATACCGCGTGGACCGTTGGCTCACGGCGGTACGGAACTTATGTCTTACCAACTCGTGGCTACACCCACGTGAGCAACATATCTGGAAACTGAGCCACCGTTCTTCCTCGCTGATGGGTCCGAAGATTACGCCCGACTCCCTGCGAGTTAGCTCCTCTGGGTAATGCCAATCCGCTGAGGTAAGAAGCTCATAGTACAAATCGTCCTTCGGACCGAATTGCTCCCAATCCAATACGCACCGCCGATTGAGCACGACACGGACGGAGCCGTAATCGGTTGCCTCTACCCAGAAGCCGGGACGGTTAGCCAAGGACCGTAACACCTCGTCCAACGGTTTACTCGTCTCGACTACCCAATTGAAGTGCTCATAGATGGAAGTGTGGTTGACCGATAAGATATGCTCATGGTAAAGCTCACTACTGCGACCTTTGCCGTACGAATCGTAACAGATACGACCAGCACGCTCACTGAGTCGTGCGGCGATGGTCCCACGGTCTTGGTTATGACTGGCGTCCGTCACAGGGGATATATGGGACCAGATATTGTCGTAAATTAGCTCAGCTCCTAGCATCGTTCTCTTTCTCTAAAATATCTTTGTATCTTCGGGCTACGTCTAAGGTGATAGCATCGGATGAGGCTAACTCCTTTACGAAAGCCTCCAGTATCTTAACCTTGGCCTCAAGGACTGTGATCCGGTCGTTGCTTAACATAATTTACCTCTTATGTGTTGGTAGGTGCCCATGAACGCTTTGTAGGCTTCGTCTGGCAACAGCTCACGGTCGTATTTCATCTCGTACAGCTTACCGTCTTCTACCCCGAACAACAGCATCTTTTCCGCAACCGCACATTGGTCGTCGAACTCCTTATACCTAGGGTGCTCGGTAACACCGAACGCCTCATACACCATCGCCTGTTGGGTATACTCGATCGGGTCGTATAGCTCAGCTAACAGGCCCTTGAGTGGGGCGGACACGTCACCCACGTACGTTTCCGCTCCATCATGTAAGAACAAACTGAGAAGCTCATACCCATCGGCGATGCCTAACCTTTCGGCTAAGTCTACCATGTTGCAACAGTGTTGAGCAACCGAGAAGTAGAACCGACCGTGGCCCGTGTACCGACATTGCCTCGATAACGATACAGCTATGTCCTCGATCCTTATCGGTCCGCCATCATACAGGTCGTACTTGACACCTTCGCTCAGGTAAATAAAACTCATAGTTTACTCCTATCTAATTTCCATACTTCGCCTACCACATCAAAACCTAAGCTGATGAGTCGGTCTGTTGCGGTGAACGCATCGTGTTCTAGGACTTGCTCATACCAGTCCTTGTTCTCACTCCACGTCTTGACCAGTATCTCGTCCTCTGCTAATTTGATATTCTCATCTGCAAAAGTTAGCTTACCGAAGGGGCAACCTTCCTCGATGAGTGCGACGAATGTTTGCCCGTTTGGATATTTACCTATTTTTAATTCCGTATCGTACCAGTGACCGTATGCTCGTATTCTCATAATTTCCTTAAAAAGTAAGACGCAAGATTGCCGTCTTTGTGGGTGAATAACTGTTGGTACTCCTTCTCCGTTGCTGAGGTCATAATCCAGATCGGAGCACCGTTGGCGGTAAACTTAGGGAAGTCCTTAATTTGAGCGGGCGTGAACTTAGACCCTTCCATATTAGGGAGCTTAACCTCAATTAACCTATAACCATAATCGATGTGCGTAGCGAAAAGATCAGGAAAGCCGGACAACCGAGATGAGGCGTGCATCTCCTTAACGTACCACCCACGGGCCTCAAGGAACTTAATTATAGCACCTTGAACAAGCCCTTCTGGGTTCTTACGTTCTTTAAATAAAGCCTTCTTACCGGGGTTCAGCTTACTTCTGGTCCTCTTTATGCTCATATCGACCTATCGTATATGTTGACAAGTTTATCAAAGGCCCTTGCAAATACTTTCAATTTTGGGGCTACCTTTGGGTGGGTGGTCATCTTTTCGTAGACAATGAATCGCTTTGCCGCCTCAATGTCGTGTGGTAATTCCGCCAAACTGGTGAACAACTCTTTGTGCTCATCGACCAACATATGGAGGAACTTAACAAAATAACGAGCAGAACATTCTGGTGTTATGCTAATCAGCTCATTAAACAGATCAATCTTTTTGCTCTCAACTAACGTCGCTGGGAACCTTAACTTGGACGCTACGGACTCAAGTTTCTGTTTGTCTGTCATAAAGTCTAAGCCTTTCTATGAGTTGGAACTTATTCAAACCTCGTATGGTCATCTTGCGATGCAGACACATACGAGTAATTTCTTTCTTAGAAAGTTCTTCGTACATAAGGTGTCGCTTCCCAAAATCTACTAAATACTCTTTAAGAGCCTCATAATTGAAGGCCCTTACTTTCTTCTCAAGAAGGTGTGGCTCATGTAACATGGCACGAGCAAATAAGCGAGTGTGAGATATTGTCTGTATCTGTCTTGCTTCAGATACAACATCTGACACCGCATCGAGTGCCCTCATTTATCGCTCCAATCAGGAAGATTACTGCTCCAAGTCATAGCAAGAAACGGGACTAGGTCCCTGTTCCTTGCACAGAAGTTCTCTACTATTTCCTCGCATCGTTTGGTGTGCTTAGGAAGGGCAGGTGCTACAATTTCGTCGTGTACGTTAAGCGTTAATATCTCCCAATCACCTACACCGACTGGTTGCAGTCCCCACAATTCGTACTGTAAGTCCTTGGTCAGATCAGCACCAGTTGATTGTATCTCATGGTTAAGGGCCGCCCGCATACACGCCGCTTGTATCTGGAAGGCAGCACCGAACACGGCTGACCTTGTCGCACCGGACACGGTCTGCTCACGGTCCCGACGAACCACCTTGCTGTTCTGTTTGAGCCATTCTTCTGGCGGTGCCTCAGCTAGATCAAATAACTCTTTAGTGATCTTGTTTTCTAGCGTGAAGTACCTGCGAAAGCCGGTGAGTGACTCGACATAATCAGCAGGCTCGGACCATACTACCGGCGTACCGACACCGTTAGGTTGAGTCATAGAACAGTGTGCTTTCTCGATCCTTTTCTGTGCGGCATGTACATCCTTGTACTCGATGAAGAACTTAGCGATAGCCGCTTGAGCGACCTCTAAGGTAACACCTAGTCGGTCCCTAATAGTCTCAGCCGTACCGCCATACATCTGGCTGAACACGCCGCCCTTGCCCTTCTTATACATATCGTTCATCGTGCCCTTTGACTCAATGATCTCAGCATAAGTTTTGTCAAACAACGCCATAGCGAATAAGCCGTGGAGCTTATAATATGCGTCTTCGGCCCCGCAAGACGGGCACGTCTCGCCGGCGTGAAACTCCTCAATAGTCGATACGTGGTCACATACGTGGCAGGTGAGTAGCTGTTGCTCTAGCTTCTTATCCTTCCATGCGGCTATAGCTATCGCAATCTCGTATGAGTCGAAGTCACCTGCATTAAGTTGCATAGGCGGGAAGGCCATAGGGAAACAGACCCGTATACCCTTCTCGTTCTGGATACCCAACGCATTGAGTGAGGACACACGGTTACCGTCACCTGCCTCTGTACGACCGGACTGCCTACCAGACAATGAGCCGACGATACTGGCTGATGCGTGCATACGACCGGCTATAAGGAGCTTATCGAATAAGGCTACCTTGTTCGCCGCTTGTCGTGCTTCCAAGCAGTTAGCCGCCCTGAGTGAAGCAGGATGCTCTACCTTACCTGAGCCTTTGCAGACGTCACAATCTGGGGACGGAGTGTAAATCGTTTCCATTACGTGGGACCGAGAACCGTCCTCGGCGGTAGCTGTTACGAACTTCTTCGACTCAACACAACATGAGCAATTCTTCTTCCATTTAGAAACTGTTTCTAGGATGACTTTCTTAGTAGAGTCGTTGCCCTTGTCCGTCTTGAGTACGGTTTCTTCGTCGGCATCCATATGTTCCGAGACGTACTTGTACACCATAGCAGGTGCTTTAGGTGCCTTAGACGCTTCGACCAATTGTGCATCCCGTAGAGCCGTGAGCTTGGGAGCATCGATTGCGAAGCCCTTCCAACGTACTGATCCGGCCATACATGCT
>Ga0209631_10005678_pt1 | contig 13110 bp, 17 predicted proteins | sample COG_08_FD_184752 | JGI IMG/M metagenome (GOLD analysis project Ga0209631, IMG submission 184752) | Pelagic Microbial community sample from North Sea - COGITO 998_met_08 (SPAdes) (version 2) | ecosystem: Environmental > Aquatic > Marine > Neritic zone/Coastal water | place: Helgoland, sampling... | reverse complement strand
TTCGTTACCTAAATTTTCAACTCCTTTTGCTAAATCACCATCTGTTACACCAGATGCACAAAAAATTACATCCCCTTTGACAATTTCATCTATATTATATTTTTTATCAAAATTTTTTATTCCAAGTTTTTTTGCTCTGACTTTTTCATCATCATCTAAAACTAAACGTCCTTGAATTTGACCTCCAAAACAAGATAATGCAGCCGCAACTATAACGCCTTCAGGTCCTCCTCCAGTACTGTAATAAATATCATTTTTTGGATTATCACCAATTACTGTTAATGCACCAGCTATGTCACCGTCTGTAATATAATTTATCTGAACTCCCATTTTAGTCAATTCTTTAATTATATGATCGTGTCTTGGTCTTTTAAGAACACACGCATTTATTTCTGAAATTTTTTTCTTCTTTGCATCTGCTAATAAATTTATATTTTTTTTAACACCATTATCTAAATCTAATAAATTTTTCGGCAAATTTGCACCTACAGCAATTTTTTCCATATATGTATCTGGAGCTGATAATAAATTTCCTTGTTCAGCTATTGCGATCACAGAAAAAGCGTTAGGTTGATTATTTGCAGTAAATTTAGTTCCCTCAAGTGGATCTACAGCAATATCAAATTTAGGTCCGTTAAGGGTACCAAGTTTTTCACCTATATAAAGCATTGGTGCTTCATCCATTTCACCCTCACCAATTACAACTGTTCCTTCCATGTTAATTTTATTTAACTCTTTTCTCATTGGATCCACCGCACCTTTATCTGCAGCTATTTTATCTTTTTTACCAATAAATTTTGATGCACCAATTGCACCTTTCTCAGTAGCTTTAATAAATAAATTTAAATATTTAGGGTCAATAGACATTAATTATCATCAATACGAATTAACTTTGGTTTTTTTTTAATATAAGTTTTTTTACTTATCTGTTTAACTATTTTATTCAAGTATCTATCTTTTGAGCTGTGAGTAATTATTATTATTGAAGATAATTTTTTTCCTTTATTTGGATCTTGTACCAACCTTTTTATCGAAACTTTATTCTTAGAAAAAATATTAGTTATATTCGAAAGAACACCAGGTTTATCTAAAACATCAAATTTAAGATAAGCTGAAAAAGATAAGTCCGCAATATTGCTTGATTTTAATTTCTTTCTTTCTTTTTCAGATAAAGAAAAAGGAAATTTAATATTTCCTCTTAATATTGAAGATATATCTGAAACTAAAGCTGAAGTAGTTGCAGAAGGCCCTGCCCCTTCCCCTTGAATAGAACTTTGACCAACAGGATTACCAGATACTATGACGGCATTTAAAACACCATCAATGTCACCTATATGTGAGCCTTTTTTTATTAGTGTAGGATGGACACGTTGATTGATTTTATTATTTAATAATTCAGCGTAGCCTAATAGTTTAATTTTATATCCAAGTTTATTAGCGTTAACTATATCATTTTTATCAATATCTTTGATCCCTTCGACGTAAATATTATGATTTATAAATGAATTAAAACATAAAGATGAAAGGATTTTTAATTTAGACGAGACATCATCTCCATTAAGATCAGCAGATGGATTAGACTCTGCATAACCAAGTTTCTTTGCATCACTTAAAACTTCATTAAAATTTTTATTTTTTTTACTCATTGAAGAAAGAATATAATTGGATGTGCCATTTAAAATGCCGTAAATTTTTGAGATTTTATTTGCAATTAAACCTTCTTTTAAGGATCTAATAATTGGCACACCTCCACAGACAGCAGCTTCAAATTCTAAATTTACTTTATTTTTTTCAGCTATTTTAGCTAATTGATCTCCATATTTAGCAATTAATGCTTTGTTAGCAGTTACAACATGTTTTTTATTTTTTAGAGCATTAAAAACTAATTTTTTTGCAGGTCCTTCTGATCCACCTATTAATTCAACTACTAGATCTACATCCTTAAGTTTTGTAGCGTCAATATAATTAGAAAGCCACTGATTTTTCTTAATTTTAATTTTTCTATTTTTTTTTCTATTTTTTGCACAAACATATGTGATTACTGGTGTGCAGTTATTTTTTTCCGTTAATATTTTTTTATTTTCATTTAGAAATTTAAATAAATATGACCCAATGTTGCCAAGACCTATAATTGCGATATTTAATTTTTTCATAAAAACTTTCTACTCTCTAACAGTTATATCAGGAAATTTTTTTTTTTTAGCTTGGTTTAACAGAAATTTTGAAATTTCATCAATATCACACTTGTCTATTATTGAACAAACATCAACAACTTTTAATTGATCTTTAATATTATTATTATTTAATTTAATTTTATCTTTATTTAAACTTTCTTTTTTTACTTTTTTTCTTGTAATTTTTTTAGATTTATTTTTATTATTATATGTAGTTTTTTTTGCTATTTTATTATTTCTTTGGTTTTTTTTAAGTTTTTTTTTAATATTTTTAATTTGTTCATTTGTTAAAGTTTTAATTTCTTTTTTTGTTTTTTCCTTTTTATTTATACTTATTTTTCTATTACCTATACTTTCATTCAAATTTAATTCTACTAGGTCTGGGTTTATATTTTTTTTAATATCGATAATTTTAACTTCTATAGATAAATTTTCTTTGAAATATTGATTAGCCTCACTCTTATTGATACAAATATGATCACCACAAATAAGAACTGTTTTAGGTTTGCTGCAATTTTGCATAAAAATAAAGGGAATAATTAAAAAAAGAAATCTCATTTTAAACCCAAATTTTCAGGATATTTATATAGTAAATTCATATTTTGAATTGCTTGGCCTGATGCTCCTTTTACCAAATTATCTATTGCAGAAAATATAACAAATTTATTTTTAATTCTTGTTTCACATACAGATATTTCGCAGTAATTAGTATTTAAAACATTACCAGTACCTATTTGTGAATTTAATTTAAGAATTTTAACAAATTTTGAATTTTTATAAAATTTTTTAAGATTATTTCTTAGAAACATTCCAGAAATATTCTTATTTGCTATAACGTATATTGAGGATAAAATACCTCTGAACGTAGGTAGTAAATGTGGGTTAAAAGTATAGTTTATTTTTTTTTTAGTAAGTTTATAGAGCTCTTGATCTATTTCACAAACATGTCTGTGATTTTTAACACCATAAGCATAAGTCGATTGATATAAATTTTTATGTTTAAATTTCTTTTCAAAACTCTTCCCAGCACCTGAAAAACCGGATTTTGCATCAATAGTTATATTGTCTAGTTGTATTAAATTTTTTTTAATTAAAGGTATCAAAGGAAGTTGTATTGATGTTGGATAGCAACCAGGATTAGAAATAATTCTATATTTATGTAAATTTTTTTTATTAAATTCACTTATAGAGTAAATTGAATATTTTATTAACTCTTTTGCTTTATGAGAAATTTTATAATTATTCGAATAAGTTCTATAATTTGTAATTCTAAAATCAGCTGATAAATCTATATATTTTAGATGTTTAAATTTACTGAATGTTTTTTTTATAATTTTTTGCGCCTCTCCATTAGGTAAAGATAAAAAAATGAGATCTAGGTCTTTCCAAATAATTTTATTAATAGAAGAAATTTTTGGCAAATTGCCTTTTAACCTTTTGTCGAAAAAATTAACCTTTTTTCCTAAATTTTTAGTAGCACACAAATTAGATATCTTAATTTTTGGATGCTTAGAAAGCATAAATATAAGATCAAGACCTGTATAACCAGTAGCTCCTATTAAAGCAGTCTTTAATTTATTTGAAACAGTCATGACGACTTATAACATTCTATTTATGATATTTAAATTTAAATGATTATCTTTTCGAGAATTGGAAGCTTCTTCTTGCTTTTCTATGACCGTATTTTTTTCTCTCAACAACTCTTGAGTCTCTTGTTGTTAATTTATCTTTTTTCAAATTTTTCTTTAAATTTTCATCATGTGATATTAAAGCTTTTGAAATACCTAAAATAATAGCACCAGCTTGACCAGATAAACCACCACCTTTAACAGAACATTTTACATCATAACTAGTTGCTACTTCAGATATTTCCAGAGGTCTGGTCACTATAATTTGATGTACAGGACGTTTAAAATATTCGATCATTTTTAAACCGTTTACATGTATAGATCCAGAACCTTTCTTAACCCAAACTCTGGCAATAGATCTTTTTCGTCTACCCGTCGCATATTTGCTATCTTTAAAATCTAATTTAATTTTCTTAACTTTTGGAGATTGCTGATTAGTTTGTTGCATTATTTAACTATATTTCTTTTATTTAAATTTTCAAAATTAACTTCTTTAGGTTTCTGGATTTCATGCGGGTGATCGTTTCCATTATAAATTTTTAATTTTGTTAATTGTTTTTTAGCTAATGGACCACCTGGAAGCATTCTCTTAACAGCAAGTTTTAAAATTTCTTCTGTTTTATTTCTTTCTGAAAGTGTTGAAGGGGAAGATACTTTGATACCACCTGGATGACCAGTGTGCCTATAGTATTTTTTGTTTAAAAATTTTTTTCCGGTAAATTTTATTTTTTCTATATTAGTAACAATGACAAAATCACCATTATCTATGTGAGGATTATATGTAGCTTTATTTTTTCCTCTTAGCACAAGTGATATATACGCAGCAAGTCTTCCTACTGCAGCGTTTGAAGCATTTATTAAATACCAATCCTTTTTAACTTCTTTTTTTTTTATAAATGGTGTCATGATAATGGGCGATAAATACAAAGAAAGCATGCAAAAGTCAATTTAATTAGCTCTATAATAGTAAAGATTTATTGCACAAATAAGCAATATCACACTACTAATTTGATGAGCAGAAGCTAGAAGAATATTTAAATTGCTTATTAACGTAAAAATACCCAAACTAATTTGTAACAACAATGCGATGAAAATAATTTTTAATGGCAAAAATAATTTCAAAATTTTATTTTTATAAATGTAAAAGCTTAGATAACAAGTATATAAAATAATAAAGTAAGCAAGATTTCTATGATAAAATTGTACTAGAGACTGATTGTTAAAATCAATAGCATTATGAATTTCATCTATAATTAAATCATTAGGAATGAAATTATCACCCATTAAAGGCCAAGTCTGATAGATTTGTCCCGCATCTAAACCTGAAACAAAAGCACCAAATATTATTTGTATAAAAATAATAAAAATTAAAATTAAAAAAGGTATTTTTTTTTTATTATAACTAAAAAAAACAACCTCTTTTTTATTTTTAAAGTTTTTAATTAACCAAAAAATTGCAGATATAATAATAAAAGCTAAAGTCAAATGAACGGATAATCTATAGTGACTCACGGTAACATCGTCAACTAGCCCGCTCATAACCATGTACCAACCCATCACGCCTTGCAATAATATTAAAAAAAATATTACAAAACATGTATCTAAATAATTTTTTTTAACTTTTTTTGAAATAAAAAAAAACAAAAGAGGAATAAGAAAAAATAATCCAATTAATCGGGCTAAAATTCTATGAAAATATTCCCAGTAAAAAATTACCTTAAATTCATTAAGGTCCATAGTAGGATTTAATAAATTAAATTGAGGTATTTTTTTATAATGATTGAAATAATCTATCCATGTTTTTTGATCTAATGGTGGTAAAATACCTTTAAATAATTCCCATTCTGTAATTGATAAACCTGAATTAGTTAATCTTGTTAATCCACCAACAATTATAATAGAAAAAACTAATATTAAAGATGAATACAACCAATATAAAAAAAGATTATTTATTTTTTTTTCATTTTCAAACATTCAATATAATATATAATTATACAATCTAAAAAAATTTTAATATTGTCGCTATGATAAACAAAAATATAATACAAATTCGTAAAGAACTGGATAAATTAGACGACTCCTTGTTAGCAATAATTAAAAAAAGGTCAGTGCTTGTTGATAAAGTTATTAAAAATAAAAATTTTAAGAAAGATATAATAGATAAAAAAAGAATTTCTATTATTCTAAAAAATATTTACAAAAAATCAAAGATTAAAAAAATCGATACAACAATCACAAAAAAAATATGGGTATCAATGATAAGAGCGTTTATTGATTATGAGTTCAGAAATTTTAAGAAAAAAAAATAGTTACTTACTGTGAGGAGGAAGTTTTTTCTCTACAAAAAATTCGTGTTTACGTGTATTTGGATTGTATTTTTTTAACTTTAATTTATCTTTTGCTTTCTCACCTTTAGTTGGTTTTTTTGCGTAATAAATAAATTTACTGTCAGGGTTACTTTCCGGAACCATTCTAACTTTTAGATGAGTTTTTTTTGCCATATTTTTTTAAGTTTTCTATCTTGTTTAATAAATTTTTGCTTTTATTTCTTAAAGAATTTTTATAATCAGCTTTTAAACTATCTAAATCATAATCGTCAAGTTTATTAATATTTAAATTCAATAGTTTTTTTGCACCAGAGATTGTCATTCCCTTATTTTTTACTAAAAATTTTATCTTTTTAATGATTTCAACCTGTTCTGTGGAGTAATATCTTCTATTGTTAATTTTTTTTGGTTTTATTTGTCTGAATTCTTTTTCCCAGTATCTCAATATGTGATTTAGGGGTTTTTTAGACAACGGATTTACTAAATCTAAATATACAGATACTTCTGAAATTTTGAAAAATTTACTCATTTACTCAAATTTACTACGCTTAATAATTTTTTTGAAGCGATAAAACTTATTGATTTTCTTGAAGTAATAACAAAATTTTCCTTCGTTATAGGATTTCTACCAATTCTTTCTGATTTATTAATTAATCTAAACGTGCCAATATTTTTCAAATTTAATTTATTTTTTTTGATAGATGAAATTAAAACAATAAGTAAATTATTGATTAATATTTTGGATAGTTCTAATGAATAACCAGTTTTTTTACTAAGTTCTTTGGCTATATCAATTTTAGTAAGATTATTTTTTTTCACTACTTAAATGACTTAAATTATTTCTAATTTGTTTCATTAAATTACCTTTAACTATTTTATAACATAGATCAATTGAATAATAAAAACCTACACCATCAGTACCACCATGACTTTTTACTACTGGGCCATTTAAACCTAAAAATATAGCTCCATTATATTTTCTTGGATCTAGTTTTTTTTTAAATTTTTTAAGAGCAAAATAAGAAAAAAGTAATGATATTTTTGTAAAAAAATTAGAAGTTAACGCAGATTTTAAATTGTCCGTAATAAATTTAGCAGTTCCCTCTGCAGTTTTTAAGGCTATGTTGCCTGTAAATCCGTCTGTTACAATTACATTTGACTCTCCGCTCATTATTGTATTTCCTTCAGAATAACCTTTAAAAATAAAATTATTTTCTTCACTCAAATCTTTAAGTTTTTTATAAGCATTTTTTAATATTTCTGTGCCTTTGATTTCTTCAGAGCCGATATTAAGTAAAGAAACTCTAGAAATATCATTTGGAAATAGTGATTTATGTAAAGCAGCACCAAGTTCAGCGAAATCAACGAGATTTTTTTCATCACAATCTATATTCGCACCAAGATCTAAAACAACATTGACTCCATTTTTATTGGGCCAAAATCCTGCTAAAGCCGGTTTAGAAACTTTATCCATCATTTTTAAAATCATTCGCGATACAACTAATAAAACACCTGTGTTGCCAGCCGATAAACTTATGTTAGAATTTCCATTTAATTGAGATTTTATACAATTCCACATACTTGTATTTTTTGAATTTTTGATTGCTGTTAATGGAGTTTCTTCATCAGAAACAACTGAATCAGTATGTGTTATTTTAATTAATTTTGATGAAACTTTGTATTTAATTAATTTTTCATTAATTTTTTTTTCATCTCCAAAAAGAGATAAAACAAAATCATCATTTTGACTGTTTGATTTTAAAAATAAAGCAACACCTTCAATAGCTTTGTCCGGAGAATTTTCTCCTCCCATTGCATCTATAGCAATAGTTATTTTTTCAGTCATTACTAATAATTAAATATCTAAAATTTTTTTTCCGTTATAAAAACCGGATTTTAAGTCTATATGATGAGATAATTTGTATTCACCACTTTTTTTATCTTCAACTATATTAACTGAAGATAATTTATGATGGGACCTTCTCATACGTTTTTTTGACGTTGATGTTTTTCTTTTTGGTACAGCCATAATTAGTTCCTAAAATTTACTGCATCTCTTACCATATATTCTAGTGGTAGTTCAAAGCAAAAATCATAAAAATTTGAAAAATATGTTTCAAATTCAAGATAACTAGAGCTTTTTGGGTCTTTTAATTCACTAAAATATTTAGATATAAGTTTGTGCTCTAAAATAAAAAATGATTCCTTATTTAGACTGGGCTTAGCAAATTTGAGTAAAATATCATAAAAAACTTTATTTAATTCTTTCATTTTTTTATTAACAGAAACGTCGCCAAATCCAAGTTCACGTAAATTGTTTTCTATATTATTAAAAAAATGGTCGTATGATTTTTGATTAAATTTAACTTCTTTTTTTTTATATATTCTTAAAAATATAGAAAAATGTAAGAACATTAAATAAATACGGGTTTCAAAAGTGTCTGCTAAAGATACTTTTTGGTAAAAAAATAAGTTTCTAGATAAAGATAATAAATTGTTATACAAGTCCATAATGATTAATTTTAGTAAATTTCATAAAAATATTACTCTAATACCCTTATTCATTACCTTAGTTTGCTGTCAATTAAAAGAACCCGTCAAAAACCATGGTATTCTTTTTTTAGAAAATAGATCAAATCAACTTAAAATTAGTCAAAGCAACAAAAATGATGTGATTAAACTAATTGGCAATCCACATACTATTTCGTTCAATAATAATAACGATTGGATTTATATTGAAAGAACTCTAACAAAAGGATCTTTTCACAAATTAGGTCAAAATGTTCTTAAAACTAATAATGTCTTGGTTTTAAATTTTGATAAATATGGAATTTTAAAAAATAAAGTTTTTTTAGATAAAAATGAAATAAATAAGTTAAATTTTTCAAAAAAAATTACTGAAAATAATTTATCGAAGAAGAGTTTTGTGCAATCCTTTTTAGGAAGTATTAAAACTAAGATGTATTCTAATAGAAAATAGTATTGTTATTTTGATTAATGAGCTATTACAGCTAAGAGTAATAAAGCCACAATATTAGTGATTTTGATCATTGGATTTACAGCAGGTCCAGCTGTGTCTTTATAAGGATCACCAACTGTATCGCCAGTAACTGCAGCTTTGTGCGCTTCTGATCCTTTGCCTCCAAAATTACCATCTTCAATAAATTTCTTCGCATTATCCCAAGCACCACCACCAGCTGTCATTGAAACAGCAACAAATAAACCTGTTATAATAACTCCTAACAACATAGCTCCTAAACAAGATAGAGCTGCTTCTATTCCACCTATTTGTAGGATTATATAATATAAAATAATGGGAGAAAGTACCGGTAACAATGACGGGATTATCATTTCTTTTATTGCTGCTTTAGTAAGCAAGTCTACTAATCTACCGTAATCTGGTTTTCTTTTTCCTTTCATTATACCTGGTATTTTTTTAAATTGTCTTCTTACTTCAATAACTACAGCTCCTCCTGCTCTACCTACAGCTTGCATACCCATAGACCCAAATAAATAAGGCAACATTCCACCTATTAATAAACCTGCAACTACAAAAGGATTCGATAAATCAAATGTTACATTTATACCTTCTAGTGCCGACCCTTTTACTGTAGAAAAATATTTAATATCTTCAGTGTAAGCAGCAAATAAAACTAATGCACCTAATCCTGCTGAGCCTATAGCATAACCTTTAGTTACAGCTTTAGTAGTGTTACCAACGGCATCTAAAGCATCAGTAGTTTTTCTTACATTTTTTGGTAATTTTGACATCTCAGCAATTCCACCTGCGTTGTCTGTTACGGGTCCGTAAGCATCAAGAGCTACAACCATTCCTGTTAACGCAAGCATTGCAGTTACAGCTATAGCTATACCAAATAATCCGGCTAGACTATTTGTATATAAAATCCCCGCAACTATAATTAAAGCTGGAATAGCCGTTGCTTCCATTGAAATAGCTAAACCTTGAATAACATTAGTCCCGTGTCCAGTAGAAGAAGATTTAGCAACAGATCTTACAGGACGATAATTTGTTCCAGTATAATATTCTGTTATCCAAATAAGTAAGCCAGTAATTATAAAACCTACTACTCCACATATATATAAGTCCATGCCTGAAAATATTTTACCATTATTATTATAAGTTTCAGATAAACCAACCACGGAGTCGGTAACTGGATATAAAATTAAAAGCGATGTTATTGCTGTAACTAAAAAACCTTTATACAAAGCGCCCATAATATTTTTACTTTTTCCAAGTTTAACAAACCATGTTCCGATTATAGAAGTGAGTATACACGCTCCACCAATTGCTAAAGGGTAAACCATTAAATTATAATTTTGTGGAAAAAAAATAGATGCTAAAACCATCGTAGCTACGATAGTTACTGCATAAGTTTCAAATAAATCAGCTGCCATCCCAGCACAATCACCCACATTATCCCCTACATTATCAGCTATCACTGCTGGGTTTCTAGGGTCGTCTTCAGGTATTCCTGCTTCAACTTTACCGACTAAATCTGCTCCTACATCTGCACCCTTAGTAAATATACCTCCACCTAGTCTAGCAAATATAGATATAAGAGATGCTCCAAAACCAAGAGCAACTAAAGCGTTTATAATTTCTCTATTATCGATATCTAGAGAAATTAAAACAATGTAGTAAATAGTAATTGCTAAAAGCGCTAACCCAGCAACTAATAAACCTGTTATCGCACCGGATTTAAAAGCTATGGTTAATCCAGCTTGTAAACTTTTTCTAGCTGCTTCAGCGGTTCTAACATTAGCTTTGACAGAAATTAACATGCCAACGTAACCAGCAACACCAGATAGAAACGCTCCAATAAAATATCCCAAACCAACAAGGTAGTTAAAAAAATATGTAACTATTGCTAAGACTATAATTCCAACTATAGCTATTGTTTTATATTGTCTGTTTAAATAAGCTTTAGCTCCTATTTGAATTGCTTCTGCAATTTCTTGCATTCTAGCGTTACCAGGGCTTGCTGAAATAATTTGACCAGATAATAAATAGCTGTAAGCAACGGCTAAAATTCCAGTAAAAGATATTAAATAAAGTAATTCTAAAAAATTTGTCATTATATTAAAATAAAGTGAATAAATGCCAAAAATGAGATAAAAACGCAAGCTAAACTTAGGACAAAAAACAAAAATTTGTTATTATTTTCTTAATCGTTTTGAAATTTTATCAAGCATAGCATTTAAATAACCAATTTGTATTTTCTCTAAAAAGTACTCAGAAGCTAGTACATATTCACTAATAATAACCTTTGTTGGTGTATTATGCTTAAACATCAACTCGAATACAGCTGCAAATAGTATGATTTTTAGTAATTTGTCTGTTTTCTCTAAAGCTATGTCTTCCGATAAATTCGAATTAACAGTTTCTTCTATTAAATCAGATCTTTCAAGGGTTCCAGAGACAACATCTTTAATAAATTTCTTATATTGATTTTTTGGATAATCAATCTCAACTCCTGGGTTCATTAATGCATTATATATTTTTTGAATAACCTTAATTCGTGGTGAAGAATTTTTATATTTTTTTAGGGACATTTTTTAGAATTGATATAATGGCATTTGCTGCTTCAGCACCTTTATTTGGTTTTTTGAAAGAACTTTTAGTGCTTCTATTAATAGCTTGGCTCATATTTAAAGCCGTTATAACTCCATTACCTATAGGTTTATTGAAATCAGTTGATAATTTTAAAATTGCATTAAATGTAGAGCTACAAATAAAGTCAAAATGAGGTGTTTCACCTTTTATAACACATCCTAAAACCACAAACGCATCAAATTTAGTTATATTTCTTCTAATTGCAATTGGGACTTCGAACACTCCAGGTACATCAATTGATTTAATAGAATATTTAGCCAAAAGTAATTTTTTTTTAGCATTAATTAACAAGTTTTTAGATATTATTTTGTAATAATTAGAATTTACAATTAAAATTTTTTTCATTTAATGATTATTTGTTTTTTAATCTTTAACCCAAAACCTTCAAGGGCAATTATTTTTTTTCTTCTTCTTGAAATTAATATCATGTTTTTAACTTTCAAATCTTTAATTATTTGAGCTCCAATACCATAATATCTAAGTGTGTTTATGTTATTGTTGTCTAATTTTTTGTTTTTATTAATTATTAATAACAAAAAATTTTTATACTTAGATAAAGAATTAAGAGATTTCTTAATTTCAGTATTGTCTGTGATATTATTTTTTTTAATTTGAGTAGATAAAACTCTTACCGGAATAGCTTTATTTGGATTTAATTTGCCTTTAGTAATTGCAAAATTAATATTATTATCTAGTTTGTTTTTATAACTATAGATTTGAATTTTATGAAACTTGTTAAAGGAAATTATTTTAGAGCTCGCTCGTAAAATTAGTTTTTCATATTGAAGTCTATGTGAAATAATATCTTCAATTGACGCAAGTTTGATTTTATGTTTTTTTGAAAACTTGAAAAGGTCATTTAATCTTGCCATACGACCGTCTTCGTTCATAACTTCACATATTACAGAACTGGGATTTAATTTTGATAGTTTTGATATATCTATTGATGCTTCAGTATGACCTGCTCTTTCTAAAACACCACCTTCTCTAGCCATTAATGGAAAAACGTGACCAGGCGATACAATATCATTTTTTTTTACTTTAGGGTTAATTGCTTTTTTAATTGTTTTAGCTCTATCAGGAGCAGATATTCCTGTCGTAATTCCTTTTCTTGCCTCAATTGAAACAGTGAACGCAGTTTGCATTCTGGATTTATTAATAGGTGACATTAATGGTAATTTCAAATAATCAATTTGTTTTTTTGTCAAAGCCAAACAAATTAGCCCCCTTCCATGTTTAGCCATAAAGTTAATAATTGTAGAATTACATTTAGATCCAGGTATTACTAAGTCACCTTCATTTTCACGATTCTTATCATCGACTAATATAAACATTTTACCTTTTTT
>Ga0209631_10005673_pt1 | contig 13115 bp, 16 predicted proteins | sample COG_08_FD_184752 | JGI IMG/M metagenome (GOLD analysis project Ga0209631, IMG submission 184752) | Pelagic Microbial community sample from North Sea - COGITO 998_met_08 (SPAdes) (version 2) | ecosystem: Environmental > Aquatic > Marine > Neritic zone/Coastal water | place: Helgoland, sampling... | reverse complement strand
CACTACGTTGATAGGCTGGGTGTGGAAGCGCGGTAACGCGTGCAGCTGACCAGTACTAATAGCTCAATTGGCTTGATTTATGCACTGAAAAAAATTTTTCAACTAAAATTTAAATATTATGGAAATTGTTTTTAAAATATTAAAACCTAAAAATCTTATAAAAATTGTTAGAAATCCAAAATTATCAATTATACGTTTCAATTATGTATTAAAGAGATTTTTTTATGATTTATTTTTCTTTTTTAAAAGAAAAAAATATAAATACAAAATAATCTTTATAGCAGGCATGCCTATGTCCGCTACGACAAAAATCAAAAATATGTGTGGTAGAGTTGATGGTTACTTTACAAGATACACTCCTATGTCTAATGAAGTTCTCTATAATCAAAATATCACAGACTCAGCATTTAAACACTGCCCTACTTGGTCCTATACTTTATTTAAAACCCATTTGAATCCTTGGGAAGAAAACATAAATATTATTAAACGCAATAATGTAAAAAAAGTTATCGTGAGTTACAGAGATTTAAGGGATGTGGTTGTAGCAAGGTATTATAGGTTATTGAATTTTCCGAAAAAAAATTATGAACCTGGCTATAAGAGTAAAGAATTTCAGTATAAAAATTTATCAAAATCACAAGCGATAAACGACTGTATTGAAAATGTATCAAAATATTTTGTAAAATGGATTTTTGGTTGGCTTGATTTAAGTTACAAAGAAAAAGATTTCATTTTAATGTGTAAATTTGAAGACTTAATTAGTAACCCAAAAACTGAATTTAAAAGAATGTTAAATTTTTATGAAATAAACTTAGAAGAGTCAAAAATAAATTCTATTGTTAAAGCAACCGAAGGAAAAAAAAACATGGTTTCAAATATTAATGAGTCTGAAGTTTTACCTTGGGCAATATCATCAAATTTTAGATCAGGTAAAATTGGAAACTGGAAAGATGAATTCGATAGTGAGAATATAAAGAAATTTAAGGAATTAGCAGGAGATAGCTTAATTAAACTAAAATATGAGAAAGATTTAAATTGGTAATGTATTTTTTTACATTTATTAAAACATGAAAGTATTATTATTAGGAGACACGGGGTCACTTGGAAAACAATTCAAAGCTTTATTTGTAAAAAAAAAAATAAAATTTCTTTCAGTAAATAGAAAAAAATTTAAAAATATAAATTATTCTTTGTTAAAATCTTTAAGTCTTTCATATAAACCAAATTTTATAATAAATTGTGTTGCTTTAACAGGATTAATTTTTTGTGAGAATAAAAAAAAAGAAGCGTATAAAATTAACACTACATTACCACAATCAATTCTCAAAATAATTAAAAATAAAAATATTAAATTTTTACATTTTTCCACAGAAGCAGTTTTTGAGGGAAATAAAAAAAATAAAGTTTACAGTGAACTAGACAAACCAAAACCAAACACGATTTATGGAAAATCGAAATTTGAAGCTGACAAAAAAATATTAAAACAAAAAAATACATTAATTATTAGGCTACCACTTTTATTTGGACCTACTCATAAAAACCAAATCGTAGATAGGCTTCTAAAAATGGTAAAAAAAGGTCGGAAGATATATGTAGCAGATGATGTCTATTCTACGCCTATTTATACACCTGAATTATGCAAATTTATTTATTCAAATTTTATGAAACAAAATAAGCCCTTTAAATTTAAACTTGTGCATTTGACTGGTTCTAAATTACTTTCAATGTATGAACTAATCTTTAATTTATCAAAAAACATAAAAAGAGTAGACACAGATCAAATCATGAAAGTAAAAGACGTTTTTTTTGAAACAGGTATAAAAGTTAAACCAAAAAATTTGGGTTTGACATCTCAACACAAGAATTGTATTAAAAAAATAAAATATAACGTTGGAAAATACTTGGTATAAATTATGACATATAAAGATACATTAATTGATGAAGGCGTTGTTTTGGTTAAAAACGCGTGGGAAGCTAAAGATATTAAAAAAATCTCAGAAGATTACGATAAACTAGATCAGACTCTAAAAAACAAAGAAATTGTTAAAGATAAACCTATTATAGTTTTTTGGAAACACGTGGTAGGTGAACAAAAAAAAATTTGCACGTTTGATGAATTTCCTTCTTTGTGGGAATTTATACATAATAAAATTGTTCCTAACGTAAAAACAATATTACAAAACGATAATGCTTATCTTCAATTATTAGAAACTATAATATTTAATAAACCTTATGAAGTAAGTAATACGCTTCATTGGCATCAAGACGTGGCTTATTTTCCGTTAAAGCCAAATAATCAAATAGCAGTTTGGTTTCCTTTAGAAGCAGTAGACAAAGAAGCAGGAGCTCTTAATTACGCCATAGGATCACACAAAGAGGGAATTAAGGGATCTACAGATTTACATACGAGAAAACCGTTCGATAATGAAAATAGAGATTTGATTCCTCAGGATCCCGCTAAAGAGGGATATGAAGTTAAGTGCATGGAGATGAATAACACCGACATGGTTTGTCATAATGGTTACACTTGGCATTATTCTGGACCAAATAAAAAAAAGAATTACGTCCGTAAGGGTATATCCGTTAGATTTATAACTGAAAAAGCTGTTTTTGACCCAAGACCTGGTCAAGGAGCTGCATTCACTAAACAATTAGACTTAAAAGCAGGCGATGCTTTTGAGGGTTTGCCTTTTCCAATTTTAAGGTGAAGAAATCGGTAGGTGCAGTAATTTACTTTAAAGATAAATATTTAATTCAAAAAAGAAGTAATAAAAAAAATATTTACTTTCCAAACCTATTTGGTGTTTTTGGTGGCAATGTTGAAAAAAAAGAAAAAATTATTAAAGCTGTAATTAGAGAAATATTTGAAGAATTGAACATCAAGTTAAATTCTAAACAAGTTAAATTTTTTTTTAAAATATCAATTAATTCAAGACATTTTCTAAAGAATAGATCTAGATTTTATTTTTTTGTTAAAATTTTGAAAAGTCAATTAAATTCAATTAATTTGAAGGAAGGTCAAAGTTATCATTTTATAAATATAAGCAAAATTAAAAAATTAGATTTTGTTCCTTGGGATCTGTCAGCAATTTTATATTTTGACAAATATATAAGAAAAAATAAAAGCATTAAACCTAAGACGGTTTAGTTTTTGATAAATTAGTCTTTTTAATATCTGATATAATTTCTTCAATGTTAAACTCTCGTTTTTGAACTCGAAAATTATATTTAGGAATTTCAAAAGTCTTATCAAACGTAGAGTACCTTCCTTTTTTTATTGTATCCATCCATATGATATAGTCTGGTCCAAATAACTCTCTACCTTTTTCAAAGGGACATATAAAGTCCGCTATAACATAATTATTTTTAAACTTTTCTGCTAGTATTCCCATTCTTTTTGATTGCCTCAGCACACCTTCATCTGAAAAATCCCAATCATTATTTTCTTTTCTTACTTCATCTGCATTAATCCACTCTGCGCTTAATTTTTTGCTTAATTCAGTGGCTAATGTTGTTTTACCAGAACCTGGCAAACCCATAATTAAAATTTTCATCCTAAAATTTTTTTATTTTTTGTTTGTAAGATTTTATTATATTTTTTAAAAAAGTGATACACTCTCTAGGATATTTTCCGATAGCTGTCTCAGCTGCAAGAACTAGACCAGCAGCCCCCATTTCAATAGCATTATATATATCATTCGCCTCGGCTCTTGTCGGGTAAGGCATTTTAATCATACTTTCCAAAAGATTAGTTGCTATATAAATTTTATTTTTTTTTAATTTTTTTTTAAATATCAGTCTTTGTGCTTGTGGAATTTTCTCTATAGAAATATCTTTTGATAGGTCCCCTCTATCAATTAAAAATTCATTACCTTTTTTATTTAGTAAACTAAAATTATTGAGTGCTTGCGCTGTTTCAACTTTAAAAATTTTTTTTGCATTAGGTATTAACTTATTAAATTTTACAATATCATTAACTGAATTAGTAAAAGAAAGTGCGTAATTTTTAATTTTATATTTTTTTGAAATATCTATCGCCACTAAATCTTTACTTGTTAGGAAATTAAGTTTTATTTTTCTATTTATTAAATGTACTCCTTTATTAGTTTCAAGCAAACCCTCCCTAATACACTTAGCCTCTAAAAAATTTTTTTGTTTTTTAATAATCTTTATTATCAACCCATCAAATCCAAGTTCTAAACGATCATTTTTTTTTAATTTTTCAAAAACGTTTAACGGATATAGATAAAATTTTTTGTTTGAATAAATTTTTATTTTTTGATTAATTTTTAAGAAAATTTTTTTTGAAATTTTTGTTCTTATTTGAGCTCCCTCTGTATCTATGCAGATATCTAAGTTTGAATTTTTTTGAATGAATTTTATATTTTTCTTTAAATTAATTATATTTAAGTGTGACATGTTTAGTCTTACAAGATCAACTTTTTGCAATTCTGCAAACTCAAGAAAGTTTTTTGTCAAAGAAGATGGCCCTAAAGTACAAAATATTTTAATTTTATTCATATTTTTTTAAATAAATAATTAGCTTAAAAATATTAGTTTAAACAATTATATAATTTCGTGATATACGAAATTATTTAAGTTACAACAACTTTGTTAACATAGTATGAAAATAGTCAGAAAAAAAACAAAAGATCTAAGTAAAGATTTAATAGATAAAATTTGCAATTTAAAGAATACCTATTGGACACATGGACTCAAGTCAAATCGAAAATGGTTTAAAAAATTTGTAAAAATTAATGATATAAATATTTTAATGTTTGAAGGAAAAAACTACAAAAATTTAATTGGATATACTTTATTAAGAATAAGAAAATTTAAAAAGTTTGATTATACTAGTAATTATTTTTTACTTGATACCTTAGCGATAAAAAAAAACTTTAGAGGTAAAAATTTTTCAAAATCACTCATGAAGGAAAATAACAAAATAATAAAAAAAAATAAACTTCCTGCTTTTCTAATATGTGAAAAAAAACTAATAAATTTTTATAAGAAGCATTCTTGGAAATTATTAAAGAATAGTCACTTTGAAATGGTTGACCATGACCAAAAAAAAAGAACCGGCATGGTCTATAATTTTAATAAAAAACACTCTAATATTAAATTTTATATTTATTAATATGATGCAATTAAAAAATAAAAAAGTTTTAATAATTGTCGCACACCCAGATGATGAGACTATAGGATGTGGCGGCCTAATTGTAAAACTAAAGAAAAAAAAATCAAAAATTTTTTCAATGTATTTATCTGATGGCAGATCAGCTAGAGACAAAAAAAGAAAATAATAGTTCATTAGTACTAAAAGAATCATCTGAAGCTGCTAAAGTTTTAGGTTTTAAATGGTTAAATGATTTCTGCGGCAAATTTGAGGATCAAAAGTTAGACAATGTATCCTTATTGTCCATAATTAAGATTATAGAAAAAGCAAAAAATAAAATTAAACCTGATTTAATAATTACTCACTCCAAATCAGATTTAAATAGAGATCACAGAATAGTTTACGAAGCTGTCGTTACTGCCTTCAGACCTAAACATAAAGAGACTTGGTCTCAAATTTTATCATTTGAAATAGCTTCAGCAACTGACTATGGAAACAGCCTATTTGAAAAAAAATTTGATCCAAATTACTTTGTAAATATAAAGCAAGAATGGAGTAAAAAAGAAAAAGCTTTAAAAGCCTACAAGTCTGAGATGTTAGAATTTCCTAACAGCAGATCTATAAAAGGCATTAAAACCTTGAACCAACTAAGAGGTGTGCAGAACGGTATTGATATGGCTGAGGCTTTTGAATTAGTTAAATTTATAACTAGATGAAAAAAACAATTATAGTTTTTTCTACAAATAATTTTTTTAAAAAAACCTTAAAAATTAAAAAAACTAAGATATATTTTTATAGCAAAAAATCTAAACTCAACCTAAGAAATTTAAGCAAGATAAAACCTGATATAGTTTTTTTTCCTTACTGGCACTGGAAAGTAAATGAAAAAATTTTTCAAAAATATTTATGTATTGGGTTCCATACTTCATCTCTTCCATTTGGACGTGGAGGGTCGCCAGTTCAAAATCAAATTATAAGAGGTATTTATAAATCTCAAATCTGTGCATTAAAATTCAATGAAAAAATAGATGGGGGTCCTATTTATCTTAGAAAAAAAATATTATTCAAGGGAACTGCAAATAAAATTTTTCTTAATATTTTTAGTAAGATTAATTTAATGATTAAAAGTATCGTGATTAAAATACCAAAACCAAAAAAACAAAAGGGCAAAATCATAATCTTTAAAAGAAGAAAACCACATCAGAGTAAAATAAATTTTAACAACTCATTAAACAAAATTTATGATTTTATAAGAATGCTAGATTTAGATTTTGATAACTTTCCCAAAGCATTTTTAAATTTAGGAAAATATAAAATTGAATTTAAAGATCCTTTATTAACAAAAAATCAAGAGATTTCTTGTAAAATCTTGATTAAAAAAAAATAGATTAACTATTTTTTAAAAAAAGCATTTAATTGATTAGCGATAAATTTTAAGTCTCTTTTTTTTAATTTATTATGGAAAGGCAATGATAATAGGCCCTTAAATGCCAGATTAGTTTTATCTAAATTAAATCTACTAAATTTCTTTTTATAAAAACTCAATTTATTCGCTGGAATATAATGAACAGTAGTATCTATTTTTTTTTGTTTTAAAAATTTAATTAGGTTATCACGTTTATTGTTGTGTATAAAAATCGGAAAAATATATTCTGAAAAAGAGACGTTTTTTACATTTCTGAATAATTTTATCTTTCCAGTTTTCTCAAGACTCTGAAGTAATTTACAGTATTCTTTCCTTAGTATTTTTCTATATTTAATTATCTTTGGTAATTTTTTTAATTGCTCTAATCCTATCGCTGCTTGCAAGTCTGTAAAATTAAATTTAAATCCAATATTCTTAACATCATATTTCCAACTTAAACCACTAGACGAAGATCTTTGCCAAGGATTTTTTGAAATTCCACAAGAAATTAGGGCTCTGAGTTTATTAGCTATTTTTTTGTTTGAGGTAGTAATTACTCCTCCCTCGCCAGTAGTGATAATCTTATTACTGTAAAAACTAAAAACCGAAACAGTTTTTGTATTACTTCCAACCATCTTATTATTTATTTTAGCACCAAATACTGTAGCCGCATCTTCTATGATCTTTAGTTTTTTATTTTTGCACACTCTAATTATCTCATTGATATTGTTAGGTATGCCTCCATAATGGTTTACCAAAATACCTTTAGTTTTCTTTGATATTGCTTTTTTTAAAATTTCATTATCAAAACTTAAATTTTCTAAATTAATATCAACTAGTTTTATTTTTAATCCATAATGATAAAGATTATGTATGGTGCTTATAAAAGTCATAGGTGTTGTAATTATTTCATCACCACGTTTAAAATTGTAAGCATGTAAAACTGCATAAAGTCCATTTGTGCAAGAATTAACCGCAATTGCATATTTACTGCCAATAAATTTTTTAATTTGATTCTCAAATTTGATTGTCTTGATTCCATTTGTAAGCCATCCAGATCGAAGAACTGATGTTATGCTGTTAATTTCTCTTTTATCTATTATAGGCTGAAAGAATTTTACCCTTTTTTTCATTAAAACTTACTTGAGTTTAAAATATTAATATATTTCTTTTTATTAATATTTTTTATCTTATTTTTCTTAACATAATTAACTAAATCAATAATTCCATTAATTAATTTTACTTTTGATTTAAAATTTATCATTTTTTCAGCTTTAAAAGATGAAACTTTATAGTTTCTTCTATCAATCGATGTTTTTTTAATTATTAACTTTGTTTTAGGAAAAATTTTCTTAAATTTTTTGGCAATATCAATAATTCTTGAATTAAAACTCGTTAAGTTAAATATTTGACCGTTTACTTTTTCCCTCTTAGCCTTAATAATATTTATGATAGCTGAACACACTTCATTAACGTGAATAAATGGCCGCCACTGATCTCCTCCAGTGACAACTATAGGAAGATTGTTTGCTACTCTTGATGCAAACAAATTTATTACTAAATCAAATCTTGGCCTTAATGAAGTGCCATACACAGTACCTAATCTTAGTATACAAGGTTTACAAAATTCTCCAGAATTTCTTATCAGTGCTTTTTCACATAATACTTTTAGCTTTGCGTATACTGATATTGGATTAATTTCCGACTTTTCAGTTAGCAATTTATTATTAGAGCCGTAAACACTGCATGATGAGATATAAATAAATTTTGAAATTGGTAAATTTTTGCAGATATTACTTATAGCTATAGAGGCTAGGAAATTTATTTCATAAGTTTTTGAGGGCTTCACCTCGCAAAGAGGGTCACCAACTAATTCTGCTAAATGGACTACGACATTATTTTTCTTAATAACCTCAAACACTTCATCAATACGTCTTGAGTCACCGTTAACTAATTTTAAATTATTACTTTTGATTTTTTTTCTTATTTCTTGTTGAGATTGATAGATAAATTTATCAAAAATTGTAACTTGATAATTTTGTTTTAAAAGTTTTTTTGCTAAAATAGAACCGATATATCCTGCTCCGCCAATTAATAAAATTTTGGTCTTGTCCTTTTTATTGTTAAAATCATATTGATCGATATTAAGTAAGTCCTTATTTACAATTTTTATTGGTTTATTCTCTTTATTTAAAATAGGTATAAAGGGAGGATCTATCTTATTAAATCTATCTGAGGAGATTATATTGGAAATTTTATTTTCATTAATTTTTTCTTTTAAAAACAAAGGGTTTTCATTAATAATAGATTTAAGCGGCGATGAGTTTGATAAACCTCTCAAAATTCCTCTTCTGAGATCAGTGCTAGTAACAATTCCAAAAAATTTTTTTTTATTGTCTATTACAATTAGAATATTAGTTTTACTCTTTTCAAATTGTTGAATAACGTCTATTATTTTCTTCTTATAAGATATACAATACTTATTTATAAAATTAATATTTGTCATTTTTGAAAATGAATTATCAATGTTTTTAATCAATGAAAAGAATTTTTTTTAGAGTTGACGGAGATAATGGAAAAAAGGTTGGTATGGGCCATATTATTAGGTCCTTAATACTTTATCAAAACCTTATTTTGAAACTGAAAAAAGATAAATTTAAAGTAATTTTTCTAATGAAAAATTATGAAGAAGGGATAAAATTTCTAAAAAAAAATACAAAGAGTGAAATTTGTTTATTTAATAAAAAATTTTTAAATCAATTTACTTTAAAAAAAAGTGATATTTTTATTATAGATACATTGGGAGCTGAAAAAGAACTGCTAAAAAAGATATTTAATAAAAAAATTAAAAAAATAATTAGCTTTGATGAAACAAATTTTACAAGATATAAAAGCGGAATAATTTTCAATGGCATCTATTTTTTTAAAAAGAATAACAAAAAACACTTTAAGAATTTGAAAATTTATCAAGGCTTAAAATACTTGATATTAAATAAAGAATATCAAAAAAAAATTAAAAAGATAATTCATTCAAAAAATATAATCATTTCATCTGGAGGTGCAGATAATAAAAATATGTTAGTTACTTTAACCAAAATGGTTGAAAATTTAAAAACATATCAAAAAATATTTGTAATTGTTGGACCAGGAGTAAAAAAAAATAATCCAATTTTTAAATATAAGAAAAAAAAAACAACACAGATTATAGTCAGACCCAAAAATCTTAAAAATTATTTTGATCAAGCAACTATTTGTTTAGTGTCGGGAGGAAATGTAATGTTTGAGTCAATATTACAAAAGAAAAAAGTTTACGTTGTTAAACTGTATAATAATCAGAAATATGCAATAAGATATTTTAAAAAAAAAGGAGTTATAAAATATTTAGGGGACTTTAAAAATATAAACTATAAAAATCTCAAAGCAGCTTTATTCACTCAAGTAAAATTTAAAAAATTGAACGAAAAATTTGACGGCAGAGGTTTAAATAGAGTTATCTCAAAAATAATACCCTTCATTAATAACTGAACAATTCGAATACAACATGTAGTTGAGAGAAAACTAAATGTACTAAAAACCCAATAAATATCGAATAAAAGCTTTACTGTTCAATTAATGAACTGTAGACTGTTCATCTTTTGAACAATTGAAATTAAATAGAATAAATATGAATAAAGATACTGAAGATCATTTTAAAGTTTTGAGAAGTATTCAAAAGCATCCAAACTCTAGTCAAAGAAGATTAGCCAAAGAGTTAGGTTTTAGTCTTGGAAAACTTAATTATTGTATAAAAGCTTTACAAGGAAAAGGTTTAGTAAAAATACAAAATTTTAGAAAAAATCCAAACAAATTAAATTATTTATATGTCGTTACTCCCAAAGGAATAGCTGAGAGGGCCAGATTAACAATTAATTTTATGAAGAGAAAAATGCAAGAATACGATGAACTTAAAAAAGAGCTGGATCTATAAATGTGGGCAATTATCAAATATGAAAAAAAACTTTTTGAAACTTTTAAAAAAGAATTAAAGAAAAAAATTGACAATAAAGTTCAATTTTATAGACCTAAAATACTTTTACAAAAATATAATAGAAATAAACTTATTAATAAAGAACTAGATATTCTTGGTGATTATATTTTTTGTCATCATGATAATTTTGAGAATAGTAAAAATATTTCTCTTTATAAGTACATAAAAGGAATTAAATATTTTCTATCAGGACATCAAGAGTCTCAAAAGGAGATTAAAATTTTTATCGAAATTTGTAAAAAAAATGAAGATCAAAAAGGAAATCTAAATATGAATTTCTACCAGTTAATTTTAGATAAAAAATATAAATTTTTAAACGGACCTTTTGTTGAAAAAATATTTAATATTACATCTATACAAAAAGAAAAAATTGGAATTACGATAGGAAATATAAAAACAAACATTAAATATAATAAATATTTGTTTAGTCCTATCTAAAAAAATGAAACTGATACTCTTAAAAATCGATCTTTTAGGAAGTGCGGAGCTATGGAGATTTTCATTATGAAAAAAAAAGATATTTTAATAATTTCTAGCTTTAGAAAAAAAAGTTTTAGATGCAAAAATAAGATGTTAAGAAAATTTTGCAATACTACTCTTACAGATATTATTCTTAAAAAACTTAAATTTATGAAAGATTTTGATTGCTATGCATCAGTGTATGACACAGAATTTAAAAAAAAGTGTATTAAAAATAATGTAAAATTTATTGAGAGATCAAAAGAGTCAGTTACAATAGATGGTCCTGCAATTAAAATTCATAATTATTTAAAATTTTTTGACCATAAATATGTATTAATGATAAACGCATGTTTTCCTTTTCTAAAGATATCAACTATAAGAAAATTTATAAATTTATGTATAAAAAAGAAAGGACCATGCTTTTCAGTTATTGAGAGAAAAAATTATTTTTTAGATAAAAATCTTAAACCATTAAATTTTTCAAAAAAATTAGAGACTATAAATACAAAAAAAGTTGATCAAGTGAGTGAATTCGGACATATTCTTTATTTCTTTGATAGAAATTTTTTTTTAAAAAATGGTAAATATTGGAATTGGAATAAAGTGCATTTTATAAAATTAAAAGAAAATTTTGAAACTTTAGATATTGACACTGAAGAAGATTTTTTTAAAGCCTCAGCTTTGTGGGAAAAACTTAAAACAAAAAAAAATTTAATCCTATGAGAAATTATTTAGTAACTGGAGGAGCGGGTTTCATTGGAAGTCATGTTGTTGATTTATTATTGAAATTAAAAAAAAGAGTAAAAGTAATAGATAATTTATCCACCGGTCAGCTTTCTAATCTAAATAGATCAAAAAAAAATATTAAATTTTTTAAAGTTGATATATCTAAAAAATCAAAAAAATTATCTAAAATTTTTAAAGGTATTGACTGTGTAATACATTGTGCAGGTTTAGCGGATTTGGTTCCAAGTATTAAAAACCCGAATAAGTATTTTTCATCTAATGTTATTGGAACACTAAATGTACTAAGCGCCTCAAGAGAAAGTAAAGTTAAAAAATTTGTTTATGCAGCCTCTGCTAGTTGTTATGGGATCCCAAAAAAATTCCCCATCTCTGAAAATACTCAAATTGATACTCAATACCCATACGCTACAACGAAGTTCATAGGAGAAAAATTGGTATTGGATTGGGCAAAAATTTATAAGATGAATAATGTTTCCTTGAGATTTTTTAATATTTATGGTCCTCGCTCTCGAACGACTGGAGCATACGGGGCAGTATTTGGAGTTTTTTTAGCTCAAAAGATCTCAAATAAACCCTTAACAATAGTTGGCAATGGAAAACAAACTAGAGATTTTTTACATGTAAATGATTTGGTAAAAGCAATTTTCTTGGCTTCTAAGAAACTTAAATCAGGAACAATACTGAATTTAGGAGGCGGTAAAGAAGTCTCAGTTAACAAGATTGCTAATTTGATTAGTAACAAAAAAGTTTATATTCCTAAAAGACCAGGAGAACCAGATCGATCTTTGGCTAATATTAATTTGGCGAAGAAATTATTGAATTGGAAACCAAAAGTGTCCTTAGAAAAAGGAGTTAAAAACCTTTTAGAAAACATTAACCAGTTCAAAAAAGCTCCAGTTTGGACTCCAAATAAAATTAAAAAGGAGACTAGAATCTGGTTTAAATATTTAAAATGAGAAACAATAATCTAAAAATAATTAATAGAGTCAAGAATTTAAGAAGAAATAAAAAAAAGGTCGTTCTTTGTCATGGTGTGTTTGATTTGGTTCATTTAGGCCACATTAAACATTTCAAAAAGGCTAAAGCATTTGGAAATTATTTGATAGTGTCAATTACAAAAGATGAATTTATTAATAAAGGGCCTGGGAGACCGATCTTTAATCATTTTCAAAGAATTGAATATTTAAAAGAGCTAAAAATAATAGATGATGTGTTTCTTAGTGAAGGTTCGTCAGCTACCGAGGTAATTCAAAAAATTAAACCTGATATTTATGTTAAAGGAGCTGAGTATTCCATTGATAGTTTAGATAAATCGAAAAAAATAGTTGAAGAAAAGAATTGTTTAAAAAAATATGGAG
>Ga0209631_10005670_pt1 | contig 13122 bp, 11 predicted proteins | sample COG_08_FD_184752 | JGI IMG/M metagenome (GOLD analysis project Ga0209631, IMG submission 184752) | Pelagic Microbial community sample from North Sea - COGITO 998_met_08 (SPAdes) (version 2) | ecosystem: Environmental > Aquatic > Marine > Neritic zone/Coastal water | place: Helgoland, sampling... | reverse complement strand
GATTCTTACCAAAGAGGATGTAGTCTGGATGAGCACAGTGAGGACATTGCATTGTTAGATCTCCAAATTGCGGAGATTACTTCATTTGTCCAAACTACGCACTTGCTCCAACGTCATTCAATTTATACTAAACCAGGAGTAAAATAAATTATTTGAAGAACATAATTGTAAATTTCTCTTGTAAAAAATTTTACTAACCTAAATCAAATTTTTTCTTCCATATAATGTTTATTCATATACCATAGGGATTTTTAAAAAAAATTTCTTTTGATTTTTTAGAGGAATTTAAATAAATGATTATTATCATAATTTTGAATTAAATCCTCAAAATTCCATATGAATTACAGTCTTCAATATTAGCGCAATAAAAAATATTTCCTGTATCAATTCTATAATATAGGAGTAAGAAAAATTAGCATTGGAGACTAATTTTTATTTGACTATGGATAAATAGATTCATAGAAATTTTTCACATTGACTTGAATATATTTTAGGACAAAGTTTTGAGGTGCAATGGGGCTAAGTAATGCCTTCACCAATAAATAAGTGTTCGATATTGGCGGAAAACTTCTTACCCTTTCGTAGCAAATCTACGAGGATGTCATTTTCACAGGTTATCAGAAAGCCTTTGCCATAGCCGGACTGCTACCAGCCTTTCTGAGATCAACATGAACTGCTCAGCGCATAAGAGCTAGGGAGCAACTTCTCTTGCGATGTAACTCAAGGACTTTGCAAATAGATTTGAGCCCTAGTCCTTCGAGACATAGCTTTTGTGCCTGCTGCCTGATTGTGGGGTACTTGCCTATACATAGTTACTTAAGGGTTTGTCGAAAAGCATGACATTACTAGCTTTTGGCACCTCAATTCTTACCCAAAAGAATTTAGTTTGTATGAAACCAATGAGGACATTGCGTCTTTAGATCCCAAGATAGAAGGATTTCCTTAGATCATGCAATTAATACAAAATCGAAAAGTTTGAAATTAATTAATTTGAAAAGAAGTCACTACTTCATTGATTTAAATAATAAATCAAAAAACACCTTGACTAAATATTAAATCTGTTGGACAAAATTCAATTGTCATTTCGGAATCTTAGTATCCGGAAAATTTGTAGAATCTATTATTGGAGACATACATGTTCAAAGGGCACAACATTCAAAAATCATTCATTGCAATTACAATGATAGCGATGAGTGCATTTTTTCTAGGTCTTACAGTTTCACCCAAAACTAGTAAGGCCGAAACTATGAGAATAGCTTACCTTTCTCCCTCATTTGATATTTCAGATGCATGGGAAAGAGTTTTCTGGGCAATACAGGGGCGCCTAGATGAACTTGGCGTTGATTACGAAATTCAATCCCTTGCTGTTTCCTCACATGTGGATCATGCAGGGCAATTAGCTCAAGTGGAATCAGTTATCGCCAAAGGTGTCGATTATGTATTTCTTGGACCAACAGAATATGAAGCGGCGATTCCAGCACTTAGGAAGTTGAAACAGGCTAATATTCCAACAATAGTCTATAATTATTTGGAGCCTCACGAAGATGAGAGAGCTAGAGCAATGACATATGTTGCCTTTTCCCACATGCTTGGAGGCAAAATCTCAGGTTCTTGGGCAAGCATGCATCTGGGTGGTAAAGGTAAAATTGCTATATTGCAAGGTGCTCCTGGAGTTGCAAGTGATAGACGAATGGCTGGCTTCTTGAGTGTTGTTGAACAGTACCCTGATATTCAAGTTATAATTGGACCGCATACGGACTTCGATCGAAGTAAAGCCTACGATGCTGCCCAGAATCTACTGGCAGCACATGACGATCTTGATCTCATTTATGGTGTTTCAACTACAATAGGTCTAGGAGCCGGCCAAGCTGTCAGACAAATTGGAAAATCTGACCAAATAGCAACCATGGGTTTCGGCGGCACTGGTGATGAAATAGTAGCAATGAAAGAAGGCTGGCTGACTGCCTCTATTTTGAGACCTATTGACGATAGTGGTGTGGGTGTGGCAGACGCATTCGTAGCACACAGTAAGGGTGAAACTCCCCCACAAAGCTGGTCTGGCCCATTTAAGATGATTGACAGATGGTCGGATGCCGAAGAAATTGTAACTTACTCCAATCGTTATTCTAAACCGAAGATGGGTAGGTAAGAATCAATTTAATATCAGGGCTAAACTTGGAATGGTTAAATTAGTTATTCATTTGGCACCAAGTTTAGCTTAATTGGTATTAAAAAAATGATATTTTAAATCAATGAATTGTTACTGATCAAAAATAGAATTATTGACATGATTCCTTTTCTCACTACAAAAGATTTAACAAAAAGTTATGGAGGACTTAAAGCTATAGATAATATAAATATTGAAATAAATTCTGGTGAAATTTTGTCATTAGTTGGGGATAATGGAGCAGGCAAATCAACATTTGTAAAAACAATTGCTGGTGCTCAATTACCAGATTCAGGAGTCATTAAAATTGAAGGTAAAGAATTAAGGATCGAAAATCCAAACAAAGCCAGCGAATATGGTATTGGTTGTTTGCATCAAGGACTAGGACTAATTGACACCTTGAACGTTCCAGAAAATGTTTTCTTAGGACGAGAGCTACAAAAGAAAGGCTTTGGAATTTTCCCTCAATTGGATAATCAGAGAATGAGAGAAGAAACAAAGCAGCTGTTAGAACAATTCAGTATTAAGTTGCCAAAGCTGAACGAAGCTGTTGTTCATTTATCAGGTGGGCAGAGGCAGACGATAGCAATCAGTAGATTACTACTTCAGAAAGTCAAACTTGTAATTATGGATGAACCGATGGCAGCACTTGGGGTAGATGAGGGCAGTAAAGTGCTGAATTTGATTGAAAAAATGAAATCAGAAAATATTGGGGTTTTAATAATCAGCCACAATTTGGAACATGTGTTTCGACTTTCGGATCGCATTGCTGTGATGAAGAATGGTAAACTCTTAAGTGTATTAGATTCGAAAAAAACTACGCGCGAAGAAATTGTAAAACTAATTACTTTTGGCACATCATAAAATTTACAAAATAAAATGTCAGAACTTTCTATTGGCCACGCAGATAAAAAATGGATTTTCCAAGGAATTGGTTTAACGATTGTTGTCATTTTACTTGCAATTATTTTTTCATTCATAAATCCAAAATTTGCCACCACTACGAACCTATTAAATATTTTAACTCAAGCTTCATACTACATTATTTTAGCCGTGGGAATGACATTTGTCATAGCAGCTGCTGGGATTGATTTGTCAGTTGGTTCTTTACTCGCTTTAATTACTGTTGTAAATTTTGAACTAATTAAGGGTGGATTGAACCCTATTGTAGGTGTAATTCTAATGTTCTTGATGGGTGGTATTTTGGGGGCTTTCACCGGATATCTAATCACATATATTAACATTCCTCCCTTCATAGCAACTCTTGGGGTAATGGTAAGTCTAAGGGGATTAGCATTGGTTCATTCTGCTGGAAAAATGCATTATGGATTGCCTGAATCTTTAACTTGGTTTGGTCAAGGTGAGTTTTTAGGTATTCCTGTACCAGTTTTGATATCTTTAATATTTGCTCTATTCGGTGCTTGGCTTTTTAACAGAACTAAATTTGGATTACATGTAAGATCAATCGGAGGGAATCGTGAGGCAGCTCGATTGGTTGGAATCAACGTCAAAATGATTGAGATATTGGTTTACTGCTTCATGGGCTTGTGCGTTGCACTGGGTGGTTTGATTATGATTGCAAGAATTGACTCAACCCAAGCTACTATAGGGACATCCATGGAAATCCATGTGATTGCTGCAGTCATCATAGGTGGAACAAGCCTCTTTGGTGGCAAAGGAACAATTTTTGGTACTTTATTGGGAGCTATACTACTTTCAATGATGACCAACGCTCTTGTAATTGCTGGTGTTGATTACTTCTGGCAATTATTCATTATGGGTATAATTGTTTTAATTGCAGTTACTATTAATAATTTTAGAGACAGGAAACTATCCTTCAATGTATGAAGAATGAAATAAAAGATTATATGTTGAATTGGAAATCAATAAACAACACTAATTATAGTTCAACTTAAACACATAGAACATATATTAAATTTACATACTTATCAATTTTCTAGAAGCCAATGACCTGCCCTTCCTTACGGGGCTCTGAGGCACCGCAATAGCCATCTTTCATTCGATAGATCAATTGGGCTCCGCCAAAGAAAGGCTGTGGGGGTTTACGATGTAGTTGATGACCACGGGCTTCGAGTTGGCTCAGCACATCTGCTGGAAAATCTTCTTCAATTGCAACATTTAGTTTCTCTAGCACTTGCCATCGCGGTCCATCTGCTGCGGCTTGTGGATTCTGACCATAAGCGAACATTCGCAACATCAGTTGTACGTGTCCTTGAGCCTGCATGGGTCCAGCCATCATCCCAAAGCTCATTTCTGGGTGGCCCTCCTTCATCAAAAACGCTGGAATGATCGTATGGAATGGTCGCTTACCACCACCCACCTGGTTCGGGTGGCCCTCCTTCAGATTAAAACCGACTGCCCTGTTCTGCAGACTGATCCCTGTCCCTGGCACTACAATTCCTGAACCAAAGCCCATGTAGTTCGACTGAATGTAGGAGACCATCATTCCGTTTTGATCGGCTGCAGTCAGGTACACCGTACCGCTTGGTTTGGGAACCCCATGGCCCATCTCCTGAGCTTTACTCAAATCGATGAGTTGTGAGCGTTGCTTGAGATATTCCTCATTCAACAAATTCTCAGCAGTCACTTCCATAGATGAGGGATCAGCAAAATAGCTATAAGCGTCCGCCAAAGCTAGTTTCATCGCTTCAATTTGGATATGCAGACTATCAGCGGAATCAACAGGCCAATTTTTGATGGGCAGATATCTCAGAATGCCTAGAGCAATTAAGGCAGCCAGGCCCTGACCATTGGGGGGGATTTCATGAAGTTCATGACCCATGAATTCCTGAGAGACCGTACCCACCCAGTCACATTGATGATGGTCTAAATCTGTAAGAGTCATTGCACCTCCATGCCGTGTTGAGTCAGCAATGATCTGCTCAGCCAAAACACCTCGATAGAATGCTTCGCCCTTAGTTTCTGCAATCAATTTCAGTGTCTTGGCTTGATCCGGGTTTTGAAATCGTTCTCCTGTTTGCAGAGCTCTTCCCTGGGGCAGAAAAACTCTACGAAATTCCTTAAACTTGCCGAGAATCTCAACGGATCCTTCCCACATTTCTGATGAGACAGGACCAACTTGGAACCCAGATTCAGCATAATGGATCGCGGGTTCGAATAATTTTTCAAAAGGTAGACGGCCAAATCGCTTGGATAGCGCCACCCAGGCTGAGACACATCCGGGCACTGTGATTGCCTCCCAGCCTAGCTGAGGCATTCCCTCAAGGCCTGCAAAGCGCTCGGGTGTCCATGCAGCTGGTGAACGTCCTGAAGCATTCAACCCATGTAGTTGTTGACCATCCCAGAGAATGCAGAAAGCATCAGAGCCAATGCCATTCATCACCGGTTCGACTACCGTTAGGGTGATGGCAGTCGCCAGCGCTGCATCTACTGCATTGCCTCCATCCTGAAGCATCCGCAAACCGGCCTGAGCTGCTAGTGGTTGAGAGGTTGCCACCATGTTTTCTGCAAAAATAGGCATTCTGCGAGACGCGTAGGGCATCGCCCAAGAAAAGTTCTCCATGTGGCTCCTCTAAAATTAAACCTCTATCTGGACTGGAATCTAACTGAGATGACTTGAGTAGTAATCAAATATCCTCTGGAGAAGACTCAGCTTGTTGTCGTCGAGTCTGGGCATCCAGTGAGTGCCGAACCGAGCCGATGAGGTGCAAATTACTCTTCACCAGTTCAGCATTCAGTTCCAGCAAATTTTTGATCTGCTCTTTCAATTCCTTAATCTCCTCCGTTAGACGGGCGTTTAGTTGTCTCTCAGTCCAAGCCACTTCAATCAATTGCTCCAAGCGAGCATCCGCTTCTTTAGGCAGTTTTGAGATCCGTGACTTTTCCTGTGTTTTTCTTTTCCTGATAGTTGTCTGATAGAGTTCGAATAATTTTTCATAATCTTCTTTTTTCAGAAATCGCTGATTCCCTTCTCGGGTTGATTCAATTCCGTGAAGATTCATCAATTTGTAGAGCGTATTTCTGGCACATCCAATCTTTTTTATTGCTTCTATGACCGGCATTCTCGTTTCCATAAATTTTCCTAGAAGACGGTTGAAATCAGAATTTACAATTTTATATTACATATTATGATAGTTATCAAATTATGTTTATAACAACTGAATTTAAATTCATGAAAATTGAATGCAGACAACTGGCAAACTGTCTCTGATGGGAAGAAGTGGATGGATAAGAAATAATGCCCACAGGATTTATCGAGGACGGATTGCTATGAGGATTTTTTAGTTGGCGAGATGATTACCAAGAATAGCCTCCACACCTTTCTTCATGAGACCTCTGGAGACAACCATTCGGTGAATTTCCGAGGTGCCGTCATAAATGCGAAGTACCCGACAGTCGCGATAAATCCTCTCCAAGGGGAAGTCTTTGCAGTATCCCATAGCGCCAAAAAGTTGGACAGCTCGATCCGCAATTTTACCGAGTGTCTCTGCGGAGTTGATTTTCACCATTGAGACTTTTTCACGAGGATCCAGACCACGATCAATCTCGGAAGCAGCATCTAAAACTAAAAGATGAGCACAGTTTAATTCGATCAGGCTATCAGCAAGCATTTGCTGAATCATTTGAAACTCTCCAATCGGCTTGCCAAACTGCTCACGATGATTGGCTCTTTCCGTCATCATTTTCAATACTCGGCGACCCATCCCAATAGCTCTTGCACCGATGTGAAAAAGGCGGATCCGTCCGATTGTTGAGAGCAGGAGACTCAGGCCTCTTCCCCTCTCTCCGAGCAAATGTTCAGGACCCAGTTTGACGTTATCAAACTTGATCTCAGCATGCGTGGAGCCTCTTAGGCCCATCATCGGCATGTCACGAACGACCTCCACTCCTGGCATGGATCTATCCACCAAAAACAACGAAATTCCCCGAGAACCTTCCACATACTCTGAACGAGCTGAGACAACATAGAAGTCGGAGAACATACCATCTCCCACAGGGCACTTGTGAGCGTTAAGAATCCAACCATCTCCATCCGGTCTAGCTGTCGCAGTTATTCCTGCAGAGTCCGAACCAGCATCAGGCTCAGTCATTGCGATTGAACAGGTTCTTTCTCCTTTCACACAAGGTAGCAACCACTGCTGGCGCTGGGCCTCGTTACAAGCTAAGAGGACTTCGTAAACATTCCCAAAGGCACGGCGAACCAGTGGATCTGTGGTCTGCCCCATCTCTTGCTCCAGATAAACCATCTGGACTGCGTTGAAGCCTCCTCCTCCGTATTCTACGGGAATATTCATGCCATAAAAGCCCTGAGTTCTGGATTTTTCAAAAATTTCACTCGCCAGGTTAGCATCCAATTCACCTTTCACTTCTACCTTTTCTTCCAGAGGATGCAGCTCCGTTTTGATAAAATGACGAAGTTTCAGAACTTGGGCATTTGTTTTTTCATCCAATGTAAAATCCATTCTTTTTTCTCTATAGTGGATGGCCAAATTTCTCCGTGCTTTTCGGAAGAGTCACAGTTGCTTAACAATAAAATTCGTTACTCCGCTTCTTCATAGCGGCGGTTAATTCTGTGGCTGGAATATCAAAATCTCGCACATGGTGTTCGAACCAAGCCATGCAGTCATATTCCAGAAAGTTCCAAAGTTGCAGTAAATCACGCTCCGCCTCCCAGTTTTTTGGCTTCTTTGATCGCCTTAAGGGTCTCTGAGTGGGCCTCTACATGCTTTTAAAGGCGGGATACATTACTCTCTTCCTGCAGGCTTCTTCTTCATTGAAATGATGTAAGACCTGCCTCTCCAAGTGCTCTATCCAATCATCAATTTGCTCGTCGTCACTGTTGGGGAGAACTTTCCTGAACTCATTCAACAAGTCGATTTCTTCACAATGAAGATCATCGATCACTTCAAGCTGAGTTGATGAGTAGTGTTTGGGTTTTGAACTAAGCATCGATCTTCTCTAAGTAAATGCTGCTGGAAAGTAACGCACCACAAGAAAACTCAGTTGAGTCGAATAATCAACCCAGAGTTCCATTCCAAGGCTAGCTTTTCTAGAAATTTAGCTGACACGAGCCAGAAGCAATCCATGATTCAAATCTTTAGTTGCGTTCTAATTCTGAAAATAAGTCCAAGATTACTGTCAAACGTAATTTATGGTTGCTTTTCGTATCAGCCTCTACTAAAACTGGCTGTGGTTGGACCAAATTGAGAATATTTCTGCGCGGCCCAACCAATTTACTTCAGCCCGGTTTTTGGAGATGGGAGAGTGCTTCCATCAGGATTCAAGGTCCGGATGATTGCTAATCCTATGTTGGGAGACCAAGCATGTCCCGCATTCTGATCTCACTGTTTGTTGGCCTGAGCCTTTTGACCTCACCTGTTTGGGGGGCTTGGCCAGAGAAACCAATCAAGGTCATTGTTCCATTTAAGGCAGGTGGAACCTCTGACCAGACCGCAAGAGTTTTTCAAGCTGCTATTAAGGAGAACAATCTTCTTTCCCAGCCTGTCACGATTGTCAACGTAGGTGGACATTACTCGATTGGCTCTCGACAAGTGATGGAAGCCAGCCCAGACGGCCATACCTTTCTCTTGATTCACATCGCTTTGATGGGAGGAGAAGGTAGTGGTGCTTTAAACTTCGGCTGGAGAGACTTTGAACCTGTTGCCGCAACTGGCGAGTTCTGTGTGCTGCCGATGGTCCGCAAAGACTCAGGAATCAACTCTGTTCAGGAACTTCTCAGCGAAGCCAAAACAAATCCCGATTCATTAATCTTCGGAGCCAACCTCGGCGCAATCAATCATCTCGCAGGAGTCATGCTTCAGGAATTGGTGCCAGGTGCGAAGTTCCGCTTCGTACAAATTGGTGGAGGAACAGCAAACTACACTGCTTTAACTGGAGCTCAGACCAACGCGACAGTCCTCTCTGGAGCCGAGGTCGTTAAATTCACCAGAATGCCGGACGGTTCGGAAAACTCCGAAGCTCAGATCAAGCCATTGGCTTACACTGGGGCTGCTCGCTTCGGTCAGTTGTCAGACCTACCCACCATGAAAGAGTTGGGTTATGATATGGAGTTCTGCATCAAGTCATGGTGGTTTGCACCCAAGGGGACTCCCAAGGCAGCAATCGAAGGCTTTGCAAATGCTCTTGAGGCTTCTACCTCAACTGACCGGTATCAAAAGTTCCTGGAAAGTAAAGGGTTTGCCAATCTGTTTTTGGGCGGCAACGATCTTCAGCAAGATCTTCAGAATACGTGGACCGCAATTGAGCCAGTAGCCAAACTAGCTTCAAAAAAATAAGGGCTACTCGCCACTCTTATGGTTTTGGAGTGGTGAGTTTCATAAAGATTTAGAGATACCAATATGAATCTCCTTCAGCGGTTTGAGGTTTGGGTTTCGTTGCTGGTAATCCTGATCTGCTTGGTTTTCCTTTGGGAATCGTGGGATCTACCGCCAGGCTCTTTCGAGCCTTTGGGCTCAGGGCCTGTACCTCAAGCGACTGCATTTATAGTGATTTTTTGTGCTGGGTTGGTGATCTTTAATGCCCTGAGAAAGCCAGTTCGGTTTTCAGAAGATGAAGAGACTAAAGAACGACCTTCAATCAGTGCTGGTCTTATTATTTCGTTAGCAACTGTTATTTACAGTCTGATGCTTCACTTTAGGCTGATGCCTTTCGCTTGGATGACAACTCTCTTTCTAATGATTACGATTTGGAGTCTTGAAAAATTTGAGAAGAAAAAAATCCTTCCTGCACTAATCACAGCCATCATAATTGGCTTTGCTAGCGAATACCTCTTCACGGAGGTTTTCATCGTCGACCTACCAATCTGACAAGTCGCAATGGATATTGAATTATTATTTGCGGCAGCCGGCCAGATCTTAAATCCTTGGCCTTTTTTCTTGCTCTTCATTGGAACCTCACTGGGCATCTTGGTTGGAGCTATCCCTGGGATGACCGGTGCGATGCTGATTGCGCTGACCCTACCTTTGACTTTCTACATGGATCCCTTCAACGCCATAGTACTGCTTGTAGCGATGTATGTGGGAGCAATCAGTGGAGGATTAATTACGGCCACACTCCTCAGAATGCCAGGAACCCCAGCTGCCGTGATGACGACATTTGATGGCTACCCAATGGCCAGAAGTGGCAAACCAGGGCGTGCATTAGGATTAGGCATCACCGCCTCTTTCATTGGTGGATTGATCGCGTGGATCACCCTAGCTACTATCACCAAGCCTCTCTCGATTTTTGCTACCAAGTTTGGTCCTTTCGAATATTTTACTCTGATCATGATGGCAATGGTCCTGATTGCCTCAGTCAGTGAGGGCTCTTTGGCTAAGGGTTTGATTTCAGGGTTGCTTGGAATGCTGATTTCGATGCCAGGGGTGGATCCGGCAACAGGAATGCCTCGTCTAACCTTCGATTGGTACATGTTGAATGGGGGCCTGAAGCTCCTGCCTGTTTTGATCGGGGTCTTTGCCGTGAGCCAGATCATCAAGGATGCCCTCGACATTGGCCAAGTGCCTGAGCGGATAGCGATGAGCAGCAAGGGCATGCTGATGAGTGCAAAAGATTTCATGGCACAGGGGGTCAACCTGATTCGCTCTTCCTTGATTGGCACTTGGGTTGGAATTCTACCAGGAATTGGCGCTTCCATTGGTTCTGTGATTGCCTACACTGCAGCCAAGAACATGTCCAAAACTCCAGAAAAATTTGGGACAGGGTCTGAAGAAGGAATCGTGGCTTCGGAGGCAGCGAATAATGCAACGGTAGGTGGAGCCCTGATCCCCTTGATCGCCATGGGCATTCCAGGAAGTGTCATTGATGCTATCCTAATCGGCGCCCTGATGATTCATTCGATTCAACCTGGACCAACTCTGTTTCTGACAAATGCAGATATTGTTTGGGGAATGATTGCGGCCTGCCTCCTGGCAAATGTATTGATGTGGCTACTGATGACAAGTTCTGTCAAGTACATTGCCGGATTAATGTATTTGCCCAGAAGCTTCGTTCTTCCCATCGTCATGGTATTTTGCGTGATCGGTTCTTTTGCCCTGAACAACACCATGTTTGATGTCTGGGTGATGCTGATCTTTGGAGTGATGGGCTTCCTGATGGAATGTGCCAAGATTCCTTTGGGTCCCTTTGTAATCGGGTTTGTCCTCGCACCACTTGCGGAAGAAAAGCTCCGCAGTGGCTTGATGATGACTGCGGGTGATTTCAGCCCGATTTTTACTCGTCCACTTCCACTTTTCTTCACCATTTTAGCAGTGATCCTTCTCCTTTGGCCAATTGTCGGTGATTGGATGCGAAAGCGCAGGGCATCACGAAAATAATTCTTCAGTGGGAGTAGAGATCTCATAAAAAATGACAGCTACCCAATTTCAGTCTCCATCTTTCCCTGTAATCAGATTTCCTCACTTGGCTGCGGTTAAATTGCCACCACTTCATAGAGTGAGGATCAGACATCCCAAAGCGCCTACCCTTCAGAATCTGGAGAAAAGGGTCGCAGATGCTCTGGAAAGCTGTCATCACCTCCAGCAAATCCCAAGAGGATCTGAAGTTGCCATTGCTGTCGGGAGTAGGGGAATTGCCAAGATTGATACCATCAGCAGAACTGTGGTAAGTCAGCTAAAGGAATGGGACCTCAAACCGTTCATTGTCCCTGCTATGGGGAGTCATGGAGGAGGTACTGACGAAGGGCAACAGGAAGTACTGAAAAAATTGGGAATTGACGAAGAGAGCATGGGGTGCGAAATCCGCTCTTCTATGAAAACAGTGGACTATGGGTCGATCTGTGAGGGAATCCATTGCCACTTCGATGCCAACGCAGCTGGGTCTGCGGGGATAGTACTTATCAACCGAATTAAAGCCCACACGAGCTTTCCCAGAGAAATTGAAAGTGGGTTGATTAAGCTGATCGCAGTGGGTCTGGGGAAAGCCGAAGGGGCTCGCTCCGTTCACAGAATTGGCCCCAAAGGATTACAGGAGATCTTACCGAAGCTTGCTATGAAAGCGATTAAGTCTGCTCCGATCAAGGCAGGCATAGCTCTCATTGAAAATGCCAATCGAGAAATTTGTCATATTGAACCTGTGGAGCCTGAGGTCATCTTTGAAACAGAGAAAAGACTTCTGCGCAAGGCCAAAAGCCTCATGCCCAGTTTACCTTTTGATCAGCTGGATGCCCTAATTGTTGAGGAGTTTGGCAAGGAGATTTCTGGAGCTGGGCTCGATCCACACATTTCAGGTAGAACAGATATTCGAGGTGTGGACAATCCCTCCACACCCTTCATCCACAAAATTGCTGCCTTGAGAATGACAGCAGCCACCAATCGAAATGGAATGGGCACTGGCATGGTGGACTTTTTGCCGCAGCCAACAGCCAACAAACTTGATCTACATTCGATGTATATGAATGCAGTTTCATCCACTGTGCTAGAAAAAGCCTTCTTACCCATCGTCCTTGCAAATGATCAGGAAGTCATTCGGGCTCTAGTCACCACTTGTTGGCAGCCAGAAATGAACTCGATTCGACTGGCCCAGATTCGCTCAACGCTCCACCTCAACGAAATGCTGCTGACCAGACCTCTCTTTCAGGAAGCCCAATCAAAAGGTTCAATTGTTTCCTTTGACGAACAGATAGAATCTTTCAAATTTGACCCATCCGGCCAACTCCTGACAAAAGTTCAGTGCTAACAATCCACCACTCTTACTAGGCAGTTATGAGCAGACCAAACATTTTGATCATCACTACCGATCAGCATCGCGGTGATTGTTATGGATTTGAGGGACGTAAAGTCAAAACACCCCATATCGATCAATTAGCCGCAGAGGGGACACGATTTCAACACTGCATCACCCCAAGCGCGATGTGCCAGCCAGCTCGTGCAAGTATGCTAACGGGCCTATATCCACTCACCCATGGAGTGGTGGATAATGGGATCGATCTTCCTTCTGAGACTGGAGATAAGGGCTTT
>Ga0209631_10005669_pt1 | contig 13122 bp, 9 predicted proteins | sample COG_08_FD_184752 | JGI IMG/M metagenome (GOLD analysis project Ga0209631, IMG submission 184752) | Pelagic Microbial community sample from North Sea - COGITO 998_met_08 (SPAdes) (version 2) | ecosystem: Environmental > Aquatic > Marine > Neritic zone/Coastal water | place: Helgoland, sampling... | reverse complement strand
GTCAAGCGGCTCAGTCTGGATCGGCTGCGGTAATGCACGGCGGCGCACAGAAACTGCGCATTGGATTGCTGATGAATCCCTGCGCGGGCATCGGTGGTCCGGCGGGTCTGAAGGGCAGCGACGGGGTTGAGGTGCAGACACTCGCGCGCGCACAGGGTATTGAAAGTCAGGTCTGCCGCCGGGTGGTGATGGCGCTCTCGTCTCTGGCGCATCAGCTTGGCGACTTGCACTGGGTGACGTGTAGTGGGGCAATGGGTGAGCAAGCACTTTTAGCATTAGGGATTCGTGACAGCGAGATTGTGTATATCACCCCCGCTGAAACCGAAGGTCAGGATACAAAGCGCGCAACGCGCGCGCTGCAGGACGCGAAGGTTGATGTGTTGCTGTTTGCTGGCGGAGACGGCACCGCCCGGGACCTGCTCGATGCCGCAAATGCGGGTCAAAGCATTCTCGGTATTCCGTGTGGTGTCAAAATGCATTCCGGCGTGTTTGCAAATCATCCACTGGCGGTGGCAGAAATATTGCGTGATCTGCTTGCCGGGAGGCTCTTGTCCGCCACGGTCGGTGAAGTCCGGGATATTGATGAAGTGGCTTTTCGGCAGGGTCGGGTCATTGCAAAGTTCTACGGCGAGTTACAGATCCCTGCGGCGTTAAGCTACATCCAGAGCACCAAGGTTGGCGGACGCGAGTCGGAAGGCTTGGCTCAACAAGAGATTGCGGCCGACTTCGTTGATTCAATGCTGCCGGGTATCATCTACTTTATGGGCAGTGGTCAGACCGTTGCGGGTATTATGGCGGCGCTGGGTTTGCCGAATACGCTGCTCGGCGTCGATGTTATCTGCAATCAGGGCGTGCTACAAAACGATGTGACGTCGTTGGATTTGCTGCATTGGACAACGCAGGGGCAATGCCGGATTGTGGTGACGGTTATTGGTGGGCAAGGGCATGTGTTTGGCCGGGGTAATCAGCAATTTAGCCCAGAGGTCATTCGGGCGGTCGGGCTACCCGCAATCGAGGTGGTCGCCACTAAGACCAAACTGGAGGGCCTGACGAGTGGGTTCGTCATTGTGGATACGGGTGATCCAGACCTGGATGAGGCGCTGTCTGGGGTCCACCGAATTCGAACAGGCTATCAAGATGCGGTTTTGATGCGTTGGGGAACATAGGATTAATGCCGCTGAACGGGTGCGCAATAAGGCGCTGATCCGCGTAATACCCCTCAGTGGCCCTTGATGTGGTTTGGCAGTTGATTCCAGCGATATGAACCACGTGGGCTGTTTCGAAACAGAGTTTAATAAGGACGTTCAACAATGAAACAACGGTTATTAATCACGGCTAAGCAGATGCTCATGATCCCAGTGGGGTTTTTACTTTGGAGCGCGCAGGGTTTGGCGGACTCGGCGTATCGTTTGAATCTTGAGACTGCGGTTGTCGGCGTGACATCAACCAAAAACGATCGAATCAGTGAACGACACCAAATTAAATTTAAAACGGGCACCGTGTCGAGCACGGGTCAAGTTGATTTGGTGCTCGATTTGCGCACCACCGAAACCAACATTCCGATTCGAAATGAGCGCATGCAGCAGCATCTGTTTGCGCAATTCCCGCTTGCAACGGTCTCTGCCCAGTTGCCGCCAGACGTATTTGCCAAGGCTCGCGCAGGCAAGGCAATCTCCGAGCCCGTAGTCGTAACACTGGTTGCCAACGGGGTCGCGCAAACGTACTCAATGCAGATGGTGCTCGAGCAGGATGTGATGGGCGGCCTGATTGTTTCGGGTAAGACCGAGATTGATGTGAGCCTGTTTGGTTATGGTGCAGGGATCGAGATGCTACGCAACCTGGCCGGATTGCTTTCGATCAGCACGCTCGTGCCAGTTGATTTTTTATTGCCGTTTGATGACTGATCATCTGACTGAAAATCAACGGTTTTGGGACGCCTATGCCCCTAAATGGATCGAGCGGGGGGAAGCGGCATGGCGCGCCGAGCAACCCTACTGGGGAATTTGGGCGACGCCGGAGTCTGAGCTGGCGCTCATTCCCAGCGACCTGGCAGGTCGGTCAGTGGTTGAGTTGGGGTGTGGAACAGGCTATGTCTCGCGCTGGTTTGAGCAACGCGGGGCTTCTGTCACGGCCGTTGATTTGTCCCGCCAGCAATTGGCCACAGCCAAGCGGTTCGCGGCGCAGTTTCAATCAGAGATTACCTTCATCCAAAGCAATGCTGAAGCCACGCCGCTACCCAACCGCTGTGCAGACATTGTGGTCAGCGAGTATGGCGCGGCCATTTGGTGCGATCCGTATCGATGGATTCCTGAAGCGGCAAGACTTTTGGTGCCAGGCGGCCGGTTGATTTTTCTTGGCCATTCTCCTTGGGCCATGGTGTGTACGGATGATGACGGTGAAGCCGTAACGAATGCCATGAAACGGAGCTACTTCGAGCTGCATCGAATAGATTGGACCGATGCGGCCATAGACCCAGGCGGCATCGAATTTAATTTACCGTTGTCGAAATGGTTCCGGCTGTTTCGGGAGCAGGGCTTTCGCTTAGATGATTATTTAGAGATTCAGGCGCCAATGAACAAATCACCCGATCAGTTCTCAACCCCTTGGGAATGGGCCAGGGCCTATCCATCCGAGCAGGTTTTCAAGCTAACCAAAGTGTGATGCGTGGCGGTTGCATCAAATATAGATTGGGTAGGGGCTGACCGGTGCCCCGCTAACTCTCGCCTCGTGGCATTGTGGCCCGCACCTTCGGGTCGAACCCACTGGCGACCCATTCACCTTGAGCACTGTTCCAGTGCGAAAAATAGCGTCGAAGCTTTGGGTCGGGATGCTCGATCAAACGCTGGGGAATCAGGTTCCAATCCGTCAAGGACGGACTGGGCGCTCGGATGTAACGCGACGTGGTGGGCAAACTACTGCTTAAAAACCCCCCTCTGGCGTGGTACTGGTGCCAGGTTCGGCGTCCTTCGCGCCCATTGCCATCAAGCCGGGTATGAAACAACGCGGTGTCGTAGAGGATGCAGGTGCCGGCAGGACCGCGGATGGGTTGCTCAACGTAATCCGCGCCCAACGCCTCAAAGGCCGCTCGAAGCGATTCAAACCGATGACTGCCTGGTACGACACAAAAGGCGGGACTGAGGTCGGTGACCGGCGTCAAATAGTGAATACTGCATAGGTAATCGCAGGGCAGGTAGGGCGCGCGCAAATGCCGATCCGGCAACACCGCATCGTGGTGAAAGTTCATCGTGCCCAGACCTGCGTCCGGCGGGGTTTCTCGAAAATTAAACTCGCTCCAGCGCACATGCTCAGTGCCGCCTAAGAGCGAGGCGATCAAAGAAAAACTGCCCGGATGCTGCAGATACTGATCGAGTTCCGGGAAGTCGAGTAATGGCTGACTCAGAATTAAGCCTTGGTTTCGATGATGCGGTTTACGTTTTTCCCCTAAGCCCCACAAATCCGGACGTTGTCGCTGGCTGTCTTCAAAAAATTGATTCAAAGCCTCAACTTCTTGAGCCTCAAGAGCGCCCTTAAGGACAACATAGCCCCATTGTTCGAAATGTTCAGCGGCGAGTCTAGATTGGGTGCTTAAATCAAACTGAAGGGCAGCGTGAGGGCTCAACCGACCAAATCCCTGGGCCGCCAGGTCAGGGTCGCCGGCCTGATTTTGCTGTGGTGTCAACGAAATTGGCATGCTTAAATGTGGCTTGATTTAGGGGTCCCGTCAAGACCAAAAAAGTGCCGTGAATCAGGGGCGTATCTGTGGCTTGGACGATGAGCGAGAACAGACGTTTCATCTGGCGGCTTAACCAAAACAGCGCGCACTTTGGACTTTCAGCCTTGAATTCAAAATGTTAGGGAACAGATGATTAAACAGTTTAGACATCTTTTATCGAGACAGGGCCTGCTAGTGCTCATCTTGATTGGCTTTGTGCCGGTCAGCTTTGGGGAAATTAGCCACGTGAGTGCGGGGAACAATTACACTTGCGTTATCGATGACGGCGCCGTTGCGTGTGGCGGTGAGAATACGGTGGGCCAGCTTGATGTCCCGCTACTCTCTGGCGCCCGAGCGCTCAGCGCCGGTGCGCGCGGTACGGTGTGCGCGATCTCAGATGCGGGCTTAAGTTGCTGGGGACGGCAATCAGATGGTTTATTGGACATCCCAAAACTGGTAAACCCCGTGAAGGTCTCGGTTGGCAGTCGCCATGCTTGCGCCTTGGACGATGAAGGGGTGCGCTGTTGGGGCCTGAATGATTATGGCCAGCTGAACGTGCCAAAACTTGAAAGTGTTACGGCCCTTGCGGCGGGTGACGACTTTACCTGCGCCATCTCGGGTGGCCAGGTACAGTGTTGGGGTACTGATCATGATGGCACGCTTGATCCGCCGGCCTTTAAGGGCTTAGAGGTCTTGCGGGTTACTACCCATGCGTGCGCTGCGAGTCGAGATGGCATGGTTTGTTGGGGGCCGAACGACTTTGGCGAAAGTATTGCGCCGCCTTTTATGGAGATCTCGGATATTGGGGTTGGCGGTCTGCACAGCTGCGTCATCACCTCGGGCAAGGTGAAATGTTGGGGGTTTGGCAACCAAAATCAGTTGCTGGTGCCAGAGATAAAAAATCCCAGAATGCTGGCCTTAGGCAGTGGCCATAGCTGCGCCGTCGGTGACGAGGGTTTGGTCTGTTGGGGCCGCAAGCGCAGTTATTTGAACGCTGATGACGTGATGGCCTTTGTGGGCGGTGTTGCCGCGCCACCGAAACTCGAAACGGTGAGTTTGTATGATTATTTTAAACGGCCGCGCCCGGTAGTCATCGAGGAAAAAGGGCCGCTGGATTATGCGGACGATCTGCCGGTACTGCGCGCCGTCACCCAAAGCGGTGTTGTCATCAGTACGGGTAGTACCCACAGTTGTTATTTGAAAACAGGCGTTATTGAGTGCTTCGGTGATCGTGATGCGGGTCAGACAACCGTGCCGGCCTTGACGAATCCACGGCAAGTTAGCACAGGGTTCGATTTTAGTTGTGCAATTGCCGATGAAGGGGTGGTTTGCTGGGGTGATAATTCGCGAAATCAAGCCAATGCGCCCTTCACCATTAATCCGATTCAAATCGCAACCGGTGGCCGACATGCTTGCTTGTTGGATGGCGCAACGGTTGATTGTTGGGGTTGGAACTTCAATGGTCAAACGGATGTACCATCGACCTTACGTAACCCACGGCAGGTGACGGCAGGCCTCTATCACAGCTGTGCGCTGGATGATGACGGGGTGCATTGTTGGGGGTCGAATGCTTACGGTCAAACGGATGTGCCGGAGCTTGTGAATCCGAAATACCTCAGCAGTGGTTTGGGCAACCACAATTGTGTCGTCGACGATACGGGGGTTGTTTGTTGGGGCGATGATGAGCACAGCCAAGCCCAGGCGCTGCCTTTGGTGCGACCGACTGATGTCAGCGTCGGCTATGAACACACTTGCGCGTTGGATGACTCAGGGGTTCAGTGCTGGGGCAAGAATTCTCAAGGCCAGTTGGATGTGCCTGTCTTGGACAATCCCAAGCAGGTGAGTGTCGGTGGCAATTATAGCTGCGCCGAAGATGCAACCGGTTTGGTTTGCTGGGGGTATATGGGATTGGAAGCTGTGCAAGTGCCGGAAAATTTCTAATCCGCTAAAGGCGCGTTAGGCGGTTGTCTCGCCCGTAGAAACTTGAGGTGGCGCTTGTCGTCTCCGGGATGGCAGGCGCGGATGACGCGGCCGGCTTGCCATTCTTGACGCTGCCGCGTCGACAATAACCCAGCGCCTAGTAACGCCTGGCAGCTTGCGCTAAGCTCGGCGCGGTATCAAACCCTGAGCTTACAAAGAATCTTTTATGTCTGATTTTAAAACCATTCGTCTGGAACGGCGGCCCCCTTTGGGTTTGATCACCATTGATCGACCCGAGAAACACAATGCTATTTCCTTGCAGGTTCTTGACGAGCTGAATCGGGCTTTTGATTTGCTTGCGAGCGAGGATGCTATTCGGGTGATCAGCTTTTGGGGGGCAGGTGGCCGTGCTTTTGCTGCGGGATCAGATTTGAATGAAGTGGCGGACCGGGACTTAAAAAAAGGTATGGAGCCCATCGTACAAGGGCTTGCGGCGAAGCTTGAAGCGTCACCGAAAGTCACCATTGCCGCCATAGACGGTATTTGCATGGGGGGCGGCTTAGAGGTCGCCTTAGGCTGTGATCTTAGGGTTTGTTCGCCGAGCAGTCGCTTCGGAACGCCTGAAGGCAAGCTCGGTATTATCCCCGGTGGGGGTGCGACCGCGCGATTGCCACGCCTCATTGGTAAAGGCTGGGCGTTGGAGATGTTGCTGATGGGCGAGCCCATTGGCGCCGAACGTGCGCGCCAAATAGGGCTGGTAACACGGGTTGTTGAATCGAGTGCGTTGAATGCAGAGGTTACTAAAATGGCTGATCATCTGGCGGGATTCGCCCCCTTTGTGCCACATTTTATGAAGGTGATGGTCCAGCAGGGATTGGAAGGCAGCTCGGCGTCGGCCTTGGCGATGGAAAAGTTTGCTCAAAGCGCTTTATTGCAAACCCAGGACAAGCAAGAGGGTATCGACGCGTTCTTAAACAAACGCGCGCCAAATTTCAAAGGCCAATAGTCGGGATGAGGTTAAAACTGTTGGCGCTCAAGCAACTGCGTCACGGTTTGATAATCCCGGTCTAAGCATTGTCCTGCTGCAAACGTCTGCCAGGCGGCGGGGTCGATACCGTCGCCATTTCGATAGGTGAGTCCGTAAAGCGCTTGGCATCGCCCCATTAAATCAAAGCGCGGGTCTTGCTCGAGCTTGGCGAGCAGCCCGTTAAGCGTCAGCGCGGCGGTACTGCTAACAATCCCTTGGTCCTGATCGCTGTCTAGAACGAGGAAACGTTCGACATTGTCTGCTGCTTGCCAGACGGGCCAAGTGGGTTGCGGCGCTGGTAGCCCAAGGTTTGGGTTCCCAGTGTACGCAAAGGCGGCCCAGTAATTGCGCATTTGCTGGGATAATCGATCCGCCGACTCAGCGCCATCCCCAATCACAAACTGTGAGACCAAGGTTTGTTCCATGGCGGCTGGGAATAAAAATAGGAGTTCCATGGCGTGACCCGCGCCCAATAGATCGGCGTAGTTTAGGTCTTGAATGGTTGGTAATTCATCCCAATCAAAGCGGTAAGCGAATACGGTCTGCTCGCTTTGGGTCAGGCTGCGTGCGACGTCATCGGTTGCTCTAAGCTTCCAGAAATCACTGCCATATTCACTCATCGCCTCGTAATAATTAGGGTTCTTAATCGTCAGTGGCATTCGATCGATGAAGGACCAAAGGCCATCGGGTTGACCCCATTCCACCAAATGCGGATCCATGGCATTAAACAGTTTTGTTTCGTCCCGATTGGTTCCCACCAGAACGGGAACCTTGGTGCGAGCGGGATCCTTGAGCGCGCCAACAATGCCATCAGAGCGGACGACGACACCATCCGGGAATACTCGGGTCATGCCCACTTTCCGAGGTTTAGCGGCTTGCTCGGCTTGCAGCAGATTCGCAGGCGTCTGCGCGCGCAGGTAGCCCGCTATTTCTGAGCTCGTCAGGTTGGCGAGATGCCGCTTTGCCGCGACCAAGTCTTCTGCAATGCCGTCGTTTATCAACAACTGATAGAGTATTTCTTGACTGCTTATCGTGCCCGAGACGCCATCGCTTGGATAATCGCTTTCGGCTTCGCTGAGGCTGGCGACGGACACAATCCCACTTTGGATGATGGCTTTTTGGAATAGCCCGTCCGCCAGCGGAGACGCGAGCAGGGCGGCGACATTATGGCCGCCTGCGGATTCGCCAAAAATTGTGACGTTGCTTGGGTCACCGCCAAACTCGGCAATATTGTCTTGCACAAAACGCAGCGCCGCAATGGTGTCGAGGGTGCCAAAATTACCAGAATCATCCATTGCGGTGGTGGGACCCGCTCGCAGCGATGGATGGCGAAACCAGCCGAATGAGGCAAGTCGGTATGCAATGGTGACAACGATCACGGACTGCTCGCTAACGAGATGACTGGGGTTGTAGGTTGCAGCCGAACCCAGCGTGTTAGCGCCGCCGTGAATCCAAACCATGACCGGTAGGGCTTGATCAGAAGCCGTTTGCGTTGGCGCCCAGATATTAAGATACAGGCAGTCTTCGGCGCCGCTAAAGGCGTCATCGTTATCGCCTTGGAAAAAACCGCGTTGAAAACACGCTGGGGCATCCTCAAGTGCGGTGAGGGTTTGCGTCCAAGGTAAGGGCGCAATGGGCGCGCGCCAGCGCAAGGCCCCGATCGGTGGTTGGGCGAAGGGAATGCCCCGCCAGACCGAAAGCGCGTCTTCTTGAGTACCAATGACCGGTCCAAAACGGGTTGTGCGCTGGGTTTCCTGATGGACCGTGGCATCACAGGCTGCAAGGGTGAGCAGCAGGAACGCGAGCGCTAAAATTCGTACTGCCATGATTTTCTCAAGCTTTGGGTAGACGACTCTTATAGGCTGTTGTTGCGCTAAGCGCAAATCATCCAACCTCAAAAGAGGCTCATCCCGATCGAGACGAATAAATGGCTTAATGCAAAGTTCCGTGAAATGGCGCAAAGACCTCATTAATGAGGCGGTCTAAGGTCTCGATGGGGTCATTGCCCAGATTAAAATCTGGAACGATGAATTCATCGACGCCGAGGTCGCAGTAGGCGCCGATGGTATCTTGCAGCGCTTGAACGGAGCCGGCGATGCTCGCCTGGGTGTTGCCGCGCATTTTTTCAGCGAAGGCGTCATCGTCTGTCAAAAACACCAAAGCAACCGCGGTCCGCTTTAGCGTGCTTGGATCTCGTCCCAATCGCTCGCAGTGCGCATCCAATATGGCCAGTTTATGTTTTAAGGTGGCAACCGTACCCCAGACATTCCATTCGTCCGCATATTGAGCGGTGATCCTTAAGGTGACTTTCTCGCCGCCACCGCCGATCAGTAAGGGCAACCGGGCTTGCAAGGGTTTGGGTTCAAGGGGGGCATCGGTTAATTGATAGAACTGGCCTGAAAAATGGCTCGCTTTGTGCTCATAAAGTTGCTTGATCACCTGGCAGGCCTCTTCCAGCCGCGCTAGGCGTTCAGGGACATCAAAAAAGGGCAGGCCATATTTTAGATGTTCATTTTCCTGCCAACCGGCCCCCAGACCCAAAACCATTCGGCCGCCACAAATGTGATCGATCGTCGCTGCCATTTTTGCGAGCACAGCGGGGTGGCGGTAGGTATTGCCCGCGACCAATGAGCCAAACCGAATTCGCGGCACGCTCGCAGCGACGGCCGCAAGCGTTGTAAACGCCTCGGGCCAAGGCGCGCTGGTGTCTTCTGCGTTCGGCATAAAGTGATCCGCCAACCAAAAGCCATCCCACCCGGTTTTCTCGACGTGATGTGCAAGGTCTAAAGTGGTGGCAAATGGATGGGTTGGCCTAGGCCAGAAGCTGAATTTCATAATAGGGTCCTTGATGGTGGTCGCTTAACCAGGAATGCGCGGCCGTTGACCACGCTGGCTCGGCATCTTGCTGGCCTAGGAGCTTATCAAATGCCGCAGATCGTGTGTCGACTAAAGGTCTTGCGGGCAGGCTGATCTCGATAGGAGATGCCCCGCTTGATGCGCGGGCCATGCGCGGCGACAACCTAGCTCAGTCCTCGTAATTGCGAGTCGGACGACTTATGCTTTGAGCTGGCTCTAACCTGTTTCAATACTATGAATGCTCAACAAAACCTGACGATTGCGGATTACTTCCTAGGGGCGGCGGCGCGTTGGCCTGAATCCGACTTTCTCGTCTTTCCAGATCACCGACACTCCTACGCTTCGATGAAAACCGCCATGCTATCGCGCGCGGCCAGTTTTAAAGCTTGCGGCATTGTCTCCGGCGATCATGTTGGCCTGCTGATGGCCAATTGTCCGGAGTACATCGAGTGCTTATTGGGCTTGCAGTGTTTGGGCGCCATCGCTGTGCCAATGAATGCGCGCTATAAGCCGGAGGAACTGGCCTATGTTGTGAGCAACGCCGAACTGAAACTCATCGTGACCCACGATTTGATCAGCGAGTACGCAGACTTCGGACGGCTTCTGCTCGAGGCGGCTGCGCTTTCAAAACCTGAGGCGCTTTCGGCAATGGTGATGTTGGGCGGGCAGCGCAATGGTTTTATGACTCAAGCTGACTTTGAAGCGGCGGCTGTTAACGTTGATCAATCGGCCCTGCTTGAAACCCTTGGCGCGGTTTCATCAGAGGATACGGCGATTATGATGTATACCTCAGGCACCACCGCGCACCCAAAAGGCTGTCCGCTACATCATGATATGTTGGTTCAAAACGGCATCAATATGAATCAGAGCCGCTATTTCTTGACCGATCAAGACCGGTTTTGGGCGCCGCTACCGATGTTCCATATGGCCTCGATCTTACCAATGCTGTGTTGTATTGATGCTGGAGCTGCCTTGTTATCGATGGTGCATATGGACGCGGGTGAAAGCCTTGCCATGTTGGAGGCTGAACGGGCAACGGTTGCATTTCCGTCCTTCCCGACCGTCACGGCAGCATTGATCGCACATCCAGATTTTGAGACTCGGGATCTCTCCTCGATCAAACGACTGAATAATGTCGCGCCACCGGACGTGCTTCGGCAGTTTCAAGCGGCTTTTCCTCAGTCTATACAAACCGGTGCGTATGGCCTGACTGAGGCTGGGGGGGTTCTTGCGTTTAACCATCCTGATGAAACCCTTGAAAGTCGCGTGACCACCTGCGGCAAACCGATGCCGGGCTTGGAAGCGAAGATCATGCATCCGGAAACGCAGACGCCCTGCTTGCCGGGTGAGCGCGGCGAGATTTGGCTTCGGGGCTACGCTATCTTCAAGGGCTATTACAAATCACCTGAAAAGAACGAGGAAGCCTTTCAGGATGGCTGGTTCCGAACGGGCGATCTCTGCGTGATGCGGGCAAGCGGTGAGATCGAGTTCCACGGCAGAATCAAAGACATGTTGAAAGTGGGGGGCGAGAACGTCGCCGCGATCGAAATAGAATCCCTGATCTCAAAACACCCGAGCGTTAAAATGGCCCAAGTTATTGGGGTGGCGGATGACCGGTTGTCGGAAGTTGCGGCGGCCTACGTTGAGTGCCACGACGGGCAGCAGGTCACGCAGGAAGAGCTCATCGAATATTGTCAGGGCAAGATCGCGAGTTTTAAAATTCCGCGTCATGTTCGAGTCGTGCAGGATTGGCCCATGTCAGCCACCAAGGTCCAAAAGTTTGTGCTTCGGCAGTGGTTTGATGCTGAAGTTAGCGCTTAGATTGATCAATGCTTGGGTATCGCCCCAATAGTAAGACAAGAATGACCGAGCCCGTAAAAGCAACCGCGCCTAAGGCAAACCCAGTGCGATAACTCTGGGTGATCTCATAAAGCTCTGCAAAGAGGGCGGGGGCAATGCCGGATGCTGAGGCAAGCCCTGCATACAAAAAACCATAGATCTTGGCGTAATGTCTGGGGCCAAAGTAGGTCGCGGCCAGAAATGCCATCAAATCGAGTTCAGCACCTGCAGCGAAGCCCAATAAGATTGCCGCGATCTGAGCATTAACAAGGGTTAAATCCGACCAAAGCAATAAGCAGCCCACAATGGGCATCGAGATGGCGATGGCAGCAACCCCAGGCGCCCAGAAGCGGTCCACGCAGAATCCGATGACCAAGCGGCCAACGATTACCGCAGTGCCAAATAAACTGATTGTTTGAGCTGCATCGACCGACGAAATGCCGGTATCGGTGAGTGCGGGGATCATATTGGGTACCAGACCCGATTGCGCTATATAGACCAAAAAGATTGAAGCGAGCAGGACCCAAAATCGATAACCTGAAACCGCCTCGGTCAGCGTTAAACCCCAATCCTCCTTCGGCGCTGTCACGTCGTCCGCTTGTGTGGTTTGACCGGGTTTGAAGTAGAAAAAAACGAGTGGCCAGGCGACAACCAGGGGCAGCAGGGCCAGCGTCATATAGCCCACCCGCCAGCCGTAATGGGTTAATACCCAAGCGATTGCCGGCGGCACCAGCACGGCGCAGAGTCCAGTGCCGCTGAGCACCAGCCCAAGCGCTAAACCGCGCTGGCGATGAAAGTTGGTGGTGACAGCGGTGGTCCAGGTGACCGGAATCGTGCCGGCGCCCAAAAGCGCCATCGCAGCATAGGCCGCATAAAACTGCCAAAGCTGCCCGGTTGCGAAGGCGGGTAGTAAAAAAGCCAGACTCAGGCCCGCAAGCCCAAAGAGCGCAACCATTCGGGCGCCGTGGCGATGAATGAGTAAACCGATGAGGGGGGATGTGAGCACCCCCATGCCGGTGCTGAACAAAAGCGATAACTGAAACTCAGATCGAGACCATCCGAACTCTTGGGTAACCGGCACCACAAATAAGCCCATAGTATAAAACGGCAGCACAATCGAGCTGCAAATGACCCCGACGCACGCGGCAATTAAGAGCAAAGGCTGGCGAGTGATTTCGTTCGAGGGAAAGTTTGACCAGACTGTCATGCTGAGGCCCTTGTTGCTTTTCTAACACGCTAATCGATTCAGCGGCAGATTCCTAGCAGCCGTCATGGGGGCCCTGGATTTGAACGATCTGAGGGCTTGTTTTGGGGTAGCTGGTGCCCCCGCGTTCTGGCTATGATGTCGCAATCGACGATAACCAAGATTACGAGGCGACGCCATGACGCAAGGTATGCCGGAGCACGGCACAGCATTTTCAGTTTTGAAGACAGAAATGATCGAGCGCGGCCGCGGGGACGTGCAATGGCGAGCGGGTAAAACCGCCGTCTACGTGTTTAACGCGGGTGAGGATGTGACCGAGGTCCAAAAACAAGGCTATCTGTTATATCTCTCCGAAAATGGCTTGGGGCCGGCTGCCTTTCCATCGCTTAAAAAAATGGAAGCCGAAGTGGTGGGAATGGGACTGTCACTGCTGCATGCGCCGGAAGGGGCCGTTGGGCATATGACCTCCGGCGGCACCGACTCGATTACGATGGCCGTGAAAGCGGCTCGGGACTATGCCCGGGCACAGGGCCAGCCCGAACCGTTTAACCTAGTCCTGCCGTA
>Ga0209631_10005666_pt1 | contig 13125 bp, 11 predicted proteins | sample COG_08_FD_184752 | JGI IMG/M metagenome (GOLD analysis project Ga0209631, IMG submission 184752) | Pelagic Microbial community sample from North Sea - COGITO 998_met_08 (SPAdes) (version 2) | ecosystem: Environmental > Aquatic > Marine > Neritic zone/Coastal water | place: Helgoland, sampling... | reverse complement strand
CTTCATATTCGTAAACGAATGAATGCAATATCGTAGCGACTCGGCACACATTCGCGAATGTATATTTAAAAAGCGCGGATAAAGTGGATCATTCAACATGTCTTTCGACATATGCATCAAGAATTCAATATTGGCCATCAGCTCGTTGGATCGTTTCACTGCGCGCGTGGAATAGATGTAATCGGCCTTGCACACGTTTAACATATATTTAAATGCTGGAATAAGCGACAGTTTGCTTTGGGTATGTTTGCGGGTATGTTTGCAAAGAATCCCCCATGTTTTTTGTGACGGGCGATAATAAAAATCGCACCATATTTTTACGTCGATCATTGTTTCGTCTCTCATTCCAGTGGTAACTCTTGAAAGGAAAGGAATCATGATATCGTCTAAGGCACAGACATCGTGATATTTGGCCCTGTTGGTGGTGTCGGTTGCTTGTAAACGATGCAAATTGGCGTGAACAGCTCGTCTTCTCGTGATTGACCGATACAGGTTGCAAGCGGCGTCGACCACCGCACCCTCTTCCCCTCTGAGCCCAATCTTGCTGATGTTTACCACGATAGAAAATCCACGTTCGAATAGCACAAGCTCTTTCGCAGTTCTTTTAAAATATTGCATGCGTTCTCTCACACATTTCGACATAGGAACGTGCAAGTGGATGGGGCAAGATGCGATCATAGTCAGCCACCGAGAGCCCAAAGCCAGTAAGATGCGATCCATGAGCTTATCTGGCGATCGATCAGAATCCATCGATTCATATTTACTCCCTTCGGGAAGTTTAAACGTCCGGCCAATCATGATCTCAGTTATTGCGTCAAGGACAATAAACTTCTCTGCCCATTTTTTATCGTTCGCGGCTACTTGCGTCAGAGAGAAATACTTTTTAAACCACCGGAGGACATGGCTAAACTTGTGAACGAATGTACCCTCGTCAATGTTGCCAGCCTCGTACATGCGCCAAGCCCGGTCAATGAGGTCTCGCACCCTCTCGTTGACCTCAAACGGACTCAAATCTTGAAGATGTGAACCGAGATTGATTTCTCCGAGCGTCTCTTGTAATAATGCAAACAATGGATTTCGTTTAGCATAACGCGCATGATGCCAACGCGCATTGTCGTGCGCATGGCAATGCGTACTCCAGTCTGTGCACTGAAACGCGGGAAGGTCGCAGACATAACAGTAACACTTTGGACAATGTGTTCCATTTTGTTCTTCGCCGAAAGGAAACTCGGGGCACTCTGAGCGTGTATGTGACAGTTCGGCCTCGGTAGGCTGGAGATCGTCGATATCGATAGCCAGCGCGCTGGTTGTTCCGAGATCTCTGACGCTGTTGACTTCTTTCACTTCATCGGGAACATCAGCTTCCCCGAATCCCACAGGCTCGACAAGCATTTCTTCCTTGACTTTTCCCGAGAGAGGGTGGTTGACGCTTGCGCATCTGGATTTGTTTGATGTGGACATTGTTTTTGTTTGGTTGTTGTTTGTGGCTACTTGTTTAATTGCGAAGGTGGCTGCGTGGGAGCGGGGTAGGTGTGCGGGAGCGGGGTCGGTGTGCTGGAGCGGGGTAGGTGTGCGGGAGCGGGGTCGGTGTGCGGGAGCGGGGTCGGTGTGCGGGAGCGGGGTCGCGTACATACAATTACCAGTGGTGTAAAATGTCTGGATTGAGAAAATTGGTATTTTCACACAATTGTATGCTGTGTGGTGTATTTCTATAAACGGGCCACGTATTTTTATAGTATGCTGTGTGGTGTATTTGCATAAACGGGCCACTCGTATATATTTTATAGTATGCTGTGTGGTGTATATCTAGAAGTCGAAATGACTACCTGCAAAAATTTTCTTTTGAAAATTGTGGCTGTGAAGCTACTATAAAAGGCCCGTAGATATCGATTAACGGACCGTTATGCTTCTCGGTATACTGTTGTGCATAGCTATACACCCGGATATACACGCCATGAATAGATTTGCTTTTATGTTGTCGCCCACCTGTCGCTTTGTTCTCTGCCTATATCTGTGGAAATCAAACAGAATGGTTCGCTGTATGTTTGGCGACTGCATGAAGGACGTACCAATTGAAAACATAAAGTCAGATTACAGACAAAAATACACAATTTTTAAAACATTATGATTGGTGTTGAATACAGTCATAAGTTTTTGAGTTGTTTGGTATTTTTTACTTGGCATATGTTGTGTATAGCAATATTTCTGTTGACAAATGTATTCGTTGCGTTTGTTTTCACGATTGGTTTAATTGTATGGGGGCATTTTCATGTATTTTTACTGTATCCAAGCATTACTTGTGGAATTGGGTTTGTTATTCTATTAAATATAGACCATGTTTTACTGCATCGTTTTTGCGAGTGGATAAAACAACCCCACGAGTTTCTATGGGTAAATCGTTTATTCACGCTAACAAGAGATGATATAATCGATGCATTATTAATCATATAATTCAAGCACAGAGTACGCTCCAAAGAGAATGAGATTAGGTGCGCCAAGAAACGCATCGCGAGTATAAACGCAAGCGCGATGAGACCGAGAAGCTCGTGCGAGATTTACAAGAAGAATTGAAGCGAGCGCGCAAAGAAGTAGAGGCTCTCCGCAAAGAGCGCACGCATGAAATGGACGTGGCAAACACTATGCTATGCATCAATTCGATATAAAACTATTTAAATTTGTAGGATTACAGTTTAGAACGTAGATATGTAATGGGAATACTACCAGCGCCGACTATTATAGAATTCGACAGTGTGCACGCTGCCGCGGTTGATTGCAAGGTGGCGGCAACACCTCCTGCCGCGTGGATAGTCCCAACACCGGATACAACTGTACCGAACGTCGTCATTGCCACCGGTATTAACATGGTAGCGCCAACACCAGCTACGAACACACCCCCTACGATTATCGTAGCGTTTTTTACAATACTCATTTATTAATAACCGGATATCTTATATAGTATGAGTCCATAAAAAAATAAACGGCTCTCCGCAAAGAGCGCGCGCATGAATAAAACTATTTACATATACATGTTTAAATACCCCGAGTCTTCTTTCTGTACAAATGTGGCTTGCATCGCCCGCTCGACGTGCTTCACCGACAACTTTCGCGTCTGCCTTTTCGCCTGCCAATTGTCGCGGCAGTATTCCAATTTCGCTTTAAATGCGATATTTTCAGTGTCGCCGCCCGCATGCTTAAACGAGTCAAAATGCTCAACAAACAGCTGCTGCGTGCTCAAGTCGCACGTCCAACCATGCTTCTTGAGCTGTATTTTAAAAATCTGAAAGAGCTGTTCCGCTGTGTAGGGTGCGATTGTAAACTGCCAGCCAAAGCGGCGCTTGAGCCCGGCGTTAGACTCAAAGATCCTCTCGTTCAAATCCTGCTCATACCCCGCCAAAATCATCACCGTCTGACCCTTTTCCTCGCTGAGAAAGGCGTTGATCTGGTCGAGTGCTTCCTTCCCGTACTCGTCCTTCTCGCCTGAAATCAGTGAATAGGCTTCGTCAATGAATATGACACCACCTGCCAATTTCGTCAGCAGCTTGCGCGTCTTGTTGGCCGTATGGCCCATGTACGTACCCACAAGGTCTGAGCGATGCAGTATGGTGAATTCGGTGTTTTCGTCAAATAGCTCGAGCGAGGTCCAGATATTATACAGAATCTCCGCCACCGTCGTCTTGCCACAGCCGGGAGGCCCTTGGAGGACGGTATTGAGATAGTGCTCGTCGAGCTTGTGGTCGTTCGTGACGATGAATTGTATTTGACCAATCACGGCTTTCTTGAGCTCGTCCATGCCGATCATCGCGCCCAAATCTTTTAAATGTTTCACCAGCTTCTTATACTTGGGCTTTCCGCGCATAAACGCAATCATTTCTTCGAGCTCAGTCTTCTTTTTTCCATTTTTACGCTTTCGCTTTTTTATCATCTGCATTTGTGTTTGCAGAGGTTTTTCTTTTATATATACTACTTTTGCACACAGGGCACAGGTCACCGTATTTCACTGCAGTGGAGATACATTGTCGGTGAAATATACATTTGCAAGTGTGAAGCCGTATTTTTACACCGCTTTCTTCTTTACAAATGCTACAAGCTACCTTTAAGAGTGTTATTCTCCCATACACGTAATAATCGTCAGTCGAGGGTCGAGTGTTCACCCAGAGCTGGTCGATCGAGTCGCTTAAGGTGGCCTGTAGCTGGATCATCTGATTGGGTACCTCAACGAGCATCTCGGTTCCCCACCAAACATCGTTGCGACGCCATCGATTTCGAATATAGCGATCCATTTCAAAGCTCGTCATCATAATGCCTGTTCGTTTAGTATGCTCGCGATAGAGCGAGACAAAGGTGTCGGTCGTTACTTCATTGGGTATAATATGGTATCTGTATACGTACATATATATTAATGCCAATGATATTTATATTAGAATTTTAGCATTGCCATCCGATCAACCATAATACGCGCCCTTTTTTTCCCGGTGACTGTGGTAGCTTTAAGAGACATATCCTTCCACCCCCAAAATACGAACCCATACATAGCGTTTGCTTTTATAATAACACTATTTCTACGGGCTTGTTTCCCACGCTTCTTTTCTTCGACCAACATCACAATACTCACACCGTTACTATTATAATAGTTGGCTAATTTTGTTTGGTCTTTACATCCAACCTGTAAAAATATATATCTATATCCCTGAGATTTCATCACAGTTTCAGCTACACCAAACAGTCTCTTTACGTTGGATTCCGCTTTCTTTGCGACCCAATGGAGCATACATACGTTATCGTATTTCTTGGGGACGTCTTTATCGTCAAGAAATCCGTCGAACCACGGTATAGTCGCGTCCTCTGAAGCAAGATAATCTGTTATATATTCACCTTTTTTGTTCTGATTTGCGTTTGCAAAATTAACTTTGCCTTCTCGAACTTTTTCCTTAAACACCTTTTTTTGAAAATCTTCAGCTCCTTCTTCTTCTTTATTTAGGTAAAATAAGGCTCCGAAATCGAGAGTACCGAAGCACATAAAGGCGTCTGTTTTTTCTGTAGGTTTGCCTTCGTCATCTAAATTATTCATAAACCATATTTCATTTCGCAATTTGTTGTCTTCGACAATGGCGGAAATTGCTTCGTGTGAACACAATGGTTCCATCACAATTTCGTCTTCTTTTCCATCCTTTCCTTTTTGTATTACTGGTATTATTTTTGGAGTTTCCATCAATATCTCTCTTGCCTTATTTACTACCAGTTGAAAGACGTTATCAGTTTTGGTGTTCACCTGTTGCATCCTTATAGTATATACATTATACTTATTATATACTGTAAAAATCTTTATTCAACGTATTCGGAATCCCAACCATCGCCTTCGTGCAAAGCTGTCGCTTCGTCGCAGACGCGATGACAGGCTTCCAATAGACGGTACTGTAACAGTTTCCAGTCGTCGAACGAGAGCGCTTTGTCGGTCTTTGTGACGCGGAAATCGTGTATCAGATTCGATAGCACACCCCACAGTTCGTCGTCCCACGTCATACGCCAGGCCCGGCATTTGTCTTTCCCCCAGGAGCAAAATATCACCTTATCACGGCCTGAGCACGCCATTTCAAGATATGTTTGCATGATATAATAGTATGTTGGTTTTTTCGTTGCTTTTTTCGTTTTTGCTGGACATTTTATTTCAATGGCGCCTTGTTCGTACACACCGTTGTCGTCGAAGAATTCATAAAAGCCGTCTGGCGAGGACGCGAGCCACGGAATGCTGCTGTGTTGGACCATCGGCGCCTCCATGGCGTACATATTCTGTACGTTTGTCAAGAGAATCCGCATTGCAGTGTCTTCGTGTTTTGTTCCCCACGACATCCATGACTGCTGCTCCGCTGTGAATGGGTCGCGCTTGCGGCCTTCAAATACCTCCTCGTAAAATTTTACACGGTCCTCCTGGCTTTTTATGAATAAGAATTGCGAAAGCTTTGATCCCGACAGTTTGCCTTTGCGTCGTGCAAACCATTCCGGTGAGCGCTGCGCAGGCTCGACAATCTCTTGGTCCTTCAATGTAAACCACCGCTCGTGTATCTCGAATTTTTCTTGAAGCATCATTTTTTGAGATAATTCTTCGTCGCTTTTATAGGTCGTTTTTTTCTTTCATTTTGGACGAGCGGTGAGTTGCCAAATGGCGGCAATCTATACTGAGAAGGCGTCAATATGCAAATTCAACGTCAATTCGCCTGTAACCCACGCCATCGCTCACAATCGCCGACGGACCGTTATAATATAAGAAAAAAAATAGAGTATATAAGTATTTGTTTATATATATATTACTTAAATGTCATGTTTAAGGTATATGAAGACATCCAAGCGAACATAGGACGTATGGAGGGGGACTTTGTATTGCCTAAGAACTCGTATGAGCAGTCATTTTGTGAGATTTTAAACTGGGAATGTCTCCCTGGGCGATATTACGATGCACGTGGCCACAGCACTTTCATCGAAATTAAGAAGGGTCAAGCTGCCATGTGGCTCGATCTCTGCCGCTACGCAGAGATTTACTTAGGCGAGGGACAGCAGGATACCATTACAGTCTTTATCAAGTACACAAAAAAGACAAAACGTGTGTCGGAGATCTATATAATCGATACCAAAGATTTAATAGAAAAATTAGGTATGGATGCCAACAAGGCTGCTATGTGTATGTATTTACGCAATAGCGCAAGCCGTGGCCTTAATTGCCAGGCGAGTTTGACCGCCAAAGATCTGAAGGGAATCTCTATGTACGTAATATATAGAGATAACGGTCCGTAAATATTTTACCAAATTCTTTTATTATTGCGATCATAACCAAAATATCCTGGCAGTATATTGCAGGCCGGTATCTCGCACAAATATTCATCCCGGCACAAAGAACAATGTCAGTCATGTGTGAAGTTAAAATGGTCGACGGTATTGATACTGTACGCGTCTTCGCGTCAACTTGTCAGAAAGCGACATCAAAATGTATTGACAGATTGGTGAATAAAATCGACGGCGAATTCGACAGAAGCGAGTTTTTTAAAAACTCCTTGGAAATTCTAGAGTGTCCCGAACAAAGCCAAAATATATTGAAAAATGCGGGTTTCCGAAACAAAATTCACCTGAGACGATTTGTGCGTGCTTGCACGATTCGGCATCATCACGAAATACGCTGGCATTTTCCAAAGACCGACGAAGAAGAATTGGAGAAAATGAGCCTCGACTGGGCCTATCGTGATGATAACAAAATCGAAGTCGAGTCACGGGACAATGGGCTTTTTATTGATGCGGTCGTTGTTTAATTACAGTATAAATATAGCTTTATATTATCTAAAATGTAATGGTAAAGGTGTGTACACAGCGGACTTGTCATAGAACGCATGATACGCGATTCAAAGTATGCCCAAGCTGCCGCGAAATTAGTAGAAAATCGATAAACAAGAGAAAGGCGGCAGCCGCTCTCACGAAATGCGAAGAGGGTAAGCGTATATGCTCTAATTGCTCAAAAGAGCAAGACGAAGATCAATTTAAACCGACTTATGCCCGACAGATAGGGCTGACAGCACTCTGTAAAAGCTGCCGAGACATTCTAAAACGCTCTCAAGTCAATCTAAACACCAAAAAAGGCCAATGTAGACAGATCTTTATCGACTGGAAGAAAAAACATGCATGCCTCGACTGTGGCTTGGACGACTATAGATTGATCGAAGCCGATCATAAATATCCGATGGGTTCAGACCATCCGGACGCGAAATTGCACCACTGTGGCGACCCTAATTACTGGTCAAATCACGGAGGCCCGGAGGCGTTAAAGAAAGAGCTCGATACAAAATGCGAGCCACGCTGCTGCTTTTGCCATCGACTCAAGTCAGACAGAGATCGAAAGCCTCAGACGCAAAAAAATAGGCTCCAAAAGCGAGCGATCATTAATGCCGAAAAGCTGAAGCGTGGACATTGTGTCCATTGCCAGCGTAAGGTCACTATACACACCGTATGCGCCTTCGACTATGACCATCTAAATCCGGAGGAGAAGAGGATGAGTGTGAGCAATATGGTCTACAAGTCCTGGCCGTACTTCAACCAGTACATTTATACAGAAATGGCTATCTGTGCATTATCGTGTGCTAATTGTCATCATTTAAGTACACATTATAAATAACGGTCCGTAATTTTTCTTACCACACATTTCAACATGTACTGTACTATAAAACACCCACCGGGGTCAAATGCGCACGTCAAAGACGCCAGATTGTTGCTGCGTCATCCAAAACAAACAATGTCGTTGAAAAGCGTTAACTTTAGCATTTTAAATGCGGGTGAGATACGTGCAGCGTCTGTGTGTGAGGTTTTTGAGAAACGAACGGCAGACAAGGGCATCCCACTGAAAAATGGGCTCCGAGACCCACGAATGGGGCCGGCGCAAGGAATCTGCGTGACTTGTGGGCTGCGCCAGGGCGCCTGTCATGGACATTTTGGCCACATTGAGCTCTGTGAGCCATTTTATCACATTTCGTGGGCATTATCTCTCGTCCACTGGCTCAAGCTCACATGTAAAGATTGTGGTACATTCGTCGGAAAGAAAATCGACGTTGAATGTGCACGTAGCCGGTATCTGCAGACCCTCGTGAAGAAGCTGCATTCAAAATGTCCCTCGTGCGAAACGCGACCGTCAAAGTATTCGTGGTCGCGTGACACGCAAAAAATCACAGCAAACGGTGAAAATTATGACACCTCTGACGTCTTAGCGCACCTTGATAAGATTCACGCATCCACGCTCAAAACGCTCAAAATGAGCCATCCTAAGAATATGCTCTTGGAGGTGATCCCGGTGCCTCCGCCCAACGTAAGGCCTGCAATTATGGCCGGCGACGCCGTGAGAGGCGAGGACGACTTAACATACCGTCTTTTACAAGTGATTCGCTCGAATGCGAAACTCAAGAGCATGAAGGACGACAGTCGTCCAGAGCACATTATCGCTTCGGCGCGTGAGGCAACACAGTTGGCAATTTCAGGATACTTTAATCACAGAAAGGTTGGATCTGCAAAGAAGCGCTCATCTACGCGCGAGTACGCGTCCGTTGCATCACGGTTGACGCAAAAGGAAGGACGAATGCGTGGAAACTTGATGGGGAAACGTTGCGATTTCACGGCCCGGAGCGTGATAACCGGAGACGATACTTTATCAATGAAAGAAGTTGGTGTACCTATTTCTGTCGCAAAAAAGCTGACTATCCCTGTCAAAGTGACCGATTATAACAGGGCAAGTCTCCAGGAGCTATTAGACGGCGATTCAGTTAAATTTGTCGTGCGTCCGAACGGCTCGCGTGTAGATTTAAGCTTTATTAATAAAGCCACGATAAAGCTCGACACGGGCTATACCGTCGAACGCTGTCTTCGAGATGGGGATATTGTGCTCTTCAATAGACAACCGTCGCTTCATAAGATGTCGTTGATGGCCCACGAAGTCCGTGTGCTCCCTTACAGCACCTTCCGCATGAATTTATCGTGCACAACGCCGTATAATGCTGACTGTAAGTAAACCCCCATTCTTCCTCTCTTCAAGTAAAAAGAATATATAACTAACACAATTTAACTCTTCCTTTAGTCGATGGAGATGAGATGAACATACACGCCATTCAAACTGTCAAAGCGCAGGCAGAAGCGCGCTATTTGATGGCGGTGAAACATAACATTGTGTCACCACAGTCAAACCGACCTGTGATGTCAGTGATACAAGATTCTTTGCTTGGCGCGTATCTGCTCTCAGCACCCGGCGTTACGCTCGATAGACGTACTATGATGCAATGTGTTATGGCTATGCCGGGATGGGATGGACAGCTGGAGCAAAAAGAAAAATACACCGGCCACGAATTGATATCTAAAACCCTGCCGCTCGTTAATTGGAGCAACAGCCGAGTCGAAATTTTAAAGGGAAAGCTCGTTCGTGGACAGCTAGATAAAAAAGTATTGGGCACGAGCCACCAGTCGCTGATCCACGTCATGTACAACGACTGTGGGCGAGACGACACCCTCAATTTCATTCATCGTCTGCAAATGGTCGTACATACCTGGCTAACATTTCGTGGATTTACTATTGGAATTGGCGACATGGTCACTGATGCAAAAACGCGTAAAACTGTACGAAAAGAGGTCACACAAGCGCTGAATGATGTAAAAAACGAAACAGATGAGTCCAAGATCAATCAGCGTCTGAATATATGCCGCGATAGTATGGGGAAGATGGTCCAAGACCCATTGAACGATTCAAACAATCTGTACTGTACTGTTAATTCTGGATCAAAAGGCAGTACTCTCAATATTAGCCAAATCAAGGCAATGTGTGGTCAGCAAAACCTAGCAGGCGGGCGAATTCCAATGACCTGGACGAACCGCACACTGCCTCATTATCCAAAAGGAGCCAACGGCCCCTCAGAACGTGGATTTATCCAGCATTCTTTTTTAGAAGGATTGACGCCTGCCGAAGTATGGTTTCTTGCGGTCTCGGGCCGTGAAGGAATTATTGACACGGCCTGCAAGACGAGCGAGACTGGTTATATCAATCGACGGCTAATGAAAGCACTCGAAAGCATTAAAATTTACAACGACAGCACATTACGAAATTCGGACGGATCGATTGTCCAGTTCAAATACGGCGATGATGGCTTCGATCCAACCACGATCGAGAAGCAATTTGTCGACGTGTACAATTTTCCATCCATTGAAAAATACGGTGGGATCGTGGATGAGTATAGCCAGAATATCGAAGATCATCATTATTTGCGTTCAATCGACAAATGCCGCGACCCAAGCCTTAAGGGCTCCGCGTATTTCATGCTACCGGTATGCGTTTCGCGAATAATCCACAATGCGAGAACGCTATTTGCCATCGAATCTACGTGCATTACACGTCAAGTGGCTTACAATACCGTCCGTGAGCTGGTACGCGAAATCGACAATGAATTACTCAAGATTTTAATACGTTGCGAATTGAATACCAACCGCATTGTCGAGCAATATAAAATGACAAACGACGAATTTGAAATTGTTTTACACGAAATACGCAATCGATACGCGCGTGCACGCGCTGTCGCTGGCGAGAGTGTGGGTGCAATCGCAGCGCAGTCCATTTCCGAGCCGGCAACCCAGATGACTTTAAACACCTTCCATTTCGCCGGCGTATCGTCTAAGAATGTGACTTTGGGGATCCCCCGTCTACAGGAGATTATCAACGTGACGCGTACGGGCAAGCTAAAGTCGCCAAACACAACAATCTACGCGTCTAACATGCCCGCGATTGTCTCACAGCTGCGTTATTTGACGATCGAAGATCTCGTTAAATCTTACAAGATCGTCAAGAATGCCAATCGCAAGGAAGTAAAGGATTTCTACGTCTTTCCAGACCCCGATTATCGACCGTGTTCGAGTCCAAAGGCGATGCTAGTCTTATATTTCAACGAATGGTACGACGTATACCTTATCAAGCAAGTTTTGACTGCCAATTGCAAAATCGCATGCGCTTATAGCGATGGCCCACGTCCGATTTTTCACCTGGTACCCAGCCAAGGTTTTTCTGATCTCGACTTGGAATCGTTCTATGAACAACATCTACGCACACTCCACGTGCGTGGGATACCTGGCGCGGAGTACACGAAGCTTGTGCATCCACCAGGCTCCCCCGCTTGCATTGAAACATCGCTGACTGACTTTGGCAAACTGTTTGAGCTCGACATTCTGCACGGAAAGATTTATACGAACGACATCGACCGAACAGCAAAAACGCTGGGCATCGAAGCTGCCCGTTCGAATCTGCTGCAAGAAATACGTACGATTTTGTCATTTTATGGCATCTACGTCAATATTCGGCACATTCTGATTCTGATCGACTGGATGACAAATTCGGGTGAGTTGGTGCCGCTAACGCGGCACGGGTTGCGCACGGTGGACGCCTCGCCTCTTAAGCGGGCAACCTTCGAGGAGGTGGTCGAAGTCTTCAATCAGGCGGCGGCCAATAACGAGAACGACAAGCTCGAGGGCGTTTCTGAGTGTATCGTGGCCGGGCTACCGCCAAACGTGGGCTCCAATTTCGGAAGCTGCCATAAAGACGAGGAGCTCGAGACGAAGCACGCGTTGCCTCGACCAAAAAAAACCTGGGAGTCCGAGATCTTTGTCGACGGCGATCCATGGGAAGAGAATCCGTGGCAAAACGCACCAGTAAATGTGCCATTTGATTTGTTCGACGAGCAGACGCAGCAGCCTTTTGGCATTCCTGGTTTTGGAGCGCCGGCATTGCCGTTTGGCATTCCTGGGTTTGGCGCGCCGACATTGCCGTTTGGCATTCCTGGGTTTGGCGCACCACCGCAGCGGGCATTTGGTGCATTTGGCGCCTTACCTGGTATGATGGCGCCGCCGGCCTTACCCGGTATGATGGCGCCGTCGGCCTTACCCGGTGTGATGGCACCGATGTATCGACCATCATCGCCGGTTTACAACCCGCGACCATCATCGCCGGTTTACGACCCAAATAGGCCACCCTCACCTCAGTACGACCCAAATAGGCCACAATATAGCCCAATGTCACCGCGCTACTCGCCAACCTCGCCGTGCTATTCACCAACCTCACCGCGCTACTCACCAACCTCGCCGTGCTATTCACCAACCTCACCGCGCTACTCACCAACCTCACCACGTTACTCGCCAACCGCACCGGCCTATTCGCCGACCGCTCCGGCCTATTCGCCCAGCTCGCCTTGCGGCTCACCGACGACACCCTGCGATTCACCAATGTCGCCCTGTTACTCGCCGACTGACATACCAGCGTACAATCTCTCGAAAAAGCGCAAGTCTATGTTGTAATATAAACACAATATTAAATGTTTTCAATTTACATACAAGCTATTTTATTTTGCGCTAGCGCTTAACCAAATTACCGATGTAGACGATCACCAGAAAAGGCACCACGAGATTTCCAATTATATCGATCAACAGCATCCACACCAAATTGTCAAAGTGCGTTTCAGTGACGTCGAGCCACGCCCCGATCCACGCCCCGAGCCATTCGCCGATCACACCACTCAGGTTCGAAATGCTCATCATCAGCGCGTACAAGGTTCCCTCTACGCCTACATTGCATAC
>Ga0209631_10005663_pt1 | contig 13128 bp, 10 predicted proteins | sample COG_08_FD_184752 | JGI IMG/M metagenome (GOLD analysis project Ga0209631, IMG submission 184752) | Pelagic Microbial community sample from North Sea - COGITO 998_met_08 (SPAdes) (version 2) | ecosystem: Environmental > Aquatic > Marine > Neritic zone/Coastal water | place: Helgoland, sampling... | reverse complement strand
GCAAGTCCTTTTGTAGGCAGTGAATTAGACGCTGCAATTTGACTTTTAGCAAAAGCCATTCCAAAATCTTCGTCAAAACCCATAACTTCTCCGGTAGACTTCATTTCAGGTCCTAACAACAAGTCGCTATTAGGAAATTTGTTAAAAGGAAAAACAGCTTCTTTAACGGCAAACATTTTTTTAGTTTTACTTTTCAGATTAAACTTATTTAGTTTTTCTCCAGCCATCACTCTGGACGCAATTTTAGCCAAGGGTAGATTTTTTGCTTTTGAAATAAAAGGAACAGTTCTACTTGCTCTTGGATTTACTTCAATTACAAAAATCTCATCTTGTTTAATTGCAAATTGAATATTCATAAACCCTTTTATTTTCAATGCTAAGGCTAACTTTTTAGTTTGATTTTCTATTTCTTTAATTAGATGATTTTTAATCGAAACAGGAGGCAAGCTACAAGCCGAGTCACCCGAGTGAATGCCAGCTTCTTCAATGTGTTGCATAATTCCTGCAACAAAAACTTCTTTACCATCAGAAATTGCATCTACATCTATTTCCATAGCGTGATCTATAAATTTATCAATTAAGATAGGATTTTTTTCTGCTGCTTTGAAAGCTTCTTGAACAAAATTTTTAAGTTGTTTTTTTTCATGTACTATTTCCATTGCTCTACCTCCAAGGACATAGGAGGGTCTCACCATAACAGGCAATCCTATTTTTTCTGCTATTTTAATTGCTTGAGAAAAAGTTTTTGCGGTACCACTATTAGCTTGTTTTAGTTTTAGTTTATTTAAAAGATTTCTAAATCTATCCCTATCTTCTGCAAGATCAATAGAACTATATTGCGTCCCTAGAATTGGCAGTTTATTGCTATGTAAAAATTTTGAAAGTCTAATAGGTGTTTGACCTCCAAATTGAGCAATAACACCAATTAAGTTCCCTTTTGTTTTTTCTTTTTTAATAATGTTAAAAACATATTCTTCTTTAAGAGGTTCAAAGTATAGTCTGTCACTCGTATCATAATCAGTCGAGACAGTTTCGGGATTACAATTAATCATAATTGTTTCGTAACCCGCTTCCTTTAGAGCAAAACTGGCTTGGCAACAGCAATAATCAAACTCTATTCCTTGACCAATTCTATTAGGTCCACCACCTAAGATTATAATTTTTTTCCTAGTAGAGGGGTCTGCTTCGCATTCAGTATTGATTCCAAAATTTCTTTGATAGGTTGAATACATATAGGGTGTAAAAGATTTGAATTCAGCAGCACAGGTATCAACTTTTTTAAATACAGGAAAAATTTTAAGAGCTGATCTTTTCTTTCTAACTGAATCTTCTGAAATATTTGTAAGTTTTGATAGTCTTTTGTCAGAAAAACCAATTGATTTAATGTAATTTAACTTATTATAGTTTTTTGGTATTCCATTTTTCACAATATCATTTTCAACTTCCACGATATCTTTTATCTGCTCTATAAACCAAGAATCAATTTTAGAAAGTCTATGTATTTTATCCAGTTTAATTTTTTTTCTAATAGCTTCTGCTACTAGTAAAATTTTATTAGGAATATTTTCTTTTAATTTTTTTTCAATTTCTTTTACTTTTAAATCAAATATTTGATCTAGCCCTGAAAAACCAGTTTCAAGGGACACCAGTGCTTTTTGAAGAGATTCTTTAAAGTTTCTTCCTATTGCCATTGCTTCACCAACAGATTTCATTGAAGTTCCTAAAATTGCTTCTGAAGCTGAAAATTTTTCAAATGTAAATCTAGGAATTTTAGTAACCACATAATCAATAGTTGGCTCAAATGAGGCTGGTGTTACTTTTGTTATTTCATTCTTTAATTCATCAAGAGTATAACCCACCGCAAGTTTTGCTGCTACTTTTGCTATAGGAAAACCAGTAGCTTTAGAAGCTAGTGCGGAAGATCTAGAAACTCTAGGATTCATTTCGATAACAACCATTCTTCCATTTTTAGGATTGATAGCAAATTGAACATTTGAACCTCCTGTCTCTACGCCTATTTTTCTTAAACAAGCAATCGAAGCGTTTCTCATAACTTGATATTCTTTATCCGTAAGGGTTAATGCTGGAGCAATGGTAACAGAATCACCTGTGTGAATTCCCATAGGGTCAATATTTTCTATTGAACAAATAATGATGCAGTTATCTTTTTTGTCTCTTACAACCTCCATTTCAAATTCTTTCCATCCCTCTAAACATTCCTCAACTAAAACTTGATTTACTGGAGACTCTTGAAGGCCGTTACTTAATATTTTTAAAAAATCTTTTTTATTTTTGGCAATTCCACCTCCTAACCCTCCCAAGGTAAAAGCTGGTCTAATAATTGCAGGAAGCCCAATTTGTTTTAAAGCTCCAGATGCCTGATTTATATTATTGACAATTTGAGATTTAGGTAAATCTAGCCCAATCTCAATCATATTTTTTCTAAATTTTTTTCTATCCTCTGCATTTGAAATTGCTTTTGAATTGGCGCCAATTAAATCAATTTTATATTTTTTAAGTATTCCTTTTTTTTCAGCCTCCATAGCTAAGTTAAGTGCAGTTTGACCACCCATAGTAGGAAGTATTGCATCAGGCTTTTCTTTAATTATTATTTTTTCAAGAACTTCTAATATAACAGGTTCAATATAAGTTTTATCAGCTACATTAGGATCAGTCATTATTGTTGCGGGGTTAGAGTTAATTAAAATAACTTTGTAGCCTTCGTCTTTTAATGCTTTACAAGCTTGTGTACCGGAATAGTCAAATTCGCAAGCTTGACCAATTATTATTGGCCCTGCACCAACCACAAGTATAGTTTTAAGATCTTTTCTTTTTGGCATTTTTTTTCATATTGTTAATAAATTCTTGAAATAAATAAACACTATCTTGTGGTCCCGGGTTTGATTCTGGATGATACTGAACAGAAAATACAGGTTTATTTTTAAGCCTTATACCCTCAATACTGTTGTCAAAAAGAGATTGATGGGTAATTTTAATATTTCTTGAAAGGCTAGCTTTAATAACTTCAAATCCATGGTTTTGACTTGTTATCTCTACATTTCCTTTTATTAAGTTTTTAACGGGATGATTGGCTCCTCTGTGACCTAAATTCATTTTTTTTGTTTTGGCACCTAGAGCTAGTGCCAGAATTTGATGGCCCAAACAAATTCCAAATATTGGTAAATTATTTTTAATTAAATTTTTGATTATTAAAACTGCATACTTTCCAGTAGCGGCAGGATCTCCAGGCCCATTAGATAAAAAGACTCCATTAGGTTTCAATTTTATAATATCTGATGCACTTGTCTTACAGGAAACAACCGTAACTTTACAATTAAAGTCTGAAAAATATCTTAAGATATTTTTTTTAACCCCATAATCAATCGCAACAACATGCAAAATATTTTTCTTATTTTTTACATAACCATATTTTTTTTTCCACGTTTTGAAATCATTCCATAAATAATTTTTTTTCGTTGAAACTTTTTCTGCTAAATCTAAGTTTTTTAGTCCACTCCATTTCTGAGTTTTATTTAGAAGACTTTTTATATTGATCCTTCCTTTATTTGAAAAACATATAGTCCCTTTCGGAGCACCATTGTCTCTAATAGTGTTTGTAAGGTTTCTAGTGTCTATTCCAGTGATGCCGACAATTTTATTTTTTTTTAACCATTCGTCTAAATGTTTTAAAGATCTATAATTTGAAGGCTTTGAAATCTCAGTGTTTATTATTACGCCTTTGGTCCAAATTTTATCAGATTCATGATCTTCTTTATTAGCTCCAACATTTCCAATATGAGGGAAAGTAAAATTAATAATTTGTTCAGCATAAGATGGGTCTGAAATTATTTCCTGGTAACCAGTTATTGATGTGTTGAAACACACCTCTCCAGTAGCAGTCCCCTCATAACCTAGTCCAAGGCCCTTAAAAAACTTTCCATTTTGGAGTACTAAAATAGCGTTAGTATCGATCTTTTGAAGATTTTTTTTTGAGTTTATATTTTGAGCAATTTGTTTCAAATACAACTCATGAGTTAAAGTAAAAAACTTATAAACATGATTTTGCGAAACATATGAAATACAAATATAATCGTCAAGAAAGTTCTTTTTGTTTTAGACAAGAATTGTGATTAAAGTAAAAGTATTTTATGCCCTTAAAAAAACAGATAGAAGACAAGCTCAATGTAGCCCTTAAAGAAAAAGACAAAAATACTTATCCAACATTGAGACTTATAGTCTCCGCAATCAAAGATGCTGAAATTGCTAACAGAACTAAAGAAAAAAAGGATATATCTGATATTGACATAAAAGTGATACTGAAAAAAATGGTCAAACAAAGAAATGAATCCTGCGAGGTTTATGAAAAAGCTGGAAGGAAAGAATTGCTTGAAAATGAAACTAAAGAAATTAACATTATAAATACCTTCTTGCCCAAACAATTAAGCGATGAAGAAACAAAAAAAATATGCGAAGAGACTGTCAAATTTGTAGGAGCTACTTCAATGAAAGATATGGGAAAAGTAATGGGTGTTCTAAAATCAAAACACTCAGAAACTTTAGATTTTTCGAAAGTTAGCCCTATTATAAAAGAATTACTCAATTAATATGAAGTACCCCAAAGAATATTTAGATGAAATAAGATTAAGGCTCAAAGTTTCTCAAGTAGTTGGCAATACGGTTCAGCTAAAAAAAAGAGGAAAAGAATTTGTTGGCTTATCACCATTCAAAAATGAAAAAAGTCCATCATTTACAGTTAATGATGAAAAAGAGTTTTATCATTGTTTTAGCAGCGGTGAACATGGAAATATTTTTGACTTTTTAATGAAAACAAAATCTATAGGATTTGGTGAGGCCGTTAGATCATTAGCAGCAGACGCAGGTATGCAACCTCATAGATTTTCTAACTTTGATAAAAAAAAAGATTTGAGATTTCAAACTTATAAAAATATTTATAATGATTATTTAGATTTTTTTCATAAAGAACTATTTCACGCAAACAATAAAGAAGCCTTGTATTATTTAAACAAAAGAGGTCTCAGCGATAAAATTATTGAAAAATTTAAATTAGGGTACGTGCCATGGAAAAATAATTTTTATGAATACTTAATAAAAAGATATTCAGAAGAAGATATAAATCTTACAGGTTTATACTTTAAACACGATAAGAGCGGTAAATTTATTGATAGATTTAATTCGAGAATTATATTTCCAGTTAATAATGTCACAGGTAGCACAATTGCATTTGGAGGAAGAATAATCAAAGAAAGCAAACTAGCGAAATATATTAATTCTCCAGAAACTGAATTTTATAAAAAAGGAAGTATGATTTTTAATTTGGACAAAGCTAAAGACTCTCGTTCTAAGACAAATGAAGTAATTATTGTTGAAGGTTATATGGATGTGGTCAGCTTATATTCTTCAGGAATAAATAATGTTATTGCTAATTCTGGGACTGCTTTAACTGAAAGACAAATTGATATAATTTGGAAATTTTTTTCAAACCCAATAATTTGTTTAGATGGCGACCATAGCGGGCAAAGAGCTGCATTAAGAATAGCCGAAAAACTTTTTCCTCTAATTAATGAGAAAAATAAAATTCATTTTTCTATAATGCCAGAAGGTATGGATCCTGACGATTTCATAAAACAAAATGGCAAAGAAAGCTTCTTATCTTTGTTAGATGAAAAAAAAGCTATTCAAAACTTTATTTGGAACCACCATCTCAATAAGATAAATAGAAATAATCCTTACGAAGTCTCAAAATTTGAGAAAGAAATAAAAAAATTATGTTATTCTATAAATGATGAAACTCTTAAAAAGTATGTTCTGGAAGATTTTTTAGTTAAGATTAAAAAATTAACACCTATTCAAAGCAATAAACAACCATTTAAACGATTTCAAAAATTTAATAAAGATCAGAACTACCAAATATTAAGTGAAACAAAAATTTTACATCAAAAAAAAAATCATTTTTCAAAAATTCAAATTAAGGAATTTTCAATATTATTTATAATGTTGAATTACCTAGAAATAGCTTCAAAAAAAATTGAGGAACTATCTGAACTAATTTTTTTATCCGATAAAAATGAAAGTCTAAAAAAGTTAATTATCTCTTTATTGAGTGAAGAAAAAAATAACAAAGATATTAAGTCAAAAATTGTTATAGACCATCAAAAATTAATTGATGAAATACAAGAGAATTCTAGCATCCAAATAATTTTGAAAGAAAAAAATGATGAAAATATAATGGAATTATTTAATGAATTGCTTGCGGAGTTAAAAGAGTTAAATAGTCTTAAAAAGATAGAATCTCTCGAAAAAAAATTAATTAATAACCTTGACGAAAACTCATATTCAGAACTTATTAAGCTCAAAAGCCAGCTAAATAGGGAATAAAAAGATATAGATTTTTTTAAACTAGATACTATATATATTCTTTTACATTATCGATTATGCAAATAGCTGAAAAATTAATCACTAAATCCTTTGAGAGACTTCTTGATAAAGGAAAACATAGAGGTTTCATTACTTTTGAAGAATTGGGAAAGTCTTTAGGAAAAAGAAATAGCACGAATGAAAACATCGAAAAAGCCTTTATAATATTAGTAGATGAAAAAATCACATTAGTTGAAAAAAAATCTCAATATCAATCTAATAGAAAAAAAGAAACTGCTAACGCCACTGAGGAAAAATCATCTGACAAAAGTGATGACCCAATCAGAATGTATCTTAGAGAGATGGGTGGTGTTGAATTACTATCAAGAGAAGGAGAGATAGCAATAGCAAAAAGAATTGAAGCAGGTAAAGATGTAATGATTAATGCTTTAACTCAAAGTCCATTAGTTGGAAAAAAAATATTTGAATGGAAAGAGGAAATTGAAAATCAGCAACTTTTAGTTAGAGACATTATTGATATTGACTCTACTTATGAAGATTTTGAAGCATTAGAAGACGATGATGAATTAAAAATAAATAAAAAATCTAAAAACAATGAAGATAAAAAAGAACTGAATAAAGGTGATAAAAAATCAGATGAAGCACCAGCTGATGATGATGAATTTAACGTTTCCCTCGCAAAGATGGAAGAAGAAATTAAACCTAAAATTATTAATATTCTTGATTCTTTAAATAAAAATTATTCCAAGTTACAAAAATATCAAAAAGAAAAATTAGAATGTTTATTAGCTGCAAAAGAATTGTCAGTTTCAAAGAATAAAAATTTTAAAAAAATTCAATCTACTTTAGTTGATAATTTTAAAAATCTCCAATTAGCTCCCCATATAGTTGAGGAGCTTGTGCAATCTCATTACAAAGAAAATAAAAAAATTGTATCATTAGAAGGTGTTTTGTTAAGACTAGCTATGGATAATAAAATTTCCAGAGAAGAGTTTATAAAATATTATATAGGCAATGAGATCAATCCAAAATTCGAGTCTTTTCTTAAAGAAAACCCAGTTTGGAAAGTTTTCTTTAAAAAATTTAAAAAAGATTTTTTTGAAATAAGAGAAAGGTTAGTAGAATTTAGTAAAAAAATTGGATTATCTGTTGGAGAATTTAAAAAATTAGTAAGTAGAATTCAAAAAGGCGAAAGAGAGTCTAGAATTGCAAAAAAAGAAATGGTGGAAGCTAATCTAAGACTAGTAATTTCTATAGCAAAAAAATATACCAATAGAGGACTTCAATTTTTAGATCTTATCCAAGAGGGGAATATAGGTTTAATGAAAGCAGTAGATAAATTTGAATACCGAAGAGGATATAAGTTTTCAACCTACGCAACTTGGTGGATTAGACAGGCAATTACTAGATCTATAGCCGATCAAGCAAGAACAATTAGAATTCCAGTTCATATGATTGAAACAATAAATAAAATTGTAAGAACGCAAAGACAAATAATGAGTGAGTTTGGAAGAGAGCCAACACCAGAAGAGTTAGCTAAAAAACTTGCAATGCCACTTGAAAAAGTCAGAAAAGTTTTAAAAATCGCTAAAGAGCCAGTCTCTCTTGAAACACCAGTAGGTGATGAGGAGGACAGTAGTTTAGGAGATTTTATCGAAGATAAAAATGCGTTACAACCCTTAGATACCGCAATTCAATCAAACCTAAGTGAGTCCACAACTAAAATTTTAGCATCCTTGACTCCAAGGGAAGAACGAGTTTTAAGAATGCGTTTTGGTATTGGTATGAATACAGATCATACTTTAGAGGAAGTTGGATTGCAGTTTTCTGTTACCAGGGAAAGAATTAGACAGATTGAAGCTAAAGCATTAAGAAAGTTAAAACACCCTAGTAGATCAAAACAATTAAAAAGTTTCCTAGAAAAATAATTTTTTCTGATGTAAAAGGTTTAAATTAAGGGCCTGTAGCTCAGTTGGTTAGAGCAGTACACTCATAATGTATTGGTCCCAGGTTCGAGTCCTGGTGGGCCCACCAATAACTAAAATATCTTATAATCAAATTTTGTTAAACCACTATCACCTAAAAAAAAGTTTATAATAACAAATATTGCAATCATTAAGATAATCGCTTTTATAACATCATTTGTTTTCATAAATATGTTTTTTCTTACTTAATTAGCTGACCTAATAATTTTTGGTCTTATTTTTAAAAAAGGCAATTCTAAAAAATAATATAATAACGTTGAAATTGCAAACAACATTAAACTATAAATTAGAGTTGAGAAATTACCAGTATATCCAATTTCAATCATTATATGTATTAAAATTAAATGAAATAAATAAACTGAATAAGTTTGTTTTGAAATTAAAGAAAAAATATTTTTTATTAGTTGATTGGTAATTAATCTTTCAAAATTAATGAATGTCATTAAGGTAATTAAGCTGATTACCTGCATTCCTAGCACAAAGAAGAATTTAGTCATATTTCCCTCATCTTTATTTATAATTGTATCTTCATAAAAACTAAAAACATAAAGAGAAATTAAAAATAAAGACAGCAAAACTATTTTATTATTTATTTTTGTTAGGAAAAAACGTGACAAAAAACCAATTAATATTGCATCAAATCTGAATAAAGTTCCAGTTCTATAAAAGTTAGAGTCATATTCGTTAATTAAAAATATTTTAAATAAATATATAACTATTAATAAACCCATAAGTTTAAATATTAAGTCTTTTTTCCCAAGTACAATTAGAATAATTGGAAAAATTAAATAAAAAAATTCCTCAATTGCTAATGACCATACTACTGGATAATATTTGTTTGAAATAAAATATGGAAAAAAATCTTGAATAAAAAACAAGTATTTAAAAAAATCTTTTGAAAATAATTCATTAAAAATAAATGATATTATTATTAAGCAAAAAATATATAAAGGAATTGTACGTAGCCATCGTCTTTTATAAAAAATTATTAAATTTTTTTTATTATTTAGAGTTTCTAAAATCTGAGGAAATAAAACAAAACCACTAAGAACAAAAAAAAATTCAACAAATAAAAAAGAAAAGTATTCGTATTGAGAATTTTCAAAAACGAACGCATAATAATGACAAATCGCAACACCATAACCACTTATACCTCTTAGAAGATCAAGGCTATGATAATGATCATTTTTATTTAGTTTCATATAAATTTAAAAAGACTGATTTAATAATTTTTTTGCTATAATTTCTTGTCCATCTTCTGATATATGTAAATCGTTACCTATGTAAAGTTTGTAATACCAATTTATGTTATTATCTTTAATTTTATTAAATTCAGGAAATAAATTAATTAACTTTTTACAATTGCTTTCAACGCAGACACTTTTAGCAAAATTTATCCAATCAAATTTTTTTGACCCATAATACAAAGTGTCAGGCCAAGGATATATAATAATATAAAATTCAGCATTAATTTTTTTTGATATTAACCCTATTGTTTTTATATTTTTTTTTATCTTATTTAATGCACCTTTAAAACCTTCAGGTTTCCAAAGAGTTTGTTTTGTTTTTTCTAAATCAAGATATAAAAAAGAACCTCTGATTGTTTGTCCAGGATCTACAATCGCTTCTTTATCTTTATTTAAATAACTTAATTTTATATTTCTAAAAAAATTATTTACACTTCTCGCAATTAATCTTGATCCTTTAAAATTTTTTCTTTTAAATGAGATTTCTTTTTTATCTTTTTCAATTTTCTGATCAAAAATATAAACTGGCTGCTGTGAATTCTGATTAACTTTCCACTTTGAAGCCTCATCTTTAACATCACTAATGTCTAGAGTTAGGAATATTTTTGATGGTTTTATATTGTTTTCTATTAATTTGTTCAATTGGTAGAGATATACAGATGGGCTATATCCAGCAACACCAAGGTTATAAAATTTTAGATCTTTTTTTTTTTGCTCAAGAATTCCAACAAAGGTCTTTTCATAACTAAGACCCATTCCGTAAGTAAAAGAGTCTCCGAGAAAAACAACACTTTCTTTATTTAGAAAATCATTATTATTTCCTGAAAACCTATATCCGTTACTATCAGTATAAACTTTATAACTTTTAGTCTGTTTAACGTATTTTTCGGTAGCAGAACAGTTTTTTTCAAGAAAGTGGAAATTTCCAGTATATTTAATGCAATTATATTTAATATTCTTTTTATGAAAAACATTACTATAAATAACATCAGTTATTAAAAATAGACCTACGTAAAATGATATTTTTTTAATAATATTTTTCAATTAGAAATAAATTCTTCTAATTTAGAAATTAAAATATTAATATCGTTATTATTAGAGCTTAGTATGGAAGAAAATTCCTCTTTTTGCGTTCTTGCTAAACTTAATCCTTCAACAATCAAATCTCTTATTAAAGGTTTGTCTGGATTTTTTGTATAAACCCTCCAATCAATTTGTATTTCTGGTTGATCGCTATTTCCCGTTATTTTTGACTTAACGATAGTATAATTTGCACTCTTTTTTTCTGCACTAATAACCTCAAATTTTTTTGAGGAATAATCAGTTAATCTGGAGGTTAAACTTTTTAAAAAATATTTTTCAAATGCGTCTTGATATTTAATTAATCTTTTTTTTTCAGTTGATTTTCTTATTTCACCTAAAGTATATAAACCTAAAGCATTTATATCTACATTTTCAATAGCAATATTTTTTATATATTTTATTTTTTCATCTTCAGTGAGATTTTTGTCAGACAATTTGCTGATTGAGTCATCAATTATTTCTTTTATGAATTGCTTAGGATCCGCGCTATAAGTATACGCAGATGATGTGTTTAAAAATAAAAAAAATGAAATTATAATTAAACATAACTTTTTCATTTTTAAAATGTCTTATTTATCTAAATTTCCCCAGTCATCTTCAGCTTCACTGGAATTTTTAACTTTATTCTCTCGATTTTGTAAGTATAAACTTTTGAATGAAGCATACATATCTAATGAATTTTTTTCTAGACTGTCAAAGTTTACTATATTGTCAGCTCTGAAGTCTACTGCTGTTGTTCCTTTAACGGAGATGTAGTCTAATTGACTACCCGAAGATCCTAATAATTCTTTTTCCCTTAAAGTTACGTGCGCAAAGGGGTCTATAAAAGTGTCTGCAAACATTCCTAAAGAGTCTCTTACGGTAGTTGGACCTAGTATTGGTAAAACAAAATAACATCCAGTTCCAATTCCGTAAACACCTAGAGTTTGACCAACATCCTCTTTCTGGGCTTTTAGCCCTAGTTTTTCTGCTGGATTGGCTAGTCCAATTATCCCTATTGTCGTATTAATTAAAAAGCTTGCTGCTGCATCGCCAGCTCCTTTTAGATTTCCTTGAAATAAGTGATTTGGTACTGAAAGAAGTGTAGCAATGTTAGAAGTAAAGTTGCTTGTTCCATTTTTAATCGGTTCTGGAAGTTTATTGTACCCTTTGGCAATAGGTTCAATAACCGCTCTATCTAATGCCATATTAAATTTAAAAACACTTCTGCTTGTATTTTCAAAACATTCCTCGGTCGCTTTTGCTCCGTAAGAAGCAAGGGCAGAAATTAAAAAAATTAAAGTTATATATTTTTTTATAATCATAGTAACTAACTAGCTATATATAGAATATTATTCATTATGCTAGATAAAAAATCTTACATTTTCAGAGATTTTAACTAAAAATTTGTCTATATTTGTCTCGGTATTTAGCCAAAAAATGATAATAAAAACAAAATTTTCCCCCAATTTTTCTAGAAACAATAGAACTAAAAAAGATATTAAACTTATTGTTATTCACTATACTGGAATGCAATCTAAGATTGCATCTATTAAAAGATTATTAAGCGTTAAGCACCAAGTTAGTTGTCATTATTTAATAGATCGTAAGGGCGTTATTTTAAAAATGGTTGATGACAACAAAGTAGCCTGGCATGCTGGAAAATCAAAATGGAAGAATTTTAATAATTTAAATTATAATTCTATTGGTATTGAGCTGGTTAATAAAGGACATAACTTAGGATATGAAAAATTTACAAGTTTACAGGTACATGCTCTAATTAAATTATGTTTATACCTAAAAAAAACTTATAAAATAAAAAACTCAGATATAGTCGGACATTCAGATATTGCCCCATTAAGAAAGCAAGATCCAGGTGAAAAATTTCCATGGAAAAAACTTAAAAAAAATCAACTTGGAATTTGGTATAGAAACTTCAAAATTAGATCTAAAAAATTAAACAACAATAAATTAACAAAATTATTTTTTAATAATTTATTTAAAATTGGATATCGATATTTCGATAGAAATAAACGATCTAAGAAAGACATTTTTGTTGTAAAAGCTTTCCAACGACGATTTTTACCTCACAAAGTTACTGGGGTAATTGATCAAAACGACTATATAATTAGCCACTTTTTAGCCTCCCAAAGCAAAAAATAGCTTGATTTTGAACTTTTTAATCATTACATATTCATTGCCAGACAATTGGATTGTCGCTATTAGGCTTAACTTTAATAGAGGAAAGTCCGGGCTCCATTAAGACACAGTGCCAGTTAATGACTGGCGAAGGTGACTTCAGGGATAGTGCCACAGAAAATAAACCGCCTTATCAAGGTAAGGGTGAAACGGCGAGGTAAGAGCTCACCGGTTTTTTGGTAACAAAAAACGCACGGCAAACCCCACTGGGAGCAAGGTTAAATAGAGAAGACATTGCA
>Ga0209631_10005659_pt1 | contig 13135 bp, 16 predicted proteins | sample COG_08_FD_184752 | JGI IMG/M metagenome (GOLD analysis project Ga0209631, IMG submission 184752) | Pelagic Microbial community sample from North Sea - COGITO 998_met_08 (SPAdes) (version 2) | ecosystem: Environmental > Aquatic > Marine > Neritic zone/Coastal water | place: Helgoland, sampling... | reverse complement strand
ATAATATATGTATTTTGGATCTTTTGGAAATAATAATATATGTTTAAGGGGTAATAATAGTTCGGCAGGAACTCTAAACCCCGCAAACCAAGCAGGTTTTTTTAATTTTGCTTTGGTTACATGCTTTTCTTGGCCCTTTTGGACTACAAATTGTATAAATGCTGGTAAAAGCAGTTGGAGTGTTGCTACAATAGCTTGTGTAGGTGATGCTGCTTGGAATGGTGGAGCTCAACCACAATCAACTAATGGATCAGCTTCTTATGCTAGAAATCAAGATAGACCATTTGCTGCTAATATAGTTGCAAGTACAGGTATGTCTTCTGTTAGATACACTTCTTGGAATAGTAAAGCAGCTGCAGCATCATATCAAGGCTATGTAAACATTGGTATGTCTAATAGATCAAATGCTATGGGTCTAAGCGGTGTTGTAGCTTATGGATTTTCTTTTAGTGCTTGGAGAAATGTAACCAATTCAGGTACTATACTTACCACAGTATTAACCACTAATATCTTTGCTGCTAGTAATTATGGTGGCATTAATTTTAAAGACATTAATACAATGGTAGCAGTCGCTTCCTAAAAAAAATTTATTTTTAAAATGTTATATGAAATCCATTTGGGTAATTGAAAATGTTAAAAAGGATAATTCCTTTTATGATGAATTTAAGTTAGTTATGTTATTTGCTTCCGTAAGTCTATGGAAGAAATATCATCCTGAACATACTACAATTTTGTATTGTGATGAAATGACAGAAAAATATCTGTCTAATTTAAATGTGTTTCCGTTATGGGATCAAATTAAACATTTATCTTATCCTGAAAAAATCAATCGTGAAATATTTTGGTCAAGTTGTAAAACAAAAATTATAAGTGAAGCAACAGAACCTATAGTAGTAGTTGATCATGATTTTTTAATATTTACTAATATAGACAAATATTTAAAAGATGAAGTTTTATACACCCATGAAGAACAAGCTTACCCTTGGTACCCAGCTAAAGAAGATAGATATTGTGCTCGTTTAACTAAACCTTCTCCATATGAAGTAGATTTAGCAGCCAATGTATCATTATTTTACCTACCAGATCCATCATTTGCTAAAATGTATGGTGAATGGACATTAAAAAATCACGAAGAATTTACTGTAATGGATTTTGATGGTATGTCTCCTAATTATATGATATACTCAGAACAATTAATGTTAAAACAACTGTTAGTTAGGGATAATATACCCCATAATACTTTAACAATTAACGTATTTGACAATAATAAAGCTATATTTACTGATGCAGTTAATATGTATGGTATTTGGAATAGCAAAGAATCTTCATTATATTATAGGCACTATGGGATGGATAAAAAGAAATTAAAAGAAAATAAAGATGAAATTGATTATTTATATAGATGTATAAATGCAAGTCAAAAAATAAATCCTAAGTTATTAAAAGAAAAAATTAATGAAAGCTATTCACGTAAATTGGACTAAACCATTTTTTGAAAGAAATAGATTAAGAGGACATGGATTTGAATCTATCAAAAATCTAAAATCAGAAACTTATGATCAATTAGATTCCCAATTATTATATACAATGCTATCAGCAGCTAATTGGAAAAAGTATAACGGTAATATTAAGTTATACACAGATTCTATAGGTGCTTCATTTTATCAAAGATTTGGTTTATTAGATTTATATGATGAAATAGATATTAATTTTTTAAATGGTTATTCTAGATCAAATATAGATCCTGCTTATTTTTGGACAAGTGGTAAAATAAAATGTTTGGCACATCAAACTGAACCTTTTGTATTTTTAGATCAAGATATGATTATTAGAAATAAATTACCTGAATGGACTAGAGTTAATGATTTAACAATTGCTCACTGGGAAATAGGTAGAGGGTATTATTATTTTGATAAAGAAAAATGGGAAAAAGATATTACTCATGTAGAGTGGCCTCAAAATTTTAATAAAGATGATTGGTCACCTAATACTTCGTTTTTATGTTTTAATAATTTAGATTTACTTAAAAAATACCATGAATGGCATAAAAAATTAGTTAATACTAATGGAGAACATATCCCAGAATGGTTCTGGTTATTTACAGATCAAGGAGTTTTAGGTCATATAATTAGAGAAAATGACTATAAAGTTGATACTTTAACTAATAAAATAGCTTTAGCTCACCATAATAATGTTGATGGTACTAATAGATATAAAGGTAAAGCAGAAAAATGGTACAATCCTATATCCCCAGATACATTAAAAGAATTTAATTTTGAACATATTTGGTTAGATAAAATCAATACACAAAATCTACGTGTTAATGAATGGTTTAAAGAATTAGTTGAAGAATTAGATTGTAGTAAATATCTTACAGATATAAGATGGAATAAACATTGGAAAAATTATCATGAAAATAATTAGAGTACTTTGGGGTAATGATATAAACCATGAGATACCTCCGTGTCCATTAATGGATAACGAAGTTGTTTATGTATGGGGAGATGAAAATAATCAAATGATGATTGATAGGGGATGGGAAACTAGACCTTATCATACTAGTTTTTTATTTGAAGGTAAACATAATGCATTTGGCAAAAAATTACTTGCATTAAAAGAAGCAATGGATGAATTTGGTGAAGTATTATTACTAGATTGGGATTGCCATTTAATAAAACCTTTAGATAAAAAATTTTATAACACGTTAAAAACTAAACCGGTACAAATTCCCCTTTACATTCAACATAAAGATACTAAGGATGCTATATTAGAAATTTTACCACCTAATCAAAGTATTGAACTACAAAAAGAATTAGATATATTAGGAAAAGGATTTAAAAAATATGGTTGGGAATGGGAAGATGGATATGTAGCCCCTAATTTTGGTTTTGTATATTGTAGAGATAAAGATTTTGCTCAAAAACTATTTGACATAGCAATTAAACACGATTTACAAACTGTTGTAGATGAATTTGCTACATTAATACAAGTTGATTGTACATTAGAAGAATATATAAAAAAATATTTACCTACTGTATTAAGAGGTTCTAGTAATGATAAATTTATATTTAATGCTAGATTACATAAACTAGGAAAAAAATTCAATGATTACATTGATAATATAACAGAAATAACACCTTATTTTAACCATGTCTAAATTAAAATTTATAAGAACTTGGTGGGGAGATCAACAAGATAAATGGTTAGAAGTTCCTAAAATACCCTTAATATCATCTGAAAATGAAATCGTATATGTTTGGGGTAAGGAAAATTTAAATAAATTTAAAGAAAGAGGCTATAATTGTGTCTTAATGGAAGAAGATGAATTTAATGGTAAAAGTATTTATGGTAAAAAATTAACTGTTTTAAATAAGGCGTTAAAAGAATGGGGTGAAGTATTAATGTTAGATTGGGATTGTTGTTTATCATTACCTTTAGATGATAATTTTTATACAATGTTATCTAAAAAACCAATACAAGTACCCTTATATGCTCATCATAAAGAACCAGATATAGCATTATTAGAAGCAATTCCAGATAACCATCCAATATTACAATCAGAAAAAACATATATTGATTTAATAACTAATTTAGAATCAATAGCATTAGAAATCCCTAAATACCATTGGAAATGGAATGATAATTTAATTGTTCCTAACTTTGGGTGTGTTTATTCTAGAGATATAAATTTAGGAGAAGATTTAATTAAAATAGCAAAAGAAAATAATATAAAGGGATTAGTAGAAGAATTTGCAATGTGGAAATATGCAAATTGTACATTAGAAGAATACATTGAACAATATCACCCTGATTATGTATTAGGTGTATCAGATGATAAATTAAAAGATCAAGAATATAGTATTAGTATAATACAAAAAGAATTTAATAAAGAAATAAAAAATAAAATTAATTTAAAACAATATTTTAATCATGTATAAAGTAAAAGTAATATCACTTAAAAGACGTCAAGATAGACGTAAAAAAATATCTCACATGCTACAACAAATTGATTTTGATTTTGTTGATGGGTTAGATGGACAAAAATATAAATTAACTAAATTTGATAAAGAATTTATTAAAGGTAATGATTATAAAAAACATGGAATACACATTCCATCTTTAGTTTGTGCTAACTACACCCATTTAAATTTGTTAGCTGAATGTGCTGAACAAGATAAACCATATTTTATTTTTGAAGATGATATAGAATTAACAGATGCTAAAACTCCAGATTTATATTTTGAAACCTTAGCATCGGTAGAAGATTTAGATGCTTTTTGGTTAATTCCTAATGAACCAAGTATTGCTGCTTATATAGTATGGCCAGAAGGTGCTAAAAAAATGATTGATTATGTAAATAATATAGCTAAATTAAAAAGAGGTTTAGATTGGGCATTTTGGGATATAAGAAAAAAGAAAAATTTCCGTGCTGATCAAGCAAAAGAAGCGTATTTTAAACATGATCCGGGTAAAAACTCTGATATTACAACGATAGAAAACTATGATATTTCATCCAACAAATAAGGAAAATATATTTCATTTATCGCCTATTCCAATTTACAAAAGGAGATTTATAAATTGCCCTATTACTAAAAAAATTGATAATTTAGGCTTTAGGATCTTAAGTAAAGAACAAAAATTGATGGGTCAAGAATTACCTAATCAATATGATAATAAAAGACAAGATAATTATAAAATAAATTATGATTATCAGGAAGAATGGGTTGAAAACCATAATTTACAACCTATAGGAAGTAGATTTTTTGTTGAACCTAATAATTTTCTATCAGAATGGTCTTATCAACCCGAAAAGGGTAAAGGTAATAAAGATGTAGATATTATTATTCGAAGAATAAAAGCAGGATTTAAAGAATTAACAGGCAAAGATGGAGAAATAACTGAAAGCTGGGCTCAATATTATGAACCAGGTGCTGGTAGAGGACATAATGCTCATAACCATAATAGATGGCAACATGAAGAAGAAAAACCTTTAATGTACTCTGGTGGTTATTATTTAGATGATGGTGATCCTTTAAAAGACCATCCTTACAGTGGAGCTTTTGCTTTTCATATAGGAGGAAAAAAACATTATGTTAGACCTAGAGAAGGAATGTTACTAATATGGCCTCATGATATTATACACTCAGTAGAACCTTTTTATGGTAAAAGGCATAGAGCAGTGATTAATTTTAATATACAAGCATGAATATAATTTTTGATATACCTGGAGGAATTGGTAAAGCAATAATGGCTACTGCTGTTGTAAAAGGACTTAAAAGTAAATATCCTAAAGATAATCTAATTTTAGTTTCAGGTCATCCTTCAGTATTTAAAAATAACCCTTCTGTTTATAAGTCTTATAATATAATTCAAAGAGATACTGTTAGAAAAAAATTCATAGAAAATAAAGAATGTAAAATTTTAGCTAAGGAACCATATAATGAACACAACCATGTTTTCCAAAAAGAACATTTAATAGAAACATGGTTTAAATTATTAGATTTAGAATATTGGGGACAACAGCCTGATATTTATTTAGATGACCAAGAAATACAAGATTATAAAAATTTATACAAATCAGATAAACCTATAATGGTCATTCATCCTCATGGGGGTGCAGTACCTGAAATACCTTATAATTGGGTAAGAGATATTCCAACAAAAATAACAAAAAGACTTATTGAAAAATATAAGGATACTCATACTATATATCATATAAAAAGCCCAAATCAACCTATATTTGAAAATGTAAAAGAAGAAATTGGCCCAATAAGAAAAGTAGCTATTTTATTAAGCATGGCGGATAAAATATATACTATTGATTCGTTTACTCAACATTTAGCAATGGCTTTAAGAAAACCATCCAATGTATTTTGGATAGGAACTAATCCAAATGTATTTGGATATGAATTACATAATAATATAATAGCAAACCCTCCAGAATTTAACACTAATAGTGGTTTATATTATGGAAGAAATTTAACAGAACCAATAAATAACTTGCCTTATCTAAATGAGGATTGTATATTTAATATCGAAAAAATAATATAACTATGTTTCAATCATATGCTTTTGATCAACAAGAAGTTGATTTACAAAATTATTACTATCTTCTTAATGGATTTAGTAAAGAAGAATTAGAAAAAATTGAAGAAGATGTTGCAAATTTACCCTTTCAACAAGCTAGTACGGTTTCGGGGAATGATAAAAAAGTAAGATCATCTAAAGTAAAATGGGTACCTCAAAATACTGAATGGTACTGGTTATATGACAAATTGTCTGAATATGCTATTGAAGCTAACTTTGCTTTATGGAATTTTGATTTAAGTTTAATCCCAGAACAAATACAATATACTGAATATTATGCTTCTGAACAAGGACATTATGATTGGCATGCTGATATTGGTCCAGGGATGTTATCTAAAAGAAAAGTATCAATTACAGTTCAATTATCCGAACCAGATGAATATGAAGGTGGTGATTTAGAATTATTTAGAGGTGGAAGTATGGATGGTCCTTTTGTAAAAGCTGAAAGACGAGCAGGTTGTGTGTTTATTTTCCCCTCATTTATGATGCATAGAGTAGCCCCAGTTACAAAAGGTGTAAGAAAATCTTTTGTAATTTGGTTAGGTGGCCAACATTATAGATAACATATGCTAAACAACTTATCTAAATTTGTAATTAATAATGGAGGAAGTATTACACCATTATTACTATCTGAAGAACAGGGTAGAGGTATGGGTCTTTGTAATGTTTCTATTTATTTAGATGACAACGGTGATATACTTGCTAATATTAGAAATGTACATTATATTTTATACCATAATGAATTTGAACAAAATTTCCATTGTAAATGGGGTACACTATCTTATTTAAATCCTGAAGATGATATTAAATTAAGAACCAAAAATTATTTTTGTAAACTAGATCCTAATACTTTAGAAGTAACATCCTCAACTGAAATTGATACTTCAAAACACGATATTAAACCTATTTGGAGTTTTATTGGTTTAGAAGATGTTAGATTAGTACGATGGGAGGGACAATTGTATTATTGTGGTGTAAGAAGAGATGTGAAAAGTAATGGTGAAGGTCGAATGGAATTATGTAAGTTAGATATAACACCAGATGGAGTTTATGAAACAACTAGAGAAAGAGTTGAAGTAAATCCACATACATATTTAGAAAAAAATTGGATGCCCATTTTAGATATGCCATTTCATTATGTAAGGTGGTGTAATCCTTTAGAAATTATAAAAATAAACCCTGAAAATAAAGCAAAACAAAAAGTACAAGAAGGTAAAATAGATATTATTTCTAGTGAAGTAGTATTTAAAAGTAAACAAAAATTAAATTTACCTTTAGGGATAAGAGGAGGTTCACAAGTAATACCTTTTGGAGATGATGGAGATAGAATATGTGTTACACATGATACTCATTTTTATCATCACCAAAATTTAAAAAAAGATGCGCATTATTACCATAGATTTATTATATGGGATAAAAATTGGAAAGTTAAACGTATATCAGAACAATTTAAGTTTATGGATACTATGATTGAATTTTCTTGTGGTTTAATTATAAAAGATAATAACTTAATTATAACTTATGGTTATCAAGACAATGCTGCCTATGCACTAAAAATGCCTTTAAATTTATTAGATGAATTAAAATGGGATATTGATGAGTAATTTACAAACACATTTACATAATTATATTAACGAGCCTCTTAATCCTCATTTTAATGCAGAATTAGGAGAAACATATGAACAATTAGGACAAGGAGCTGCTGCGTTATCTTATTTTTTAAGAGCTGCTGAATTATTAATTAATGTAGATATAGAATTATCTTATAATTGTCTCTTAAAAACATGGAAACAAGTAAATACAATTGGAAGAAGAAAACAATGGGAAAAAGCACAATTAGAATTAGCTATTACACACTTATCTACTAGACCAGAAGCGTATTATTTTTTAAGTAAATATTATTCTGAAATATCTGAACATCGTGAAGCTTATTTATATGCTAGTTTAGGTTTAAAATATATAAATTTATCACCTCTAAAATACGATATTGGATATCCTGGTGATTATATGTTGTATTTTTTAAAAGCTTACCATGGATGGTATTTATCTAAACGAGAAGAATCAAAATTTATATGGAAAAAATTAGGTGAAATGCCTAATATTCCAAAAAAATATAAAGATATTATTAAAAATAATAATAAAAATTTTAATAATTTGCTATCTCCCCCATCTCCTTTAAATTTTATTATGAAAACCACAAATAAAAGCGAAATGAAAGAATATTATATTAATAATTAAATTAATATGTATTATCATGTTGCAATAATGTTTAATTAAAGCAAATAATTATGAGTTGGATCTATAATAGTGAAACGATTAATGACATAACAGAATTCCCCCCAAATACTTACGGATTTGTATATCAGGTAAAACACATACCTTCAAACAAAATTTATATAGGCAAAAAAGTATTATTTTTTACTAGAAAAGTAAAACTAGGAAAAAAAGAATTAGAAGCTTTGGGTACAGTAATAGGACGTAAACCATCTTATAAATTAGCTGTTAAGGAATCAGATTGGAAAACATATTACGGCTCACAAAAAGAAATTAAAACATTACTTAAAGAAAGTAAAACTTCAGATTGGGAACGAAGCATTATTAAATGTGTTCCCAGCAAAAAATTACTAACCTATTTTGAAGTAAAATACCAGATGTTATACCAAGTGTTAGAAAAACCAGATGAATTTTTTAATGACAATATATTAGGCAAATTTTATACTAAAGATTTTGCAGATATTAAAGAATTTGAAGATCCAGTGGAAATTAAAAAACACTAACGTATATTACATCGTTATGGTGAATCAGTTATTAGTTACATTAGTAAATTCAGTACTTGGTACGGGCAAACAAACTGCACGTGGTAATATGGCTTACCAATGTCCTAGCTGTAAACACCATAAACCAAAATTAGAAGTTAATTTTACTGAAAGTAAAGATGGACATAACCCTTGGCATTGTTGGGTTTGTGGTAAAAAAGGTAAATCTATTAGTTTATTATTAAGAATAGCAGGTGCTAGTCAAGATAAAATTAATGAAGCTAAATCATTATCTAAAAATGTAGATAGTAATTATATACCTAAAGCACAAACTAGTATATCGTTACCTGATGGGTTTATTAGCCTAAATGACGTTGATAACAGCGATATCATGGCTAGACACGCTACTGCGTACTTAAAAAAGAGAAATGTAAGTAAACACGATATATTAAAATATAATATAGGATATTGCAAACAAGGTTTATATAAAAATATGGTTATACTTCCAACTTATGATAAAGATGGGGCCTTAAATTATTATACTGCTCGTTCATTTGAAAAAGAACCATATGTTAAATATAGAAACCCTCAAGTAAGTAGAGACATTATTCCAAATGAACATTTAATTAATTGGAATGTTCCAATAGTATTATGTGAGGGACCATTTGATGCTATTGCTATTAAAAGAAATGCAATTCCTTTATTAGGAAAAAATATACAAAAAAATTTAATGAAGAAAATTGTTACTTCATTAGTTGATAAAATTTATATTGCTCTGGATAAGGATGCAATTAAACAAGCTTTACGTTTTTGTGAAAATTTAATGGCACAAGGTAAAGAAGTCTATCTTATAGATATGCAAGATAAGGACCCGAGTGAAATGGGTTTTGAAAATTTCACAAGACTTATACAAAAAACAGTTCCACTAACTTATTCTTCATTATTGGAACGAAAACTATTTATATGATAAAAAAATCATACAAAAGAATACTCGAAATTTCGGATGATTATCAACAAGTTACAATGCCTGATTCAAGGTATTATAGGCGAAATGGTAAATATTATCCTTCAGTAACCCATGTTTTAAGCTCTTACCCAAAAGGTAAATATTTTGAAGACTGGCTTAAAAAAGTAGGTTATAGTGCTGAATGGATTGTTAAAAAAGCAGCTGAAGAAGGAACATTAGTACATGAAATGATTGAAGACTGGTTAAACGGTAAAGAGATTACATTTTTATATAAAGATGGTAACCCTAAAATGCCTATTCATGTATGGCAAATGTTTTTACGTTTTGTAGATTTCTGGGAAACTTATAACCCAACATTAATAGAAGCAGAAGTACATCTATTTTCAGATAAAATACAAGTAGCAGGTACCTGTGATTTAGTATGTGAAATTGAAATAGATGGTAAAATAGAACGTTGGATTATAGATTTTAAAACATCTAATCATTTACAAACCACTTATGACTTACAAGGGGCAATCTATGCTCAATGTTATGAAGAATGTTATGGAAAAGATATTGATAGAGTAGCAGTACTATGGTTAAAATCTAAATCTCGTGGACCAGATAAAAATGGTAAAAAAATAAAAGGTAAAAATTGGGAGATATATGAATCACCTCGCACACAGGAACAAAACATAGAAATATTCAATCATGTTAAAGCTTTATTTGACCTTGAAAACCCTAAACCAACACCTTATACATCAACATTCCAGACAACATCTAAGAGAAATATATAAAAATTTTTTAAAAAATATGATTTAATGTCCCCTTCTTTAAGATTTAATTCCCCCCCTAAATGGAGAAACTATGATAATTTTAATTATCAATTTTTTGGCCTTGTTGATTTATGTCGTAATATAAGTAATATTTTTGGAGACTCTAAGGGATTAAAAATGTTAGAAATAGGTTCTTATAAAGGTGAATCAACCTCTATTTTTGCCTCTTCTGCTATTTTTGATGAAATTATTTGTATAGACCCTTTTAAGGGGGAAGAAGAAAAGAAAAATATTTTTAATGAGGATTGGAGTAGAGTAAAAAAAGAATTTTATACTAATACCCGTTATTGGGATTATATAAAATTAATTCAAGATTATAGTTACAATGTAGTTGAAAATTTTAAGGATGGATACTTTGATTTTATTTATATTGATGGAAACCATACTTACGAAAGTGTTAAACAAGATATAAAATTATATTTACCTAAATGTAAAACAATCATTGGAGGACATGATTACAGAACCACAGGATGGGAAATAGAAGTAGTAAAAGCTATTCATGAACAATTGAGTACCCCGGATTTAACTTTTATAGATAGCAGTTGGATTAAGTATTTATAATTTCATATAAATTAAATGTGGGAAAATTAGGCTTTCCCACTTTTTTTTCGTATATTTATAACAAAATATATAATGATAAAACTGTACGATCTTATCAAAGAACAAATTGAAAAACCAAAAGCAATAATTCTAGCTGGTGCTCCTGGTGCTGGTAAAGGGTCCATTTTAAGCGGTTTAAATCTTGGTGATATTAAAGTGCTAAATGTAGATAACGCTTATATTGAATTATTAAAGAAAGCCAATGTATCATTGGATTTAAAAAATGCTGGTCCTGAAGATAGAAGCGAAGCAGCTAAAGCAATGGCAGCAGCTAATAAAGAATTTAAAGGAAAAGTAGCAGCTACAATAGAAGGTAAAGAATCATTTATTTTAGATGGCACAGCAGCATCAATTAAACAAACAGCCAATTTAAAAAAGGAATTAGAAGAAGCAGGGTATGAAGTATTTATGCTTTATGTTTATACTGATTTAGAAAGATCACTTAGACAAAACCAAGATAGATTTGAAAAATCAGATGGTAAAGATAGAAGTTTAGCACCTGCTATAGTAATGAGAACATGGGCTTCAGTTACTGATAATTATAAAGCATATGAAGCAATGTTTGATAATAATTTTGTATCAGTTGCTAATACATTAGAAGATGAAAAACTAACTGATATAGCAGATATAGTAAAAAAATATTTAGATCCTTTTAAACCACAAGGAACTAAACCAAAAAATGCTAAGGCACAAGCAAGATCTGATAAATCAAAAGCTGCTTTAAACGCTAAATTAAAAGAATTACTATCAGATGAACAACTTCAAATGATAATTAATAATTCAGTATCAAAAGAAGAAGCACAAGCAAAATTAAAACAATTTTTAAGTTAATGAGTTTAGTTAAAGAATTAATACGTCCTTTATTAGAGGAAGAAAAAAAAGTAGTAGCTGTTTACGGTGGAGGTTTTAAACCTCCAACTGCTGGGCACTTTGAGGTTGTAGATCAAGCTTTAAAAGAAAACCCTAACATAGACGAGTTTATTATTTTAATTGGTGGTAAAGAAAGAGATGGTATTTCACCTGAAGAATCTTTAATTATATGGGACATTTATAAACAATATTTACCTATTAAAGTAGAAGTAAAATTAAGTCCCAAACCACCTATTCAAGCGGTATACAATTATGCTAAAGAACACCCAGATGAAGAAGTATTATTTGTAATTGGTGCTAGAGAAGGTAATGAAGATGATTTTAGTGATATAGCAAAAAGAACAAAATCATTAGATAAATATGATAATTTAGAATTACGTACTATTGTTACACAAGGTGGGGCATCAGGTACAGCAGCTAGAAATGCAGCTAAAATATCAACAGAAAAATTAAGACCATTACTTCCAAAACAATTAAAAGATGAAGAAGTAGAAGAAATATTCAATATATTAAGTAATGTAGTAAAAGAAAATGATCCTGAAGATGGTAAAGCAGCACCCTATGGTTCAGGATATAAAAAATTAAATGAAAACGCATCATATAAAGAACATATTGATATTCAAGATAAAATAGATCGATTAACTCAACATATGATTGATAAAGGTATGAATATAGAACCTTTACCATCACTTGAGTTTGTAGATGGAGATTCAAAAAATGCAAAAGATTTCTTTGGTAGAACAGCATATTATGACCCAAATAGACAACATATTGTTTTATATACTGAAGGTAGACATCCTAAAGATATAGTACGTTCATATGCACATGAAATGATCCATCATATTCAAAATTTAGAAGATAGATTAGGTGATATAGCAGGTACAGATACAACAAGTGATGAACATTTAGATAAATTAGAACAAGAAGCTAATTTAAGAGGTACAATGACGTTTAGAAATTGGACTGATAGTTTAAATGAAGCAGTTGTGGGGGATAAAATCGAATGTGATAACTGTGATTGGAGCTGGGATATTGTAAGT
>Ga0209631_10005657_pt1 | contig 13135 bp, 8 predicted proteins | sample COG_08_FD_184752 | JGI IMG/M metagenome (GOLD analysis project Ga0209631, IMG submission 184752) | Pelagic Microbial community sample from North Sea - COGITO 998_met_08 (SPAdes) (version 2) | ecosystem: Environmental > Aquatic > Marine > Neritic zone/Coastal water | place: Helgoland, sampling... | reverse complement strand
TAACTTGGAAAGATCTTTATGAAAAAGTTTGTAAATTCTCTTATTATTTAAAAACATTAGATTTAAAAAAAGGAGATAGAGTTGTCGCTTATGTTCCTAATAAAATAGAGTCTGTTATTAGTTTTTTAGCTTGTGCAAAAAATGGTATTATTTGGTCATCCTGCTCTCCAGATTTTGGAATTCAAGGAGTAGTTAATAGATTCAAACAGATTAAACCCAAGTTGTTAATTACAAGCAATTATTACTTTTATAATGGAAAAAAAATAAACATACTTGAAAAGACAGATGACATTTTAAAACAAATCCCATCAATTAAAAAAACTTTAGTATTTGCATATAATAAAAAAGAAAAAATTGATTACAAAAATTTTATTGATTTTGATGAGGCTTTAAATAATTCTAAATCAGATATTATATTTGAACGGTTCGATTTTAATCACCCAATTTATATTCTTTACTCTAGTGGCACGACTGGAAAACCCAAGTGTATTACGCACGGTGCAGGAAATGTATTAATTGAGCACAACAAGGAATTCATGCTTCACTGTGACATAAGAGAGAATGAAAAGTTATTTTATTATACCACAACAGGATGGATGATGTGGAATTGGTTAGTTGGTGGTTTAGCAACTGGATCATCAATTTTTCTTTTTGATGGTGCACCTGTTTATCCAAAAATAGATATTTTATTAGAGTATTGTCAGAATAAAAAAATTAATCTTTTTGGAGTTAGTGCAAAATATATAGATCATCTAAAAAATGAAAATTATAGTAGTAAAAATTTAGATTTAAGATCAATTAAAATTATAACCTCAACTGGCTCTCCTTTGGCCGAGGAAAGCTTTAAATATGTTTACGAAAATATAAAGCAGAATGTACATCTTGCGTCTATTGCGGGAGGAACCGATTTAGTTGGTTGTTTAATCTTAGGAAATTTATTTTCAAATGTTTATAAAGGAGAAATTCAAGGACAGAGCCTAGGAATAGATGTTGATGTATTTACTGATGGTGGAAAAAGTACGCCAGATGGAGATAAAGGAGAGCTAGTGGTTAAACAACCATTTCCATCTATGCCTATAAAATTTTGGGGGGACGATGATGGACAAAAATATCACAAAGCTTATTTTACCAGATATGAAAACATCTGGCATCACGGAGATTTTATCGAAAGAACATTAAATAATGGTTTTATAATGAGAGGAAGATCAGATGCCACATTAAATCCAGGCGGTGTAAGAATTGGGACTTCTGAAATTTACCAGCAAGTAGAAGATATAGATTTTATTACGGAAGGTCTGGTGGTAGGACAAAGTTATAATGATGATGTCAGAATAATTTTGTTTGTTACTACGAAAGATACTCAAGAATTAGATGAAGAAAAAATTAAATTTATACGATCTAAAATTAGAGAAAACTGCTCACCAAAGCATGTACCTGCAATTATAATAAAAGTCCCGGAAATACCTAGAACAAAAAGTGGTAAAATTGTAGAGCTTGCAGTGAGAAAAATAATAAATGGAGAAGAAATTAATAATAAAGAAGCTATTGCCAATCCAAGTTGTCTAAAGTTTTTTAAAGACTTACAAGAGTTAAAATAATTTATCTTTCCAAGCACATAGTGATACCCATGCCTCCACCGATGCAAAGTGTTGCAAGTCCTTTTTTGACATCTCTCTTAATCATTTCATGTATAAGAGTTACCAGTATTCTTGTACCAGAAGCACCAATAGGGTGACCCAAAGCTATGGCTCCCCCATTAACATTGACTTTCTCTTCAGGAATAGAGAGCGTTTTTAAGACTGCTAAACTTTGAGCTGCAAAAGCTTCATTGATTTCAAAAAGATCAATGTCTTTAATGGACCAACCTGCTTTATTTAAAGCTTTTTTGGACGACGGAATTGGACCAGTTCCCATCAATGATGGATCAACTCCGCAACTAGCCCATGATTTGATTGAAACTAATTTTTCTATGCCCCTTTTTTCTGCCTCCTCAGATGACATTACTATAACAGCGGCTGCGCCATCATTTATTCCAGAGGCATTTCCAGGAGTTACTGTACCATTTTTTTTAAAAACAGGCTTTAATCTTGAAAGAGACTCTAGGCTAACATTTTCTCGAGGATGCTCATCTATATTAAAATCCACTTCATTCTTTTTTGATTTTATTTTAAAATTAACTATCTCATTATTAAATTTTTTTTCTTTTTGGGCATTAAGAGCTTTTTCTTGAGATTTAAAAGCAAATTTATCCTGTTCTATTCTTGAGATTTGAAATTTTTCAGCAATATTCTCGGCAGTCAAACCCATATGGTATTCATTAAAAGCGTCCCACAATCCATCTGTAATCATCGTGTCTATTAAATTTGCATTACCAATTTTTTTTCCATCTCTTAAATGGATAGCATGAGGAGCCATAGACATGCTTTCTTGACCTCCAGCAACCACAATTTTTGAATCACCTGATTTAATGCTTTGAAAGCCCGAGACTACCGATCTAATTCCTGATCCACAAACTTGATTTACAATATAAGCAGGTTTTTCTTTTGGAATCCCTGCTTTAATAGCTGCTTGTCTAGCTGGATTTTGACCAGCTCCACCTGTCAACACTTGTCCAATTATTATTTCATCTATGTCTTCTTTATTTTTAATGTTTATTCTCTTTATGGCTTCAAAGATAACTGAGGCGCCTAATTCTTGAGATTTAACATTTTTTAAAGATTTACCGATCGAGCCAATAGCTGTTCTCACAGCCGAACCAATAATTATATCTTTCATAGTTTTAGAATATATAATTATCTAATCTTTTCAATTGAATTATCTTTTCTTACAAGCGCAATTAAAACACCCATCAATAAAAACAAGTAAGTCGAATTACCAGTCGTAAAAAAACTACCAGTAGATTTTATAGGGAAAATTTCTATAAAAAAAAGAATAAAAAAGGGCATAAATTTTAAATTATTATTTAAAAATGAAAAATAAATTATTTTGTTTCTAAATAGAGAAATTTTTGTAATGTTAAAAACAATAAACAAAAAAAGAAAAAATCCAAATAAACCTGTTTCTGTGAGTATCTCAAGATAGTAATTATGAGGATGCATGTTACAGCCTTGTTCATGATAAAATGGAGAGTTGGTATCACCCATGTCTCTAATATGACAGTAGTACCTAAAATTTTTTATTCCACCACCTATATATTTGTTTATTTGCCATGTATGATAAAATGAGTAAAATTCTTTTAAGTGTTGAGGGACCGAATAATTTTTTTCATTATTGTTTAAGCTATTTGTAATTACCAAAATAGTATTATGAAGCTGATTATAAAAAACTGAAAAGTTTATGTTTACTTTTGCATTAAAATTAAAAGCAATTGAAAAAATTACTATTAGAGCTATTAAAAGAGAAAAAAAATATTTTCTAATGTTTTTTTTAAAAATTAAAATAGAAAATATAGCAAGAACAAATAATACTAACGGCATTCTATTACCAGAAAAAATTATAGCGAAAAAAAATATAATAAACAATAAAACAAAATAAAATTTTAAATATTTGTTATTTCTTATAGTGAAAAAAATTGATAACAGGAAAAAAGAAAATATAGAAAACCTCTGAAGAAAACTTCCCGCAATTAATTCGTCACCAAAAGGGCCAGATAATTTTCTACCAGTAGCAACAAATCCAAATATATCCTTTCCAAAAAATAATTGATAAAATATATCAAAACTTACAAATAAAGAACAAATCGCACAGGATATGAAAAAAAATTTAAGAGTAATTTTATTTTGTTCTATTAAAAATCTGATTATGAAATAAAATATTAAATATCTTAAAAATGAAATTGATTTTATTATGGTAGAAAAATAGCCTTTCCATTCTAAATCATTTGTAAAAAATTTAAAATCGTTGATAAATCCACTTAGAATTATGAGAGAAAAAAAAGAAATAAATAGCTTGTCTAAAAAAAATAATTCAATATTTACAATTTCTTTTTTGTAAATAAAAACTGTTAATAAAACTATAATTAATAGATTCAAATTAATTATCATGTTGCCGGCAATAAAACTTGCTGGAAACATAGCCAGAACTAAACTTAATAAATTAGAACTTAAAATTTTTTGACTTAAAAATGTGGGCATATTTAAATAATTTATGATAATTATTTATAACAGAAAATTTAATAGGTTATTATAATTTAATCTATTTATTTGTTTATTTGCGCCTGTAGCTCAACTGGATAGAGCGCTTGGCTACGGACCAGGAGGTTCTGGGTTCAAATCCTAGCAGGCGCACATTATTATGAAAAACTATTTAAACAAAAATACTATTTTTTTTATAATTGGATTAAGTTTTATAATTAAAATTATTTATTTTTTTTACTTTTCAGAGGATGTTTTGAAAAATGAATGGGAGATATTAATACATAATTTTAAAATTTCAGGAGTATTAGGATTTAATGTTGTGGTAAATGATTTTTACGCCATGCCTAAATTTGCATTACCAAGTGAGGTAGTTCTGCCATCAGTTTTTATGCCTCCACTTTATTCATATTTTTTAATTATTCATGACATTTTATTTTTTGATTATAATTTTATAAACTTTGTTATTTTTTCACAAATTTTTTTAAGTTTAGTTGCAATATATTTTTTTTATAAAACTTTAATAATTTTAATAAATTTAAAATTTTCTTTAATATTAACATTTATTTTTGCATTTTTTCCATTATACGTTTATTCTATTATAAAAATATCTTCGATTTCTTTACAAATTTGTTTATTAGTTTTATTTTTTTATTTTATATTTAAATACAATAACAAGCCAAAAATTAAAAATTTGATTATTTTTTCAATAATTTCTGGATTATTGGTTTTAATAAGAGGTGAATTTTTACTATTTTACTTACTGACTAACTTATATTTTTTCATTTTTAATGATAAAAAAATCTATCCTATAGCTATCTCATTAATTATTTGTTCATTGATAATTTCACCATATTTAAAAAGAAATTACGATTATTTTGAAACGATTACTCTTACAAAATCTTTTGGTTACAATTTATTGAAAGGCAATAACCCTGAACTAAAGATAGAAGGAAATCCTTTTTTTATTGAGAATGAATACAAAAAAGAGGAACTTAAAATTTTCACAGATCATAATTACGAAATTAACTTAGATAATTTTTACAAAGAGGAAGCAATTAAGTTTATTAGTCAAGATCCACAAAAATACATAAAATTTTATTTTTTAAAAATAATGTCATTTATATTTTTTGACCACACATCTACCTATCCAAATTATTTTAATATTTTGCATATTGTACCGAAAATAATTTTATCTTTACTTTCTCTCTTTGGAGCTATTATAGCATTAAAAAGCAGGAGTTTTTTTCAATATTTAAGTTTTTTCTATTTTGGTAATATTTTTTTATTCTCAATTTTTTTTATTTTACCACGTTACAGTTTGATACTTTTACCTATACAACTTTTTCTTTGTATTCCGGCTATCAATAAATTAATCTCTAAATTGAGACACTAATTCATTTATTATTTTATAAGTAGAAAACTTTTGTTTCCATTTAGGATAATGTTTTCTGAATTTTTTCATATTAGAGATATACCAAATATGATCTCCAATTCTATTTTTTTTAATGTATTTTTTTTTAATTTTTATTCCGGAAATTTCTTCTACTATTTGAAGTGCCTCTAAAATTGAACAATTTGAGTATCTTCCACCACCAACATTATAAACTTCTCCATGCCTTGGCTTTTTAAAAAATTCCCAAAAACAATTGACTAAATCACTGCTATGGATGTTGTCTCTAACTTGTTTGCCTTTGTAACCAATCAAATTATATTTTTTATTTTTTAATGATGTTTTTACTAAATATGATAAAAAACCATGTAATTTTGCTCCTGAATGATTAGGTCCAGTTATGCAACCAGCCCTGAAGCATGCAGTTTTTAGACCAACATTTTTTCCATATTCCTGCACTATTAAGTCAGCATATGTTTTGGATGTACCAAAAAAACTATGAGTGCATTTATCTATTGAAATAGTTTCATCGATACCCGTTTTAAATTTATGATTATTTTTAATTTCCCAACGTGTTTTTTTTTCTATTAAAGGAAGATTATTGGGATTATCACCATATACTTTATTAGTCGACATGAAAATAAATGCTGCATCTGGGCAATTTAATTTTGTTAGCTTTAAAAGATTTAATGTACCTTTAGCATTTATTTCAAAATCAATGAAAGGCTCATTTTTTGCCCAGTCATGAGAAGGCTGTGCAGCAGCGTGGATTATTACGTTAATTTTTTTTTTGTATCTTTGAAATATTTTTTTTAGTAATTTATAATTTGTTATGTCAGTATCATAATGTTTATAATTATTTAAATTATTTTTAAGTTTTTTTTTTATCCAAGAGACATCACCATCTTTACCAAAAAAAAACTTTCTGGCATTATTATCAATACCTATGATATCAAAACCTTTTTTGGAAAAAAAAGAAACGGATTCTGAACCAACTAAACCGCAGGAACCTGTTATTAAAGCAATACTCATTTAAAATAATTTAATATCATTTTATTATTGGTTAACCAAATATGAATATCTTTTATAATTTGATTCACATTTTTTTGAGGCTTCCATTTGTAGATTTTATTTATTTTGTAATTATCTGTAACGAAGTAAGGAATATCAAATATCGAAGTTTTAAAAATACTTCCTATTTTAATCTTTTTTTTTGTCATCTTTTGACATAGCACTGTTAAATTTTTTAAAGAAATAGAATTTTTAGGCCCACCCCCGATGTTAAAGGTATTATTATTTATTTTTTTTATTTTATTAATTTGAAGAAGAATAATTTGGCACACATCATCAATATGAATTATATCTCGAACTTGATGTCCGTTACCACCAAAGCCAATATAAGATAATTTTTGTTTTAACAAATGTCTTGCAATCCATAAAGAAACAAATCCTTGATCTTGTTTACCAAATTGCCACGGTCCAGCAATTACACCAAACCTATTTATAATATATTTTATATTATTTTTATAAAACATTTCTTTAATTAATTTTTCTGAAGCTAATTTTGTAAATCCATAGAGAGAACTAGGTGAAGATGTTTCGAAATTTTCTTTAATTTTTTTTTTTATTTTTAAAGATTTATCAATATTTAAATTTTTCACAAGACTTTTTAATTTATCAATAGAATATACTCTACTAGAAGATAAAAAAATTAAATTAGCTTTGTCCTTAACGCACTTTTTTAAAATATTAAAAGTTCCGACTAAATTTGTATTAAAAACTCTATCTGGATCTTTTTTTGAAACTTCAATTGCTGGTTCAGCACAACAGTCTATTATAAAATCAAAATTGGGTAATTTATTAAGACTAGTTTCATTTTCAATATTAATCTTAAAATTTGAAATTTTGTGCTTTTTTAACCTATTAAGATTCACTAAAGATCCCTTTCTAACTAAATTGTCTAGGCTAAAGATTTTTAAATTTTTCTTTTTTTTTTTTAAAAAAACAGCGATATTTGATCCAACAAAACCACATCCACCTGTAATAAGTATTTTCATTGCTAAATAAATATCTTACTAATTGTTAAAAATAAACTAACTTATGCTTTCAATTATTGTACCAGTCAGGGATGAATCAGATAATATTGACAAAATTTATAATTATTATTCTAAAAACTTGAGCAACATTAGTTATGAAGTTTTAATAATAAATGATTTTAGCAAAGATGATACAATAAAACAGGCTTATTCTTTAAATCAAAAAGATGATAATTTTAAAGTCTTTGATAACAAAAAAAAAGGACTTGGCGGGGCTATCAATTTAGGAATTAAAAAAGCATCAGGAGATTATATTGTTATAATGATGGCTGATCAATCTGATGATATAAATGATCTTATAAATTATTTTAATATAATAGAATCAGAAAAACTTGATGCAGTTTTTGGTTCTAGATTTCTTAAAAACTCTAAAGTCACAGAATATCCAATGCAAAAACTTATTTTAAATAGAATCTTCAATTTTTTTGTAAGTGTCATTTTTTGGAATAAATATAACGATTATACAAATGCATTCAAAATTTATAAAAAAAATGTGTTATTAGAAATTATGCCATTAGTTTCAGAAAGCTTTAATATTTTTCTAGAAATTCCTTTAAAAATTATATCCAGAAATTATACATACAAAATAATTTCTATAAATTGGATGGGTAGAAAAAAAGGAAAATCAAAATTTAAAATAAAAGAACTTAGGTCAAAATATTTATTTACATTAATTTATTGTTTTATTGAAAAAAATTTATTAAACATAAAAAAATGAAATTTTTACATAATTTATCATTACAAAAATCAGTACTAGTTTTCTTTGTGATTGTTTTAATATTTTTGATTGGGGTAACTATCATTTTATAAGTAAGGAAACGAAATAAGAATTACCCCCAATATAATTCTATAAATTACAAAAATTTTTAAACTGAAGTTTTTAATATATCTAAGAAAATAATGAATTGTGGTTAAAGAAAATATAAATGAAAATAAAATAGAAAATAAACTAAAAGAAGAGAAATTAATATCTTGAGAAGTAATTATATTTTGTAAACCAAATATAGTAACACCTCCTAGCGTAGGGATAGATAATAAGAAAGATATCTTAGCAGCATCATATCTTTTAAAATTTAAAAATCTCGCAGCTGTTATCGAAATACCCGATCTACTTACACCAGGTATTAACGAAAGAATTTGTAAAACACCAATAAATATGGCAGTTTTAAAATTGAAATTATTATTAATATCATTTTCTAATTTATAATTGTCACTAATGTAAAGCAGAATTCCAAATAATAAAGTCGTCCATCCTATTACCTCAATATTTCTAATTTTTTCTATTAAGTTTGATTGAACTAAAAAAAAACCAAATAACATCACAGGTAATGAAGATATTAAAATTTTTAAAAAAAGGTCTTTGTTTTTGATAAAGTTTTTTATATCTTTATAAAAATAAGTTATTACAGCCAAAAATGATCCAATATGTAAGCTTACATCAATCGAAAGGCTTTGGTTTTCAAAATTAGTGAAACTAGAAAAAATTATTAGGTGAGATGAAGAACTAATTGGCAAAAATTCTGTAATCCCCTGTATTATCGATAAAAGAAAAATCTCTATCATTATTTATTTTGTAAAATTGAAGGGTGTTTTTTTAATGACATAAGGAAATGCATATCAGGTATGCAGAGAATAACATTAAAAATATGGCTTTTATAAAATATAGGTAACTAATATTGACCTTATTTATGTGTAAAATTTTAAATACTTATTTAGTTTAAAAAAATATGACAAAAAAAATGCTTCAATTCGTAGACTTAAAACAGGAAACTCCTGTTAAAAGAAGTACGATTAAAAGAAAAGATGATTTTAACGAAATTTATAACGAATTCATTACTGATAAGGCAAAAGAACAATCAAGCAGATGTTCTCAGTGTGGAGTTCCATTTTGTCAAATACATTGCCCATTAAACAACAATATACCAGATTGGTTAAAATTAACGGCTGAGGGAAGACTTAAAGAAGCTTACGAAATTTCTCAAAGCACAAATAACATGCCGGAAGTTTGTGGAAGGATCTGTCCTCAGGATAGGCTTTGTGAGGGAAACTGCGTTATTGAAAAATCAGGGCATGGCACAGTAACTATTGGTTCTATTGAAAAATATATAACAGACACAGCTTGGGAAAAGGGTTGGGTTAAACCATTTAAAGTTAAAAGAGAATTAAAACAATCAGTTGGTATAATTGGTGCAGGCCCTGCAGGAATGGCTTGCGCTGAGGAACTTAGAAAATTAGGTTATCAACTAACAATTTACGATAAGTATGATAGACCAGGCGGGTTATTAATTTATGGAATACCGAATTTCAAATTAGAAAAATTTGTAGTAGAGAGAAGAACAAAGTTATTAAAAGAAAGTGGAATTAAATTTGTTCAAAATTTCGAGGTAGGAAAAAACAAAACCTTATATGAACTTAAGGAAGAACACGACGCTATATTAGTTGCAACAGGTGTTTATAAAGCGAGAGAAATAGATATACCTGGACATAATTTGAAAAATATTTATCCAGCAATAGAATTCTTAACAGCTTCAAACAAAAAAGGATTAGGAGATAAAGTAAAGTTATTTGATGATGGAACACTTAACGCTGAAGGAAAAAATGTAGTTGTTATTGGAGGTGGTGATACTGCAATGGATTGCGTAAGAACTTCAATTAGACAAAAGGCAAAATCAGTTAAATGTTTATACAGACGAGATAGAGAAAATATGCCTGGTTCAGCAAGAGAAGTTGGTAATGCCATTGAAGAAGGAGTAGAATTTATATGGCTTACAAGTCCTAAGAGTTTCGTTGGTGATAAAAAAGTCAACTCCGTAGAAGTTAATAAAATGAAATTAGGAGAACCCGACTCTTCTGGAAGAAGAAGACCTGAGATAGAAATTGGATCAGAATATAAAATTCAAGCTGATTTAGTAATTAAATCTTTAGGTTTCGATCCAGAAAATATTCCAAAATTATTTAATGCAAAAGAACTAGCTATTTCTCAGTGGGGGACAATTAAGATTGATTTAAAATCTATGCAAACAAACCTTGATGGAGTTTTTGCTGCTGGTGATATAGTTAGGGGAGCCTCATTGGTCGTTTGGGCAATTAGAGATGGAAGAGATGCGGCTGAACAAATAGAAAAATATTTACAATTACGATTAAGCAAAGATAAATCTGTAGAAGCAGCTTAATAAAAATGAATAATTATAAAAAAAATAAAAAAATTTTAGAGAATAGCTTTAACTATAATCATAAAATGGAACATGACGCCTGTGGCGTTGGTTTAATAGCATCAACAAATGGAAAAAAATCTAGAAAAATAGTCGAGCTTGGAATAGAGGCGTTAAGAGCTATTTGGCATAGAGGCGCAGTCGATGCAGACGGTAAATCAGGAGATGGAGCCGGAATTCAAATTGAAATAGCGCCAGATTTTTTTAAAGAAAAAATTTTAGCAACTGGACATTCTCCAGACAACGATAAAAGAATATGTGTCGGAATGATATTTCTTCCAAGAACTGATTATTCAAAACAAGAAAAATGTAGAGAAATTATTGAGGCTGCTCTCCTTGAGGAAAATTATAATATTTATGGGTGGAGACAGGTACCAATAAATCCAAGTGTACTTGGTAAAACAGCGGACATGAATAGACCCGAAATCGCTCAAGTGATGTTTAAAAAAAATAAAAATCTTGAGACTAATGATCTTGAAAGAGATCTTTTTGAGACAAGAAAAAAAATTGAAAAAGTTGCACGAGAAAGTCAATTAGACGAATTCTATATATGTTCTTTTAGTTCTAGATCAATAGTTTACAAGGGTATGTTTTTAGCTGAAATGCTATCAGAATTTTACCTGGACCTTCATGATGAAAAGCTAACATCACGATTTGCTATATTTCATCAAAGATATTCTACCAATACATTTCCAAGTTGGGACTTAGCTCAGCCCTTTAGAACATTAGCACATAATGGAGAAATTAATACCGTTAAAGGGAACATTAACTGGATGAAAATTCATGAACAAGACATGTCTAGTCCTCTATTTAAAAATGTAAAAGATCTCAAGCCAGTAATACGAAGTACATCAGACTCAGGTGCTCTCGATAATGTTTTTGAATTACTTACACACTCAGGAAAATTAGCTCCTTTAATTAAATTAATGATGATACCTGATGCTTGGTCTAAAAGAAGCAAGATAGTTCCAAAAAATCATCAAGATTTATTTAATTTTTTAAATAGCACTATAGAACCTTGGGATGGACCTGCTGCAATATGTGCAACAGATGCTAAATGGGTTTTAGCATCATCTGATAGAAATGGTTTAAGACCACTAAGATATTCAATAACTTCTGAGGATTTGTTTTTTGTTGGCTCTGAGTCTGGAATGATAAAAATTCCCGAAGAAAAAATTATTGAGAAAGGAAAACTTGGGCCAGGACAAATTATTGCAATAGATTTAAAAAAAGGAAAATTATTTAAAGATAAGGAAATTAAGGATCTTTTAGCCAAAGATTATAAAAAGTATAATAAACAGATCATCGATCTTGATAAAAAAATATCAAATCAAAAAGAAAAACCAAACTTTATAAAAGATGATCTAAGAAAAAGACAATATTTATCTGGTTTAAGTATTGAAGACTTAGAATTGATTCTCCATCCTATGGCTGAAGAAGGTAAAGAAGCCTCAGGTTCAATGGGGGATGATACACCAGTCGCAGTTCTTTCAAGTCATTATAGACCAGTCTCACATTATTTTAGACAAAACTTTAGTCAGGTAACCAATCCTCCTATTGACTCTCTAAGAGAAAATAAAGTGATGAGTTTAAAAACAAGATTTGGAAATTTAGGAAACATTTTAGATTTTGATAATTTAACAGAAGAAAATATTTATGTTCTTGATAGCCCAATACTTACAAATTCCCAGTTTAAAAAATTTAAAAAATTTTTTTCCAAAAAAATAAAAGTCATTGACTGTACCTTTGATATTCAATTTTCATTAAAAAAAAGAATAGAAGCCATACGTGAGGAAGCAGAAACAGCTGTACGAGAGGGTAGCACTTTCCTAATTTTATCTGACAAAAACATTTCTAATCAAAAAGCTAGTATTCCAAGTATCTTAACTGTTGGAGCGATACACTCTCATCTAGTTAAACATGGTTTAAGGGGTTATTGTTCTTTAAATGTTGAGTGTTCAGACGCTTTAGACACTCATTCATTTGCAGTTCTTATAGGAGTAGGAGCAACTACTGTAAACCCTTATTTAGCAATAGATAGTATCTATCAAAGATTTGAAAAAAAATTATTCGGTACATCTGATTTTGAAAATTGTGTAGTTAAATTTAAGAAATCAATTGATGCAGGTCTTTTAAAAATAATGTCAAAAATGGGAATTTCAGTAATAAGCTCTTACAGAGGAGGGTGCAATTTTGAGGCTGTAGGGTTAAGTAGAGCCATTGTTTCAGATTATTTTTCCGGTATGTCATCTAGGATCTCGGGCATAGGTATTATTGGTATTGAAAAAAAAATTAGAGAAT
>Ga0209631_10005656_pt1 | contig 13135 bp, 13 predicted proteins | sample COG_08_FD_184752 | JGI IMG/M metagenome (GOLD analysis project Ga0209631, IMG submission 184752) | Pelagic Microbial community sample from North Sea - COGITO 998_met_08 (SPAdes) (version 2) | ecosystem: Environmental > Aquatic > Marine > Neritic zone/Coastal water | place: Helgoland, sampling... | reverse complement strand
TGACTTTGCCTGCCAGGCTGAGATCTCGATCAAACCAAGGATTCATCAAAACGCCGCCGTACACCTCAACACCGAGCTGCTGATAGTCATGCTCAACCGTGACCGGATTGGGCTTCACTTTGAGGCAGGGGCTATCGGTATGAGCGCCGACCATTTTGAGCCCAGACTCAGTTAAGGTGTTTGGATCCCAGTGAAAGGCAATGATCGATGAATCATTACGAGCAACATAATACCGACCGGCTTCAAGGGCCCAAGCATCCGTTTCATACAGGGCAACAAATCCCGCGGCGTCAAGTCTTTTTATGACCTGCTGCGTCGCATGGTACGGTGTTGGGGCGTCTTGGATAAATTTAAGTAAACGCGGATTTAAAGAATCGGTCATGAGCGCCACGTGCGGTTGAGGAGCGGGTATTGTAGCAGGCCCCATTCCTGTTCCTAAAGTCTCGGTGAGCAGGTAGCGCAACATTGAATAGTCGCGAAGCGCGTAATAAAATTATTCAGCGCCGATTTGTAACCAACTTGCGGGCGCGTAACAAGTACCGCTAAGGGGCCGGGCCCGCGCACCTTTGCGGGTTTTTTATTTCTGGGGAGCCATGATGGGATTCACCACACAGCTTTTGCATTCGGATCGCCGATATGGTGTCGAGCACGGTAATCTTTTGAAGCCGATTCATCCAGGTGTAACCTACGGCTACGAAGACGCGCATGACTTAGCGCGCGTGTTTCAGGGTAAACAAAAGGGTTATACCTACGGTCGACAGATTAATCCGACGGTCGAAGCGCTTGAGCAGAAGATCACCCAAATGGAAAATGGCCGAGCGACGGTTGCTTTTAGCACGGGTATGGCGGCGATTGGCACGACCCTATTTGCCCTTTTGCGATCGGGCGATCATGTCATCGCTTCTAAATACTTGTTTGGCAATACCGCGAGTCTGTTCGAATCGTTTGGCGTGCAGGGTATTGCGCTAACGTTTGTTGATGCAACGGATGCTGAAGCGGTTGCGGCAGCGGTTCAGCCGAATACGAAGTTAGTCTTTGTTGAAACCATCGCGAACCCAAGAACCCAAGTTTCAGACCTCGTCGGGATTGGCGCTGTTTGTAAAACCCTGGGTTTAATCTATGTCGTTGATAACACACTCACGACCCCCTATCTCTTTCAGCCGAAGTCGGTGGGGGCCAGCTTGGTCATTAATTCGCTCACGAAATACATCGGTGGGCATGGCAATGCGCTCGGTGGCAGTGTGACGGAAATGGGTCAATTCGATTGGACCACGTTTGCCAATATTTATGATGGCTATCGAGTGGGTGAGCCGTCGTTATGGGGCATTAACCAAATCAAGAAAAAAGGATTGCGGGACTTCGGTGCAAGCTTGGCTGCGGACTCGGCTCATCGGTTATCGACTGGGGCCGATACGCTTGCGCTGCGGATGGCGCGGGCCTGCGATAATGCGTCAGCGCTTGCAGAGTTCTTTCAAAGTCATGATTTAATTGATGCGGTCTATTACCCAGGGTTAAAAGATCATCCGCAGCATCAACGAACTCGCGAGCTGTTTGGTCGTCCAGGGGCTATTTTGAGTATTGAGTTGCAGCCAGAATTAGATTGTTTTCGGTTTTTGAATCAGCTGCAGACAGTCATAAAGGCCACGCATTTGGGCGATGTTAGAACCCTTTCAATACCGGTTGCCCATTCAATATTTTATGAGATTGGGCCTGAGCGTCGTGCAGACATGGGAATAAAGGACAATCTGATACGATTTTCTGTGGGTATTGAAGAAATTGATGACTTGCTCGAAGACTTCGAGCAAGCACTGTCTTCAGTGCGGTAACCCAATCCGATTAACTTAAGCGAAAAGGTGAAATTGTGCAGGCACTACTAGAAACCAACCTCCCCCTCCCGAATAAAAGAACGGGTAAGGTTCGAGACCTTTACGATGTGACGTTGCCAAATGGTGACGCAGGTCTCTTGATCATCGCGTCGGATCGTGTGAGCGTTTTTGACGTGGTCCTTGAAAACGGTATTCCCGGAAAGGGTGCAATGTTGACGAAGATTTCAAAATTTTGGTTTGACTACTTCTCCGGTCGGTATCGTCACCATTTGGTGAGCACCAACATTCGAGATATCAGCGGATTGTCTGAACAGGATTATGCGGCCTTGGACGGCAGGATTATGATCTGTCGCAAAAGTCAGGTCGTGCCGGTTGAATGTATTGTGCGGGGGTATTTAACGGGCAGTGGCTACAAAGATTACCTTAGATCTGGAAAGGTTTGTGGTATCGAGCTACCGGCAGGGATGGTCAACAGCGATCGGATCGAGTCGCCGGTGTTTACGCCGAGCACCAAGGCCGAATCGGGGCATGACGAAAATATTAGCTTTGAAGAAAGCTGCGATATCGCCGGAAGGGATCTGATGATGTCGATTCGAGACACCTCGATCGCAATTTATAATGAAGGTCGGGCCTATGCCGGTGAGCGCGGGATACTCATTGCCGATACTAAATTTGAGTTTGGACTTGAGCCTGGATCGAGTGAGCCTGTGCTAATCGATGAAGTATTGACCCCGGACAGTTCACGATTTTGGCCGGCCGATGCATGGCGTCCAGGAGAAGAGCAAAATAGTTACGATAAGCAATTCGTCAGAAATTATACCGAAGGGTTGGTTGCTCAAGGGTTATGGGATAAGGAAGCCCCGGGACCGGCCCTGCCAAATGAGGTCATCGAGCAGACGCTTGCGCGCTACGATCAAGCCTACCAAAAACTCCTATCCTAACGAGGCCTGACCGTTCTGGTTAAAAGCTTTTGTTCAAAACAGAAGCTTTTAACTAGTGGTTTTGCGTAGAGAACACGAGCAGGCGTCTTTAAATAAAAGCGCTTAAATTGAAGCTTTTAAATAGAAGCCTTTAAATAAAAGCCTTTAAATAAAAGCGTTTAAATAGAAGCGTTTAATGAGAGGCTCTGAAATAGAAGCTTAAAAAAAGCGTCTGTACCTCGCGCACCGCCTATCTCAATAACACACCCCAGTACCGCCAATGCCGCAATAGCCGTTTGGCACCTTAGCGAGATATTGCTGATGGTAGTGCTCGGCATAATAAAAGTGGTGGCCGAAAGCAAGTTCCGTTGTGATCGCTGGGTAGTTCGCCGCGCTCAGCTTGGACTGGAACGCGGTTGCGGTTTGCTGCGCCTGATCAAGATCCGCCTGGCTTTGCAGATAAAGGCAAGATCGGTATTGGGTGCCAAGATCGTTGCCTTGCCGCATGCCTTGCGTTGGGTCATGACTTTCCCAGAAAGTTGCCAGCAGCATTTCTAAAGACAATTGACTCGGATCCCAAACGACTAAAACCACCTCTGTATGGCCGGTGCCGCCTGAGCAGACCTCCTCATAGGTTGGATTCGGCGTGTGACCACCGGCGTAACCTACGGCCGTGGTATAAACACCCGCCAGTTGCCAGAACTTTCGCTCAGCGCCCCAAAAGCAGCCCATGCCTAACAGAATTTGGTTGTAGCCGTCAGGGAAGGGACCGATCAGGGGATTGCCATTGACAAAGTGCTGGCTTGGTACGGGCATGGGATCGCTGCGTCCCGGTAAGGCCTCCGCAGCACTCGGAAGTGACATAGCTTTTGAGAATAATCCCATTTTGTTGTGCTCCTGATAACATTTTTTGGTGCTTAAGCCTTGAGTATAAGCGGTTTCGAAAGATCTCAACAGCCTAGCGAGACCCGTTTAACCCTCGATTTGTTGTAGACTTTGAGCTCTGGGATGTTGCGAAAAAGAGGTCCAAAATTGTGAGCCCCGATTTTGATACGGTGATTAATCGCGAAGGGACTTGGAGTTCCAAATGGGAAAAATATCGAGATCAAGACGTGCTTCCGATGTGGGTTGCCGATATGGATTTTGCGGCCCCTGATGCGGTGACCCAAGCACTTCGGGCGCGTCTCGAGCATCCAATCTATGGCTATACCGTTGTGCCTGACGCCTTAACGACGGTTATCCAAAACCGTTTACGTAAGCGCTATGGCTGGTCGGTTTTACCCAGCGATCTTGAGCTGGTGCCTGGTGTTGTCCCCGCCATAAATCAGGTGATCCGAGGGGTTGTGCGTCCAGGTGGCGCGGTTGTCACGGCGGTGCCTGTATATCAACCTTTTTTGCAGGCACCTGAGTACATGGCGCGGCAATTGTTTACCCTTGAGATGACTGAGGCGACACATTGGGACTTCCCGCTTGCCGAATTCCGAGCCCTGGCCGAAGCTCGGCCCGAGATTGAATTGTTGTTGTTGTGTCATCCCATGAATCCTGTTGGCCGCGTAATCCCTTTGGCGGTTTTGACGGAAATTTTAGAGATTTGCTTGGCGCACAATATTGTGATTTGCTCGGATGAGATCCACTGCGAGCTCTTGCTGGATGGACGGGTGCATACCCCCGTGGCCTCTATTAGTGCGCTTGCGAGGGATCAAACGATTACCCTGCAAGCTGCATCGAAAACATTTAACTTAGCGGGTCTCGGCTGTGCCGTCGTGATTGCCCAAAATCCAGCGCTGATGGCGCAATTTAAGGCAGGCGGCGCCGGAATTATGGCGCACGTTAACACCTTGGGTTATGTCGCAACGCAGGCAGCGTGGTCCGAATGCGATGCTTGGCACGAAGCCTTGCTGCGCTATTTAGCGGCCAATCGCGATCTATTGACTCGGCATGTCGCTGAAATGCCGGGCGTAAGCGTTGGGGTGATTGAGGCCACCTATCTGGCTTGGCTGAATGTAACAGAGCTTGGTTTGACCGATCCACAAGGCTTTTTCGAATCAGCTGGGGTAGGCTTGTCGGATGGTGCGCAATTTAGCGGCGATGGCTACCTTCGGTTGAACTTCGGTTGCCCGCGGCTGATGCTGGAAACCGGACTGGATCGAATGCGAAAGGCTTGCGATGCTTGGACGCAAGCGTGATCGGAATCATGCGGCCCTGATTTGAAACGCGTTAATGCGGGCGACTTCCGTTGACGTGGTTAAAACTGTTTTATTGAAACTGGAATAATTAGGAGGCGGAGTATGGGCGCGTTTTGTCGGGTTGAAAAAGAAGGGCCATTAACCATCGTGACGATTGAGCGTCCCGAGGTGATGAATGCGCTGCATCCGCCAGGCAATTTTGAGCTCGCGGAGGCCTTCGATGAGTTTGCCGCAGATCCAGAGCAATGGGTTGCGATTATTACGGGTGCGGGTGATCGCGCCTTCAGTGCCGGCAACGATTTAAAGTATCAGGCCTCGGGCGGTAAAATGGGCGGTCCAAAATCTGGATTTGCTGGTTTGACCGCGCGGTTTGATAATCCCAAACCGGTGATTGCTGCTGTCAACGGGTTAGCGATGGGGGGCGGATTTGAAATCGCATTGGCCTGTGATTTGATCATTGCGTCCGAAAACGCGATCTTCGCGCTACCAGAGCCTAGGGTCGGTTTGGCCGCATTAGCCGGCGGAATCCATCGATTGCCCCGGGAGATCGGTATGAAACAAGCAATGGGCATGCTCTTAACCGGTCGCCGGGTACCTGCCGCGGAAGGTCAACAATTGGGTTTTGTGAATGAAGTCGTGCCGCAAGGTCAAGCGCTGGCGGCTGCCAAGCGATGGGCGGCGCAAATATTGGAGTGCGCACCGATTTCGGTTCGCGCCAGTAAGGAAGCTGCAATGCAAGGCATGGCGGCGGATTCTCTCGAGGCTGCGATCAAAGGTCGGTATGAGCAGATCGCTGCGCTTTACGGCAGCGAGGATTTTATCGAAGGGCCTCGGGCCTTTTCAGAAAAACGCGCGCCCAATTGGAAAGGTCGGTAGCAGTCGCTTTGATAACAGCCGCGATATCAATCCTGAAAAAACGAATGGCCTTTGGCCCTGGAGTGTTTTTGGTGTCTCAGATCAAGGATTTAACTGTCAGCGCCGCAAGCAGCGACGGTCAGGTCCTAGTGAGAGGGATATAAGAGGAGTAGCAGAATGAGCGAGGCGTTAAACATCGCCCTGGTGACGGTGTCGGATACCCGTACACAAGAAAATGATACCTCGGGCGATTATCTGGCTGACGCGCTGAGAGATGCCGGCCATGAGTTGGTTGATCGCGCGATTGTAATTGATGATTGTTACCGGTTGCGCGCGAAGGTTTCGAGTCATATCGCAGACCCAATGGTTCAGGTTGTGCTTATGACAGGCGGGACCGGATTTACGGGTCGAGATTCAACGCCAGAAGCCATCGGCCCGCTGCTCGATACCCGTATTGATGGTTTTGGTGAGCTATTTCGGCAGTTGTCGTTTGCCGAGATTGGCACCTCAACAGTGCAGTCTAGGGCCTTAGGCGGGCTGGCGAACAATACTTTGATCTTCTGCGTGCCAGGTTCAACCGGTGCGTGTAAGACCGCTTGGAACGGGATTTTGGTCTCCCAGTTAGACAGCACGCATCGACCTTGTAATTTTGCAGAGTTGATCCTCAGAGGCCACCACTGACACAGAGGCAAGTTGGCATGACGTTAATGTCAGTAGAAAACGCTCGCGAGCGCTTGTTGTCGCAGGCAGAGCCTGCCGCGGGTTTTGAAACCATTGCGCTGGATCAAGCGCTCGGCAGAATCCTAGGAGACGATATTATTGCACCGCGGGCGGTGCCGCCGGCGGACAACAGTGCAATGGATGGATTTGCGGTTCGCTCGACTGATGTCGTGGTTGGACAGCCTTTATCCATTGAACAGATTATCCCGGCTGGCCGCCCTGGTCAGCCCCTCAGCCCCGGTCGAGCGGCCCGGATCTTTACGGGTGGGGAAATGCCTGTCGGGGCGGACGCCGTCCTTATCCAAGAGGATGCTGAATTCGATGAAGTACGCCTTCTGCCGAAGGCGCTGGTTGCCAGGGGTGAGAATGTTCGCCCAAAAGGGCAGGATATCGAGGAAGGGGCGCTAGTGCTCGCGTGCGGGCATCAACTAGGGCCAGCTGATTTAAGTCTCTTGGCGAGTATCGGAGCGAATACCGCACAGGTCTATCGAAGACTCACGGTCGCTATTATGGCTACCGGTGATGAACTGGTTCAGCCGCCGGAGGCTCTGAAACCGGGTCAGATCTACAACTCTAACCGCTACGCGCTGGCTGCATTGTTGACGCAGATGGGCATTGCGGTTTTGGATATGGGTATTGTTCCCGATGACCTTGAGGCGACGCTTGCAGCGCTGACTCGCGCCGCGGAGCAAGCAGATGTCATCATCTGCTCGGGTGGTGTCTCGGTCGGGGATCGAGATTTTGTAAAAGAAGCAGTGACTCAGTTGGGATCTTTAGATGTCTGGAAACTGGCGATTAAACCCGGTAAACCGATGGCGTTTGGTCAGGTTCAGAACAAACCTTTTTTCGGTCTGCCCGGTAATCCAGTTTCAACCTTTGTAACCTTCGAAGTGCTCGCGCGGCCTTATCTTGCCCATTTGCAAGGACGGCTTGAAACAGCCTCGGTTACTTGGCCCGGCCAAGCAACTTTTGAGTTTAAGGCCGGTGGGCGACAGGAGTACCTGCGAGTGCGCGCAGTGCCGAATGCGTCATCGGTGCAGCTCATCGCGTTTGAAGCACAAGGCTCAGGGGTGATGTCGAGCCTTTCTTGGGCCAATGCTTTGGCCGTTGTGGCGCCAAACCAAATGGTCCAAGTCGGAGACACCTTGCCTTACCTTTTGATGAATGGGTTATAACCGGAGTCGTGTCATGGGATTATTAATCATCAGCATTGTGTTTGGCGGTCTGCTGGGGTGTTTGATTTGGTTGGGGGTTGGTGACCAGCTTCCGATCCGAAGGCCAGAAAAGTGGTCTACTTTGATGAACCTGCTGGTTTACGCTGGGGCTGCGATGTTGGTTATTTATATGGGTATTTTCTTTTGGGTCTGATGGCATGAGGCTTTCAGTCGATCTTGATGCGATCAAGGGGTTTATGGATCCCGATGAGGGGCTTGCCCTGTATGAATCGGCGCGCTCGGTTGCCGAGCTGGGGCCGTGTCTGGAAATCGGCAGTTATTGCGGTAAATCGACTATCTATTTGGGCGCCGCGTGTCAGGAGAGTCAAAACAGTCTGTTCGCTGTCGATCATCATCGCGGCTCTGAAGAGCATCAAGTGGGTGAGGCGTATCACGACGCCGAACTTTATGACGCGACAACGGGGTTGTTCGATTCTTTTCCGGTGTTTCGCTCGAATATATTGGCGGCTCAGCTCGAGGACACGGTCGTTCCCATCGTCGCGTCCTCAAAGGTTGCGGGCCGGTCTTGGCAGACGCCGTTGGGTTTGGTTTTCATCGATGGCGGTCACAGCAGCCAAGCGGCGACCATCGACTATGAAGTCTGGTCACCTTGGGTTGTCCCGGGTGGTCTTTTGTTAATTCATGATATTTTTCCGGACCCCAAAGACGGCGGTAGACCGCCATTTGAAATCTACCAAGCGGCTTTAGCATCCGGAAAGTTTGAATTGTTAAAAATGGTTAAGACGCTGGGAATCCTCAGGCGACAGCGCAATGAGTAGCGCGCCAAATGGGTGTCGCAGGGTTTTTAAGTCGCCAAGAATACTCGGTGTGAGCCGATCATGCCCGTCACATCTATTTCGGCGCGGTTGTTAATGAGGCCCTTGCTGGCTTGAGTGCGGCCGGCAGACTCGTAACGCGTTCAACTTTGGCTTCAAGGTGTCGGGATTGTTTTAAGGCCTTAAGCGTTGACCGGCTGTAAAAACAGACGATGGCCAGCAGTGCGTTTTGACAAAACATCCGCTGCGAGCAATACCGCCCCTGCCGTCCAAGTGGTTCGCTCCTCGGGCCAAATGGCTTGGTCTGGGAAGACATATCCCGTCCAGTAGGCGCCAACGTCATCTCTGAACTGATGTATCCAGCTGAACACGGTGTTGGCTCGAGCGGTATCGCCAGCAACCGCCAGCGCCATAACCAGCTCGCAAGTCTCAGCCACGGTTACCCAAGGCTGATCGTTAACACAACGACAACCGAGTTGATCAACGACAAATTCTTCCCAGCGCTGATCAATGTGAGCAAGCGCCGCCGAGCCGGACACAACGCCGGTTAGTACGGGGTAAAACCAATCCATGGAATACCGTGCTTTGCTGTCCCAGGTTCGGTCAAACGCTTCAGGATGATGGGTCAGCGCCTTTCGTAGTTTTTGTCGCGCTTGTTTGAGCATGGCGCTGGGCGCTTGAAGGGTATCGGCCATTGCAATGGCGCATCCAAGACTATGAAAGATGGAGCTGCACCCGGTCACAAGGGCATCTTCTTGAACGCCGGTTTCTGAATCTATGGCCCAATAGATTTCGCCATAGGTACCTTGCAGGCTAATCACCAGTTGCATTGCCCTTGAGACCATAGGCCAGTAGGTCGTCAGGACATTTTTGTCATTGGTCACCAGATAAAGGTGCCAGACGCCGGTTGCAATGTAGGCGACGAAGTTCGATTCAACGCGACTGGTGTCCTTCGCTTTGCCCTGCTCATAGCTAACATACCAGCCGCCATTGGCCAGCTGCTGTTTGGCTAGGAAGTCATAGGCATTTTTTGCTGCATCAATATGGCCGCTGGTGGCCAAACCCATTGCCGCTTCGATGTGATCCCATGGGTCTGCGCTGCCATCGATAAACCAGGCAATGCTGCCATCAAGGCTTTGAACTGAGGCGATGTAGGCTGCGGTTTCATCGAGCATTTTTGAAGGCGTTAGATCCTTTTGTAAAGATGCTTGGCTCATTTTGAAATCTCGGTCTGGGGGGGTTGTGGCGCTGTTGCAACGTAATACATGACAATGGATTTGCCCAAAATAGGGTTTAAGATGCGCTCGAGGGTGCGCGAGAACCAAGGCTTATTCATTAGATCCCAGACTAAAAAACGGTGATAGGTTGCAACCAAAGGATGTTGCGGGTCGGCGCGCCAAAACAGGCACTTAAGCCACCAATAAGGGACATGTAAGGCGTGCGCTCGATGGGATCGATAGCGTTTGAAACCGAATTTTTCGATGTTTCGATGTAAGGTATTTGCTGAAAAAATTCGAATGTGCCCACCTTCCATTGCGTGGTAAGCATCGCTCAGCTTCCAGCAAACCCATTCAGGAAAGGCTGCCGGCACGCTCACGGCAAACACGCCGCCAGGTTGGATCACTCTCTTAATTTCTTGCAAAAACGCTTGATAGTCATGAATGTGTTCAAGCACTTCAGAGCAGATGACTTTATTAAATTGCTGGTCTTTGAACGGCAGTTGATTGCCAGAGCCTTGTGTGAAGCACACTCTGGGTGATTCAGCGGCACTCAGATCTTGAAAGTCCGATAGCCTTTCCGTCGCGGTTTTTAGGTCTTTATGCGATAAATCAAGTCCAATGGCGGTGATCTGTTGACTCAGGCCAAATGAAATAGTGTGACGACCCTCGCCGCTGCCCAAGTCCAGCAAAAGGTCTCCGGCGTTGAGATCCAGTAAGGCGGCATTGATGGTTTCAAGAGACATGGGATGATCCGTTGACGGTTTGATACAGGGTCAGAAATTCGGCTGCAGCGCGTGACCACTGAAACTGCTGTTTAATGCGCTCGCGGCCGATACTTGCGAGTCGTTCAAGTTCCTCTGGGCGGTTTAAAAGATCAAGGATTGCCGTCGCGAGGCCCTGACTGTCTTTGGGTTCAATTAAAACCCCGCAATCGCCAACAACTTCAGGGAGCGCGCCACCTCGGGTTGAAATAACGGGTACGCCGCAGGCCATGGCCTCGCCCGCGGGGAAACCGAATCCCTCATAAACTGATGGCACGATGGCAATCGTTGCGCGGGCATAGAGTGCAACCATTGCCTCATCGGAAATGTCGGCGTGGAATTCGATCCGATCTCGAAGATTCAAGGCGTCGATGAGGGCCTCGGTTTCACCACCTGGTTTTAGTTTCCCGAGCAAACAAAGGGTTATTTCGGGGACAACCTTTGCAACTTCAGCGAGCGCCTTGAGCAGGTACTGTACGCCTTTGAGGGGTGCATCGGCACTGGCTGTTGTCATCAGTCGGTGTGAGGCCCGGCGAATCTCTGGCATGGGTTTGAATCGGTTTAGATCGATGCCGTTGTGCACAACCTGAATGCGTTGCACATCCACATCAAAAGCAGCGGCAATATCTTGTCTGGCGGCATCCGATACCGTAACCAGATGTGTCAGCTTGCGAATCACTTTGGTTTGCATTGAAAGAAATGAATGCCAGCGTTTAATGAGTAATCGCATGCCCCAATCGGTGGTCTCAGAGAGTGCTATCTCTAAGTCGCGCGTAATCGGGTGATGAACGGTTGTAATCACCGGATAGCCTTTTTCTTGCAGTGCGAGCACGCCATAACTCAAACTCTGATTGTCGTGGACAATATCGTATTGGGGCTGATGTTGATCAAAATAATGAACGAGTCTGCGGCCGAAGGTATAAGGTTCAGGGAAGCCGCCAAACACAGTATCAACATACTCGATTAAATCGGTTATCGACCGCAAGTAACCCCATTTAAAAGCGCGAACATGATCAGGCGTGGCATACAGGTCGAGACTTGGGAGTTTGATCAGCTTAATGCGAGGGTCCAGGTCAGGGTAGGGTGGGCCCGAAATGACGTCAACGTCGTGACCTGCGTCGACGAGCGCGAGCCCCAGGTGCCGAAGATAGATGCCTTGGCCACCGCTATAAGGATTGCTGCGATAACCCAGCAGACAAATTTTCATGTTTCGCGCGATCCCGCTTGGACGCACTGCTTGCCGTTTTTCGAGTTGACCTTAGACCTTCAGGCGCCCTCACAGCTCACACAGCGTAAAGAATTTCCGCGCAATAGTATAAATTTTAAACCGAAAATGCGACCAGCCGACGGGATGGGATGACTTATTTTGAAAATGCACGCAGGTGATTGAATTTTTTTCTCGATTCAGTAGGATTTAGGTGAACTTTAATCATTTGGTAGTCATGCTTGAACTGAGACATTTAAAAACGTTAACGGCGCTTCGGGAGACGGGGAGTCTGGTTGACGCAGCGGAGGTGCTGCACTTAACGCAATCAGCCTTATCACACCAAATTAAAGACCTTGAGGATCGGTTAAACTGCTCGCTGTTTGTGCGCAAGACCAAGCCACCTCGATTCACCAGTGCCGGACGGCGTTTGCTCGCGCTCGCAGATCTCGTCGCGCCCGAATTCAAAGCGGCCGAGCGAGACATTGCAAGACTTACGCTGGGCGAGACCGGTCGCCTGCACATTTGTATTGAGTGTCATTCTTGTTTTCAGTGGCTGGTGCCCTGTATCGAAGCCTATCGCCTGAATTGGCCTGAGGTGGAATTGGATTTGATCGGGGGATTCAGTTTTACGCCGCTGCCGGCCCTGGCGCGGGGTGATCTTGACCTTGTCATTACCTCCGACCCGATTGACTTGCCCGATATTCATTATGAGCCTTTGTTCGAATACGAAGCGATGCTGGCGGTGTCAAATCGCCATCCATTGAATCAAAAGACCTTTATCGACCCATTGGATTTGGCAGATCAAACCTTGATCACCTATCCGGTTGATCGAGACCGATTGGATATTTTTACCCAGTTTCTTGATCCGGCCGGGGTCGACCCAAGTGCTATTCGCAATGCTGAACTCACACCGATGATGGTGCAGTTGGTCGCAAGCGGTCGAGGCGTCGCTTGTCTGCCGAATTGGGCTTTAACGGAGTACTTGGCAAATGAGTTACTCACCGCCAAACGACTTTCACAACAAGGCCTGTGGGGGCGACTTTATGCCGCGATCCGGCGCGAGCAACTCGAGGATCCGTTTATGCAAGAGTTCTTGAGCACTGCGATATCAACTTGCTTTAAACATCTGACGGGCATTAAAAGAATTGAAAGCCGCTAGGGCGGTGCATGCTGCCCCAAGCCAAAGCAGGCGTCCGCGGCCTGTCGGGATGCCAGAAATCGTAACGCAGTGCGGCCAGGCGCATTGCGCGGGTCTTGTCGGCCTATCACCGCAACAGCCTTGAGCATGAGAGATCCGGGCATTAAAAAGCCCCAAAATGCCAAGGCACTTTGGGGCTCTGTCTTAACGTATTGGAGCGGACTCCGAGTTAATTTAACTCGGAGGCGCCCCTCATAGACTGACTATTGATGGGATCACCTCCTTTGCGGTCAGGGGATTAAAAGGCGCGCT
>Ga0209631_10005654_pt1 | contig 13140 bp, 8 predicted proteins | sample COG_08_FD_184752 | JGI IMG/M metagenome (GOLD analysis project Ga0209631, IMG submission 184752) | Pelagic Microbial community sample from North Sea - COGITO 998_met_08 (SPAdes) (version 2) | ecosystem: Environmental > Aquatic > Marine > Neritic zone/Coastal water | place: Helgoland, sampling... | reverse complement strand
GAGCGCTCGTTAGTTCCTGTAACCTCGAGCAGAGGAAAAGGCGCCAAACCGAGCCGTTCTCGCATTTCGGCTCGGTTTTCGAATTCATCGGACGACAAAAAGCTGACTCGGAGATGCTCTTTCACGGTTCAATAGACCGTCTCTATCTTTGGCCGATGAACTTAGGGGGGCCGCAAAGATAAAATTTTGTCTTGTTTGAAAAATTTCACCAAACGTCGTCCACGAGTCCGGCTTTGATTGGAGGAACGACGGTTCATTCGTCGATAAAAATTTCCCACGTGCGCCCGAACCACAAGATTCCTCCAAAAAACTATAAGCTCCCTTCTACTACAGAAAAAAAGTTAAAACACCCTTCTCTAAAAAAGCACGTGTCCCTTTTCTGGGCTGGGCACACTAGACGCGCGCGAGCAGTAGGGTCGCGCGCGAGAACGATCGATAGTCGGGACCCCGGGACGGCCCGTATCGAGCGCCGATCTACCAATCCTAGCGGGTAGTCGGGACAGATGAGCGCGATGAGCTCGCTTAGCCTCGCCGGAAACGTCGCGCGGATCCGGTCGAATTACTCCACGTCCTCCTCCACCTCCAAGAGTCGCTCGGGTCGCGCCACCCCGGTTCGCGCGGCGGCGTCCGATGGAAACGGTGCGGGAGACCGGCCGGCGGCGGGGACGAAACAATCGGTGAAGCACGACAAGCGCGGCGAGGCGATACGTCGCGATGCGATCAGTTATCCCGAGTTGAGGACCGCGGAGGAGTCCGCGACGGACCGTGCCAAGAGGCTCATCGCCGAAGAGGCGCAGGCGATCAACTCGGCGATCGTGAAGCTCCCGTCGGGGGAGAAGGTGACGCCGTGGTGGCGCAAGGGACCCAAGCTCCGAAATATCGTGGACGTGCACTCGGCCGACGAGTTCGTCGCCTACCTGCACGAGGCGGCCAACCTCGACCGCAAGACGGGCCGCGCCAGGCTGGTGTGCGTCGAGTATTTTGCGGGGTGGTGCCACGCGTGCCGCAGCGTCCACCCGAAGCTCGGCAAGATGGCCGAGAAGGAGTTCCCGGACGTCCTTTTTCTCAGGGTGCACAAGGATGAGCTGCCGGAGATGTGCGAGTCCCTCGGGGTGAACAAGCTTCCGTTCGTCCAGCTGTACAAGGGCGTGGACGGGCTCGTGGCGGAGTTCCCCGTCAGCGTCACCGCGCCCGCGCTCGCGAGGTTCAGGGGTGAACTCAACCAGCACCGCGACGGGCACGTGTCGCTCACCGAGTCGCACGACGGCGTGAGCAGGCTCGGGGTGGCGACGACGCTCAACGCCAGGGGATGGCCCAGCCACTACACCTCGGCGCACAAGAAGCTGAGGTTCCGGGCGCTGAAGTACTACCGCGGGAAAGGGGGCGTCAAGGGAGACGGTCTTCCGCCGCCGGGGTGCCCCGAGGAACCCCCGGATGGCGAGAGCGTTGAGGTGATGTCGCGCTGAAGTGATGTCGCGTTGAGGTGATGTCGCGTTGAGGATACCGGAGATATAATAGTAGTCTGTAATCGTATGTATTAATGGTCAACGGCTGTGTTCGCCGCGGTTCTTCTCACCCCCCTCTTGACTTGAATCAATCCCCACTCTTGAATCAATCCCCGCGGATGCGTCCGATGAGTGCCGCGAGCAAGGGAACCAGACCGAGGGACGCGAGCTGGAGCCTCTCGTTCGTGGTGGCCCTGAGCGTGAGCTGACCCGCACCGCGCGAGTTGAGGTTGGCCCTGGCGGTGAGCTGGGTGTCCTTGCCGAGGGTGATGGATGACATGGCGTTACCTCCCAGCGCGACGTCGCCGCGCCAGTTCATGAAGGACATCCCCACCGTGCTGCTGTTGGGGTTACCCGGATCGTCGGAGTGACGAAGGATCGCCTCGCAGTTACCGCCGTACGCGACATCCTTATTCGCCGACACCGCACCCGCGGACACCACCAGCTTGGCGCCCGGGGTGACCTTCCAGCGGTTCTCGAGCTTGGTACCCAGCGCCAGAGCTCCGCCCACGAGTGACGCGGAGAGACCCGCGGCGATCTTGTTGACGGCGCAAAACTTCCACCGAGTCTCCGCCCTGCCGGTGTACGCGAGCTGCTTGCCCACGGTCTGGACATCCACCCCCGCGGTGGTGACCAACTTCTTGGTGTGGTGCAGAGAGACGCCACCCTCGAACCCGACGTTGCTGTCCTTCTTATCCTTGGTCAGCTGGCCGGACATGTTACCCGGGTGCTTGTTGAAGACGACGAAGCCCTTGTCGACGCTGAACCCCTCGATGCCGCTCTCGTGGTCCCACCCGTGAGCCTCCACGATGGGCCGAACCATCCACTGAGACTGAGGCTCGAGGAACCTGTACCTGTGACCCACGCTCTCCCCGTCAAAGGAAGGGGGAAGCTGGGGGTCGGGCGCGGGCACCGCAACCTGCTTGGGGGGAAGCATCTCCTCCTGCTGGTCCTTGGGGACGTCGTACGGGGACGGCGCGCCGAGGATGATGTCCGAGGCGTCGTCGTACTCGTCGTCGTCGTCGCCGGCGAGCTTGAAGGGCTTGCGGCTGGTGATGAGGTTGGAGAGGAGGAAAGGAAGGGGGGGAACCTTCTGCTGCTGCGCGGCAGCCTTGGCAGCCTTGGCGTTCTGCTCCTGGAGGTTGAGGAGCGAGTTCGCCTCGGTGAGGATCTTGCTCGCGAAGCACAGGAGCATGAGCTGGGGCATCCACACCTGGCCGTTGGGCAGGACCCTCTCGCCCGCTCGGTTGGTGCGGCACATCGGGTGGTTCTCCGCGAGCGCCACGGGGTTCATCAGCCTCATGTCTCCAGCCGCCTGGCGGATGATCTGCTGCACCACGTGTGACCTCTGGGCAAAGTACATCTCGTAACTAATTGGTTGGCCGTTCTGCCCGTCAGGGGGCGCGGAGGAGCCGTGGGTCAAAACCACGATGGCGTTGAACCAGACGGAGGCGCCAAAGGTGCTGGTGATCGTCTTGAGCAGGGGCAGATCCGCGAGGTCGACGCGCGCGGGCTGGTCCATGCGGTCGAAGTAGAGGACGATGTCGGGCTTGTGCTTCCTGGTGAACCTCTTGGCGTCGGCCATGATCTTGGAGTTGTAGGAGATGTCCGAGGAGGAGGGCTGAAGGCCGGGGGTGTCGATGAGCCGCAGGGTCATGCCGTGCATCTTGTGCTCAACCATGCGAACCTTCTTGGTCTCAGCCCTGAACGCGTCCGCCGCGGCGGTGTTCTCACCGAGCAGGGAGTTGATCGTGGAGGACTTACCGGTGCCCGATTTGCCCAGGAGTAAGATGGTGCACGTGAACCCGAGGTCCGAGTCGGCTCCGTCGCGCTTCTCCTTTTGCTCCGCGAGAGCCACGGCGCGGTCAAAGGAGGTGGTGGTGCCGCGGCCGGTGGGCGCGGCGGGCGTCTTCTTGCCGCTCTTGAGCTGCTCGGCGAGCTCGAGGCGGTAGATGACCTGCGCCACGACGGTGTTCCGCGGGCTCTGGCCCAGGCGGGTCGCGATCCTCAGGAGGTTCACGCGGAGGCTCTGGAGCTTCGCCGCCGTCGCCGCCTCCTTGTCGCCGGGGGCAGCCTGGAGCTCATCCTCGGGGATGACGGGCGCGGGGGGCTGCACGACGCGCGCGGGCACCGGGAGCGTGGGCGCGGCGGTGGGCGCGGCGGCGGGCTCTGTGGATGAGACGGGAGAGACGGTGGGTTCAGCCGTTGGGTCGAATCCTCCGAGGCGAGCGGCTAGCGGCGCGAGATCGTTCGTCAGCCGTCGCACCGCCTCGTCGGAGGGGCGCGACGGCGCGGGCTGGGCGTCCGCGATCGAGCGCACCCTCGCGGCGAACTCGGCCGCGGATCGCGCGCCCTCGACCAGGCTCAGGTCCCTCGTCATGACGCCGGTGGCCATGAGATTGAGAGCCTGCAGGGCCCGGATCTCGGAAGGGTCGGTGACCTGCGCGGTCGGGTTCGCACCTGGAGCGGCGGGCGCGGGTGCGGGAGCCGGTGCGGGCGGCGGGGCGGCAGCCTGCGACGCGGGGACGAACGGCGCGGCGGAAGCGGAGACGGTGGGAGCCGCGGGAGCGGGCTCCTCCTCCTCATCCTCGACACCCTCGGACTGCTCATCCTCGGATTCGTCGGGGTAGTCCTCGGACACCGACGCCTGCTCGTCGTACTCGTACTCCTCGTCGTCCGTGGAGTCGGCCATCTGTGGGGGTAATGTCGTGGGCGGGTGGATCGGTCAGCGATTGTTCGGTGTTCGGCACGCGGGGCACCCGCGCGCGGTCGAGGCCCAAAGACCTCAAGATAAGGGTTATTTCGCCTCCAATGGCGCCCGGCGCTGGGGTCTGGGCGCGCGGCGCGGTCGTGTCGGGGGAGATGATGGCACACGGTCGGGTCCAAGCACGGCAGGGGTGGTCGCTCACCTTAAATTCCCTGGAACTGGTCTCGAGCGACGTCGACACGACGCTACTCTCGAGGTTCTGGCCTCCGCCGCCCCCGACGATCGGATTGGGGCCTGCTGGAAAAGCCGGAATCAAACGGTTGCCCACTCGAGATCCAACCAAAAAGGCACGATGCGTACCCACGTTTTACCTCTAATTACTTTGTAAATCCACAATTGACTATTTGTTCTGACCGAAAAGTCTAAGGCTGATTTCTAGCTGACGAGGATTTTGCCCGAACTAAACCTAAAAAGCCGAGGTGACTGGATGAGGTTCCTTCCGCGCGCAAAAGCCGTCAAAAGGTTGGATTACCCACGAAAGCGCGTCAGCCTTGGCGTCGCCGGTGTCCTCGCACGCCTCCGGGTACCGGAAGAACAACCGCGAATCTCAGGAGATTTTCCAGATGTCGATTGTCGCGCCCGTCATTTCGCCAATCGCGGCGACCGCGGCGTCCGCGCCCCGCACCCCCGGGGCACGTCATGTCCCTTTGGCCACACAAAAAGTCACGAGGGGACCCGCGCATCATCGCCGCCTCGTGGTCGCCCGCGGCGGCGAGATCTCGTGGGACGAGGCTGACGAGATCCTCACCCTCGAGTACGTACCCATCGATACACTGTATCCCCCAACATTTGCACGCAATCATCCGCGTCCCGTCGCTCGCCCCGCGCGCGATCTTTCCGTTAGGTTCGTTCCGTAACAAAATAAGGAAACGCGGCTCACCTCGCCATACCCCCCTTTCGTTGCAGTCTCGGAGGCGAGCATGCCGACATCCAGGTCGACGTCAAGGACAAATGGACCGCCGAGATCATGGTATCCGCGCCGGACCGCCCCGGCCTGCTGAACGACGTCTGCGGCGCGCTCAACGACAACAACCTCCACGTCGTCGGGGCGGAGATCACCACCGTGGAGGGAAAGGGTGCAAACAAGTTTGTGGTCAAGCTCCCGGAAGAGTGCCCGGTGACTTTCGGTGAGGGCGACTCGTTCTTCGACGAGGAGGGCGAACTGTGCGGTACCATGATGGCCAAGGTGCGCGCCGTCGTCGTCGAGGCGGCGCTCAACTCGTGGTCCGAGGGCGCGGTTGCCAAGAAGCCGCAGTACCTCACCGCCGACCAGTCCAAGGTTGAGGCCAAGGTGACCGCGACCGAGGTGGAGACGTCGCTGACCAAGACGGGCACGTGCGTGGTGGTGAGCATGGAGGCAACGGACAGGAAAGGGCTCCTGAACGCCATCACCTCGGCGCTCAGAAATCTGAACTGCGAAGTGCTCAGCGGAAGCATAGCCACCAAGGAGGGCGTCGCCACCAACCGATTCGTGATTGCCGCGCCGGGCAATGTCAAGACCGAGACCATCCGACTGGCGGTCGAGGATTTGGTGAAATGAAACAATCGCGTCGTCATCGGGTTCGGTGACGAACGGTACGTGTAGTTGTCATCATCGTTGTAAAGCATGGATTCTGTCCACATTCATAAGCGTCGCGCTATCGACTAAACAAATCGCGTTTTTCCCATCCAACGACAACATCGCGTCTCGCGTCACTGAATCACGCAGCACTTTCCACCCGCGGCGATCTCCCTGTCCTCCTGCTGGTACTTCTCCGCCAGTGGCTCGAGGATCTGGATGATCTGAGGGAACGTCGGTCGCCTCTGATCGTCTGGATCCCACATGAGCCGGATGACCCGCGCGAGGTCGGGGGGCATGAGGTTCTTGCTCATCGTGGGGCGAAGCGCGTCGATGGACGCCATCTTCGCCGCATCCACGGGGTTAATACCGTAGAACGGCTGGCGGAAGCAGAAGAGCTGGTAGTAGATCATCGACGCCGCGTACACGTCCACGGCGGGGCCGTAAAACTCGTGCCTGAAAACCTCGGGCGCCATGTACCGGTAGGACCCCGTCTCGCCAGTCATGGTGAAGTTCTGGTCGATGTCGGTGGGCATCTTGTTCCTGACGGAAAGCGTCTTGGACAGGCCGAAGTCGCCAATCTTGAGCCTGTTCGCGCGGGTGAGCATGAGGTTTCCGGGCTTCAGGTCGCGGTGAATCACCGGCTGGGGTTTCCTCCCGTGCAGGTAGCTCATCCCCCTCGCCACGTCCAGCGCCAGCTCGACCGCGTGGCCCTTGGACAGCGGCACCTGCGCCTTGCGGAACATCTGGTCCAGGGATCCAAAGTGCATGAACTCGAAGATGAGCGACACCAGGCCCGTGACGGGCTCCACAGACGTACCCAAGAACTGCACGATGTGGGGGTGGTGCAGCTGCCGCATGAGCTTGAGCTCGGTGCGGAACTCCGCCTTGGCCACCTCGTCGTGGTGCAGGTGCCTGTGCAGCTGCTTCATGGCCACGACCGTCCCTCGCCACCTCGTCTTCAACACCACCCCGAACGCACCCGCGCCAATCTCCGTCCGCTCAGCCAACTCCTCATCCGGAACCTCCCACGCCATCAGGTCGGCGGTGAGCACGGGCTTGGCCTCGCTCGCGCTCGCGAGGTGAGACTCCTCGAGCGGCACCAGGGTTTTCGTCGTCCTGTCCATGATCATCCCCCCCGCCTGCACCATCATCTGCACGATGTCCTGGTGGTCTCCGAACACGGCCCCCTCCAGCGGCGTCATCAGCCAGCGGTCGAGGGGGTTCACGTCCACCCCTTGCTCCAGGAGCCAGTTGGTGACGAACACCGACCCGTCGCTCGCGGCGATGTGAAGAGGTGTGCGCTTATCGTAGTCGGCGTAGTTCTCCGTCTTGATGGTCTTACCCGCTTTGTTCAGCACCATCTTCAGCCTGCGAAGGTTACCCATGGACGCGCAGAAGAGAACCTCCGCCGTGAGATGCCTCGTGTTGTACTTGAGGAACTCGTACGTCCCCGGCCTGTTGGAGTCCCGATCCTCGTCTGACGTTCCTTCGTCGTTTGAGTTAGGGTACTCTTTGAACGCGGTGGACGCGTGCCCGGATCCCCCCGCGATGCTGTTGTACGCGTGCATGTCGGGTGGCGCCACCAGGTCCTGCAAATTGTTGGTGCTCGCCCACGTCACCGGATCCCCCACGGGATTGGGATTGCCAGCGTGTGGGGATCCCTTCGGGGACTCGGCGTGACCGCTCGCGCTGGCATTCTGCGACAGCTTCACCTCGCTCTCCTCGACCGGATCCACGGGCGCCATGACTTCAGCCTTCTTCTCTTCTGAAACCTCCGCCCGTCAACAGAAAGTCTTTAAAGACGCGCGAAGGGGTTTCGAATAAACCCGATTACCGTGCCCGACGCGCCGGACGGAATTAGCTCCTCGCGATCCCGACGAGCTCTTCGGAACTGAAGACTCGCGCCGTGAATCGGTCCTCGCCGCAGCCGCCGCCTGACGCCCGCTGCGTGTATGGCAACCGCCGCCCTCAAGCGAAGGCAATTATTGCTTTTCAGTTCACGCGGTGTAGCCGCCAATCGATTTCAATTTAGACTGGGCAACGAGGAGTCGCAACGAGGAGATCCAATCCAAGAGGATGACAAAGGAATATCCGCGCTGACTGTATACGCCTATCCGAGAAACGAAAGTCAAACCGGAAATGTGAAACTTCTCACGATTCCCCTTCATCTGTTCATGTCAGTCGGCGACGAAATTCGGCCTGGCATTTTCGCAGATTGGTGTTCAAAACGCTGATGGTTACACAGACGCTCACGGCGTCGAATGCTACGTTAAAAGAATGTTTCAAGCGTGACGTGCGCGTGTTCATCGCTCACCCTCCTCGCCGTCCGTCTTCCGGCGCTGCCGTCGCGCCATCGTCCTCGCGCCCAGTCCGTGCTTCACCCCGGGTCTACCCGCGTGTGCCGACTCTCGCGTCGCCCACGCGGGAGCCTCCTCGGTCGATTCGTCCCGGGCCGCCTCTTGATCGAGCCGTCGGTGCCCGTCTCTGGCATCCTCCTCGTCGTCGTCGCTGTTATTCGCGGCGGGTTCGTCCGGGGAGGATTCGCCCGCCGGGGAGGACTCGCCCAACGGGGGAGTTCCCGCGGGCGGCGGGGCGTCCTCATCCTCCCCGTCGGCGTCATCCGCACCATCCGTAGACGCGGACCGACGTTTCGATGCGGGATCGAGACGACCGGTGCGGGTGTCGTCGTCGGGACCGTGGGGTATGTGCCCGGCGGCGGGGTGCCCTCGCGGCGGTCCCATCGGTCCGATGGCGGCGCCGACGTGAACCGGATCGTCGCTGTCCGAGCCCAAACCGTCATCCTCCTCATCCACGGGGGGCGACGGGGTACGAACCGTCTTTGGGGCTTTCAACGCATCCGGTCCCCACTTGTCCAGCGGCGCCACCGCGTGCGGGGGCGGACCCTCGCCGTCGTCGCGCTCGTAAAACAGCACGTACGCCTGCTCGTGAAAAACCTCAGAGCGGCTCACCCTTCGAACGCTGGAGTCGTCGCACAGGTACCACTCGTCGTCGTCGTCTTTGGCGGTGCCGTAGAAGTCATCCGGTGACTCGCGTTCCCGCGTGTCAGTCACGGGCGGTACCGCCGGTTTCCTGACGAAGGCGTAGTAGTGGCCGCTGCTCACGCTGCCGCCCGCGTGGGTGACCATGGCGTAGAGCCGGTACTTGGGCCCAGCCTCGGCGGCATCCTCGGACATGTGCCCCTCCAAAGTCAGACGTTCGGTGAAGTCCACGGGGGAGTTGATCTTACCGCCGTAGTGGTCGAAACGTTTCAGGTGGACCACCAGGGCGGCGGGCGCCTCGTGGATGGTGAGCCGCTTGGTCGCCGGGCACAGGTCGTCGCACCGCTCGCACCGGTACGCGTTTTCACCCTCGAGTTTCTCCTCCTCGGTGAAGTTCCTCAGCGCCGAGTCCACGCTCCCGCGGGTCGTGTCCGCGCCGCGCAGGTACCCGGAGCCGTAGTAACCGCCGCCGTGGCTCGATCGATCCTCGCGGCCGGGCAGCTCGAGCGACACGTCCAGAAACGGGTCGAAGGTTTTGCTCTCGCCCTGGCACCGCTGGCACTTGACCAGGTTCCGGAACTTCCCCTGGAATATCCTCTCCACCGCGGTCGGTGGCGCGAGCCGCGCGCCCGTCTCCGGGTCGAACACCCTGGCGGACTGCCCGCCCCGGTGCCCGCCCCTGCCTCGAGCCGACGGCCGGCCGCAGTTGGCCAGGCACGAATCGTCCATGGACTCCAGGGACAAACGAAGCAGCTCGTGCGCATCCTCCTGCCGGCCCCGCGTGAAGTGCCTGGCGAGCAGACGGAGGTTACCGAAGACCTCCTCGGGCGCGATGGCGTCGTCGTGCGACGAGTACCAGTTACTACCCCCGTGGGTATTATATCCGCCTTGTCTGTATCCGCCTCCGTAGGTCCAACGCGTGGAGCCGCCATTCACGGGCCGCTCGGGTCTGGGCGCGAGCGCGGCACACACGTGCCGCTCGATGATGCAGAAGGCGCACGGTTCGTTCGCGTTCGTCAACGCGCAGTTGGTGGTGTGACGGCGGCTCTGGCAGAGCTTGGCGAGCGGCGCGGTGTGCGTCAGCGCCTGCAGGATGGAGTTGAGGAAGCAGGAGTTGCCGAGGTTGCGAAGCCCGCGGCCGACGGGTGGGACATCGTCGTCGACGTTCCATCGCAGATCGACGGGCTCGAGCGCGGCGAGCGCGGTATCGTGCGTCCACGCGCGCATCGTATCGCTCGGCGAGGCTCCCGCCGCGGCTCGAGCCTCGGCCGCCAGCGCAGACTGGTCGCGTGCACTGGCACCAGGGCGCGGGAGATCTCCCGTCGCCGGGGGAGCCGCTGCCTCCTCCCGCGCCGAGAATCCCGGCGCGTGGCGTGCCGCGGGCGTCGGAGAGGACGGAGACGGGGGAGCTTCGAGCATATTACCTTCCCGGGCCGTGTCCCTTCCTTACCCCAACCTTGGCGGTTCGGCCTCGCAAAAGCTTTCCCAGAGAGATCTCGCGAGGGACCCTCTCTCCGCGGTTGGCTCGAGTCGCCGGGCTCTCTCGGTGGCGTTCGCGCGATCTACTCAACACACAAGGACACACATCGTCGCTTTTTGCGTACAGATCAATCGATGGTGCCGCGGATACGGTCGTGCGGTGCTTTGACCTCGGGCCCGAAGGTTGACGACCTTTTTGTTTTAACGTGCCGCCGTGACTGGATGGAGATCGAATGGTCGAGGTGAGGAGCTGAGACATATTTTGGTCTGGGCTATGAACAAGGACGCGACGCTAGCCGTCGGGGTCTATCTCCTCTCATCGCGTCAGAAACTTGATCTTCTCGTCCTTATCCGGCGCGTCCTTCGGTTCGAACCCGAGCTCTTTGTTCCGATCGTCGCAGCTCTGACCAGCTCCGCCGACGCCGCCCCCGACGTAGCACCGTTCCCCGTGGTCCCTCCGATCGCTCCCATCCTTGGGCACGAACATCTCCGCATCTCCGCACCAGTACGCCTGATCGCCGTAGTACCCACACAGGAACGTGTACTGCTTCGGCCAGTACAGGAACACCTGCATGCACATCTCCTGCGTCGTCGCGGGCCCGAACGGGATGGGCTCCTCCATCGGCTCCGTGTCGTAAACGCACGTCGTCTTGAGCGAATCACCGGCGTTGAGGGTAAAGTCAACCGGGACAAACTTCTGGTCCTCGTGCGAGAAGTGCCCCGTCGCCGTCCCGCTGCCGTCGTCGTTCACCACGGACCGCCACCCGTCCACCGGGACCGCGCCGTTCGCGTCGGGGGTACCCACGGAGGTCAGCACGTGCCTGGCGCGGAGGTGCGCGTGGGTCATGGAGGCGAACACGTGCATGGGCGTCTCGAACCGTTTGGTGCACCCGGGCGGGCAGAAGGTGTCGTACGTCACCTCCTTCTCGCCCGGGGGTAGGCTCTGGGGCAGGCGCGCGAACGGGTCCGCGACGGAGAACACCCCCGCGCGGTGCACGATGGCGTCGTCCCGCGGCGTCGTCCACAGCCGGATGCCGCTCTGGTCCCGCCTGTGCGGGTAGTTATTAGCCTTGTCGTAGTGAACCTCCAGGATCAGTCGACGCAGGTCCAGGGGCCCGTCGCCGATCTTCATACCCACGCCCTCGGGGAACAACACGCCGTGCTGACCGGGGAGGAAGGTCCACGCGGTGCCGTGGCATCCGCTCCCAGGGTCCCAGCTCGGGGGAGCGCAGTAGAGCGGCTTCTTGCCCTTCGCCGGGGTCACGCCCCTCTCGTCGTTCGTCGGGTCGAAGGTGTCCTCGAACGACCGCCTGTGCCTCTTCCATGAGGACGAGTCGTCGTCACACACGTGCAGGTGCATGTGGTGCACGTCGGGCATGCCGGGCAAGGGTTCGATGGCGATGATGTTGACGTTGGACGCGACCACGTCCTCGCCGCCCCTCCGATCGATGTCGGCGTTGGAGCCCAGGTCCCGGAAGCGCTGGATCTTACCGTCGTACGGATCGACGCTGTCGTGATGAACGAGGAAGGACTTGCACGCGATGAGGGTATCTGGCATGACGGTGGTGCCCGGGATGTTGGTGTCCGGAACCTCGTAGTCCAGCCGGACGTCCACGGCGACGGCGTCGGGTGGGAGATCCTTGATGCCGCTCTCGGGCCGCGATCCGGTGGACCCGACGGCGCCGCCGTTGACCTTGGAGTCGTCGAGCTTGATGTCCACGAGCTTGGGACGAAGCGCCTTTCGCACCATCTTCATCCCCGACGACGCCACGCTCGGGGTCGCCGCCGTCGACGCGCCCAGCCCTTCGCCATTCTCGCTCGACACCGACACCTCCTCCAACACCCGGTCCTGGACCCCGGGATTGGGCACGACGATGCCGCCCGCCGCCACGGGCCTCGCGACCTGGGGGGAGAGCAGCGCCAATACCGCGATGGCGACAAACGCGCGGACGCTGAGCATATAGCCTCGCGTCATCGTCCCACTGCGCCTCGAGAAGTGCCGTGGGCCGCGGCCCGCAAATGCCGAAGTTTTTTCCGGGCAACGCTCGGCTCGAATATGGGCCCAATTTGGACCCTGTTTTGCCCATACGAAAGTAACCTTAACTTTTCAGGCTGCGTTTGATATTTTCACAAATACCGTTGCCGAAATGCAATTGGCGCCCAATCAACGGAGCGAGACAGCCACGCTCGAGACTTAGCACACGCATAGGAAGGACGTCATGCTCGCCGTACACGCATCCATGGCCATCGCGCCCCGAGTTAGGGCCTCCGCCGGTTCGAACGGTCGCGTCGCGCGCGCGATCCTTCGAGCCCCTCAGAAAATTGTTGTGATCGGGGGGGCGACCAACAAGAGGAGGGCGTCCGTCGTCGCGTCCGCCGGCGAGGGTTTCTTCTCCGAGCCCACGAACGACGGCGCGACCATGTTCCGCTTCTACGACGAGAACGATTCAGCGGCCAAGGCTGCCGCCCAGGCTGCGCACGAGGCCGCGACCGGGAAGAAGGATGAGCCCGAGCCCAAGTCCGAGGCAAAGGACCCAACGATGGTGTCCGGTGACGAAGAGTTCGACGTCGAGATGGACAACGACATGGCGGAGCAGTTTGTCAAGCAAGCCCAGAAGGGCCAGCCCAAGTCCGAGTCGAAGGACCCGACGATGGTGTCTGGTGACGAAGAGTTTGACGTCGAGGTGGACAACGAGATGGCGGAGCAGTTTGTCAAGCAAGCCCAGAAGGACGTCTCACAGCCCAAGTCCGCGGAGGCGCCCAAGCCCGCGGCTAAGATGGAGGAGAAGGCCACCGGCGCCGAGGACGATGCGCTGACGACGGCGATGA
>Ga0209631_10005651_pt1 | contig 13144 bp, 7 predicted proteins | sample COG_08_FD_184752 | JGI IMG/M metagenome (GOLD analysis project Ga0209631, IMG submission 184752) | Pelagic Microbial community sample from North Sea - COGITO 998_met_08 (SPAdes) (version 2) | ecosystem: Environmental > Aquatic > Marine > Neritic zone/Coastal water | place: Helgoland, sampling... | reverse complement strand
TTATTCAAAAATTATTGGTGATAAAGGCAAAGAAGTTATAAGAGATAATAAAATTTTTAATCAGGTAAAATTTTTTCCCGACTCTAAACTTAATTATACAGAAAATATTTTAAAAAAAAAAACTGATGATACCGCAATACATTTCTTATCGGAAACAGGTTTTGAAGAAAGTATAACTTGGAAAGATTTATACAAAAAAGTTTGTAAATTTTCTGCTTATTTAAAAACCTTAAATTTGCAAAAAGGAGATCGTGTCGCTGCTTACGTGCCTAATAAAATTGAGTCTATTATAAGTTTCTTAGCATGTGTAAAAAATGGAATCATCTGGTCATCTTGTTCTCCTGATTTTGGAATTCAAGGTGTGGTTGATAGATTTAAACAGATAGAGCCAAAAGTATTAATTACAAGTGATCACTATTTTTATAATGGAAAAAAAATAAATATTCTTGAAAAAGTATACGAGATATTAAAAAGAATTCCATCTATTAGAAAAACTTTAGTCTATGCTTATAATAAAAATGAAGAACCTAATTACAAAGAATTTACAAATTTTGATAAGGTTTTAAATCAATCAAAACTAGACGAAACTTTTGAACGTTTTGAATTTAATCATCCAATTTACATACTCTATTCAAGCGGTACAACAGGAAAACCAAAGTGTATTACTCATGGAACAGGAAATGTATTAATTGAACATAATAAAGAGTTTATGCTTCATTGTGATATTAAAGATAATGAAAAGTTATTTTATTATACTACTACCGGTTGGATGATGTGGAATTGGCTAGTTGGAGGGTTGGCAACAGGTTCTTCCATTTTTCTTTTTGATGGCGCTCCAGTTTATCCAAAAATAGATATTTTATTAGAGTATTGTCAGAATAAAAAAATTAATCTTTTTGGAGTTAGCGCTAAATATATAGATCACTTAAAAAACGAAAATTATAATAGTAAAAATTTAGACTTAAGTTCAATTAAAATTATAACTTCAACAGGCTCCCCGTTAGCCAATGAAAGTTTTAAATATGTTTATGAAAATATTAAGAAAGATGTTCATCTTGCATCAATAGCCGGAGGAACAGACTTAGTTGGTTGCTTGGTTTTAGGAAATATCTTTTCGAATGTCTATCAAGGAGAGATACAAGGACAGAGTTTAGGAATAGACATAGATGTCTTTAATGATGACGGAAAAAGTACTTCAGATGATGAAAAAGGGGAGCTAGTGGTTAAGCAACCCTTTCCATCTATGCCAGTAAAATTTTGGGGTGATGAGTGTGGTAAAAAATATCATAAAGCGTATTTTACAAAATTTAAAAATATTTGGCACCATGGAGATTTCATTGAAAGATCCTCAACAAATGGTTTTATAATGAGAGGCAGATCGGACGCCACATTAAATCCAGGTGGTGTTAGAATTGGTACATCTGAAATTTATCAACAAGTAGAAGACGTAGATATAATCACTGAAGGATTAGTTGTGGGTCAAAATTACAATGATGACGTTAGAATTATTTTATTTGTAACAACAAAAAATGATCAAGAGTTGGATGAAAAAAAAATTAAATCAATAAAGTCAAAAATTAGAAATAATTGCTCACCAAAACATGTACCTGCAATAATCATTAAAGTTCCAGAAATTCCTAGGACTAAAAGTGGTAAGATAGTTGAGCTAGCAGTAAGTAAAATAATAAATGGAGAAGAAATAAATAATCAAGAAGCCATCGCAAACCCTAATTGTTTGGATTATTTTAAAAATCTTAAAGAATTGAAATAATTTATCTTTCAATACACATAGCAATACCCATGCCACCACCAATACATAAAGTTGCAAGACCTTTTTTGACATCTCGTTTAATCATCTCATGAATTAGAGTAACTAGTATTCTTGTGCCAGAAGCACCAATAGGATGACCAAGAGCTATTGCACCACCATTAACATTTACTTTTTCTTCAGGTATAGAAAGTGTTTTTAACACAGCAATACTTTGAGCCGCAAAAGCCTCATTTATTTCAAAAAGATCAACATCTTTCAGAGACCAACCTGCTAATTCTAAAGCTTTTTTTGACGATGGAATTGGACCAGTTCCCATCAAAGCCGGATCTACTCCACAGCTAGCCCAAGATTTAATCGATACTAATTTATCTATATTTCTTTTTTTAGCTTCATCACTTGACATTATCGCAACAGCCGCTGCCCCATCATTTATGCCAGACGCATTTCCAGCTGTTACAGTTCCATTTTTTTTAAAAACAGGCTTTAACCTAGAAAGTGTTTCTAAATTTACACTCTCTCTGGGATGTTCATCTTTATTAAAATCTAAATCATATTTTGTTGATTTAATATTTAAATTTACTATTTCTTCATTAAACTTATTTTCTTTTTGAGCAGCAAGAGCTTTTTTTTGTGATTGAAATGCAAATTTATCTTGTTCTTTTCTAGTAATTTTAAATTTTTCCGCAACATTCTCAGCTGTTATTCCCATATGGTAATTATTAAAAGCATCCCATAAGCCATCTTTAATCATTGTGTCTACTAACTCTGTATCTCCTAATTTTTTTCCATCTCTTAAATGAATTGTGTGTGGGGCTAGAGACATATTTTCTTGCCCTCCTGCAATTATAATTTTTGAGTCACCAGATTTGATACTTTGAAAACCAGATGCAACTGATCGAACACCTGATCCACAAACTTGATTAACTATATAAGCAGGCTTATCTTTAGGTATCCCAGATTTGATAGCAGCTTGTCTCGCTGGATTTTGTCCAAGCCCAGAGGTCAGAACTTGACCTAAAATCACTTCATCAATATCATTTTCTTTTAAAGATGAATTATTAAAAAATTCTTTTATGACTGCCGCACCTAATTCAAAGCTTTGAATATTTCTTAAAGATTTACCAAGGGAGCCTACCGCAGTTCTTTTAGCTTCTGTTATTACAACTTCGTTTGTTTTCATATTAAAAGAATATATTTTTAAAGATTTTTATTCAAATCTTTTCTAACCAGTATACTTACAATTATAGATATTAATAAAAAAATAAATGTAGCATTAAATGTTGTAAAAAAACTGCCAGTTGTCCTGAAAGGAAAAAACTCACCAATAAATATAAATAAAAAAGGACTTAAAATAGGATTTTGTAACAAAAAAGATTTATAAGTAATTAAAATAAAAAAAGAAACTATAAGTAAAAATCCAATAACACCTAAATCAGTTAATATTTCTAAATAATAATTATGGGGATGATTATTACAATTATGATAAGTTTTAGGACAGTTATACCTAAAGGTTTTTACACCCCCTCCAAAAAACTTATTAGAACTCCAAGTTTTATAGGCTGAATAAAACTCTTTTATGTGAACAGAGGCAAAAATATAGTTTTGTCCTTTATAAGGAATTGTATAATTTTTTTCATTATAGGAAGGATTATTAGCATCTTTAAATTTGATAATCTTATCTTCAGAAAAAGGTAAAAATAGGCTAATAACTTTCTTTTGAAAGCCTGCATAATGATATCTAATTTCACTATTTAAACTACAAAGAATAATCAGGGTTGTAATAGTTATAAAAGCCAAAGAAAAAAAATATATTCTTTTATTTTTATCAAAAAAAAATATTAAAAATATTATAAGCAAAAAAAGAACAAAAGGCACCCTGTTACCTGCTAAAATTAATGCAAAGCTGATGATTACAGAAAAAAAGCAAAATAAAAAAAATTTTACTTTTTTTGGAATTTTTTCAAAATAATTAAAAGTAAAAAAAGCAAAAAATAGAAAAAAAGAAAATCGTTGTAAATAGCCACCAGCAATCAGCTCATCTCCAAAGGGCCCGCCTAGTCTCCTTGTGTTACCTGCGAAACCGAAAATATCTTGACCAAAGGTAAATTGATATATTATGTCTAAAGATACAAATAGAACACATAACGAGGAAATATAGAATAAAATTTTTAAATTTATTAAATTTTTACCAATCAAAAACCTTACAGCAAGATAAAACATTAAATATCTTAAATGTGTAATAGACTTAATAATGATCTGACCATCTTGTTCAGATTGAGTTGACACGGCATATTTAAAGATACCAACTGAAAGAATATAAAAAAAATATATAGAAATAAGTTTATCAAAAAAAACTATATCGAAATTAGAATTATTTCTTATAAATATATATAGTGCGGTGAAAATTATTAATACGGTATTTAAATTTATTGCAAGATTTCCAAGAATAAAACTTATTGGCAATAAACCTAATAAGCAATTGACAAAGAAAGTTCTATCTAGAAAATTTACAATATTTTGCTGCATTTATTTTTATAAATGATAATTTATATACGAAAAACTATTAAATTAAAGATTTATGTATTGTTTAATTGCAAATCATGCGCCTGTAGCTCAACTGGATAGAGCGCTTGGCTACGGACCAGGAGGTTCTGGGTTCAAATCCTAGCAGGCGCACCAAAATTATATTGTGTTTTTTTTTATAAATTATAAACTTAATTATGAACTTTATTAATAATCTGTCTTTACAAAAATCAGTTATTTTTTTTTTTGTAATTGTTTTTCTTATTTTAATTGGTTTAACTTTTTTTTTATAAATAAGTAATCGAAAGAAGAATTAATCCAAGTAAAACTCTATAAATTATAAAAATATTTAAACTAAATTTTTTTATATATTTTAAAAAATAATTAATTGTTATTAAAGAAACTATATAAGATAAAATAATTGAAACTAAATTTAGCACTGTAAAAGTTGTACTTTCAGAATAAAATAAGTTTTTTAAGCCAAATACGGAAACTGCACCTAAGGTAGGAATAGATAATAAAAATGATATTTTAGCAGCATCAAATCTTTTGAAGTTTAAAAATCTTGCAGCTGTGATTGAAACACCAGATCTACTTACTCCAGGTATTAAAGAAAGCACCTGAAAGACACCCACAATCATTGCTGATTTATAATTGAAATCAGTAAAAATAGTTTTTTCTAATTTAAATCTATCGCTCACATAAAGTAAAATGCCAAAAATAAACGTTGTCCAACCAATAACTTCAATATTTCTTATTTTTTCTATAAAATTTGTCTGCATTAAAAAAAACCCAAAAAACATAACAGGTATAGAAGCAGTAAAAATTTTTAAAAATAAATCTTTTTTTTTGAAAAAATCTATTAAGTCTTTATAGAAATAAGTTATAACAGCCAAGAATGAGCCAATATGTAAACTAATATCAATACCAAGACTTTGATTTTCAAATTTAGTATAATTTGAAAAAATTATTAGATGTGAAGAAGAACTTATCGGTAGAAATTCTGTAATACCCTGTATTAAAGATAAAAGAAAAATCTCTATCATTAATTACTTATTAAAATTGAAGGTTGTTTTTTTAATGACATTTTAAAATGCATATCAGGTATGCAAATAATAGCATTATTTTTTTGCGTATTATATAATATAGGTAATTAATATTGACCTTATTTCTCTATTCATTACACTCTAACTCAATTATTTTAAACATCTTATGAAAAAAAAAATGCTTCAATTTGTAGATCTAAAACAAGAGACTCCTGAAAAAAGAAGTACACCAAAAAGAAAAGATGACTTTAATGAAATTTATAATGAATTCATTACAGATAAAGCTAGAGAGCAATCAAGTAGGTGTTCCCAATGTGGCGTTCCTTTTTGCCAAATTCACTGCCCGTTAAGTAATAATATCCCTGATTGGTTAAAATTAACAGCAGAAGGAAGATTAAAAGAAGCTTACGAAATTTCTCAAAGTACTAATAATATGCCAGAAGTATGTGGGAGAATTTGCCCTCAAGACAGACTTTGCGAGGGTAACTGCGTTATTGAAAAATCAGGTCATGGAACCGTTACTATTGGTTCTATCGAAAAATATATTACAGACACAGCTTGGGAAAAAGGCTGGGTCAAACCAGTTAAAGTTAGAAGAGAGTTGAAACAATCAGTAGGTATAATTGGAGCAGGTCCAGCGGGTATGGCCTGCGCTGAAGAGCTTAGAAAGTCTGGTTATCAAGTAACAATTTATGATAGGTACGATAGACCCGGCGGACTATTAATTTATGGTATACCAAATTTTAAATTAGAAAAATTTGTAGTTGAGAGAAGAACAAAATTATTAAAAGAAAGTGGAATTAAATTTATTCAAAATTTTGATGTAGGTAAAAATAAAACGTTATACGATCTTAAAGAAAAACATGATGCTATTCTAATTGCCACAGGAGTTTATAAAGCAAGAGAGATAGATATACCTGGACATAATTTACAAAATATTTTTCAAGCAATGGAATTCTTAACAGCTTCCAACAAAAAAGGTTTAGGAGATACAGTAAAGTTATTTGATGATAGAACATTAAATGCTGAAGGGAAAAATGTAGTTGTGATTGGTGGAGGCGATACAGCCATGGACTGTGTGCGAACTTCGATTAGACAAAAAGCAAAATCTGTTAAATGTTTATACAGACGTGATAGAAAAAATATGCCTGGTTCAGCCAGGGAAGTTGGTAATGCAATCGAAGAAGGAGTAGAGTTTATATGGCTCACTAGCCCTAAAAGTTTTATTGGAGATAAAAAAATTAACGCTATAGAAGTTAATAAAATGAAATTAGGAGAGCCAGACTCTTCTGGTAGAAGGAAGCCTGAAATAGAAGTAGGTTCTGAGTATAAAATTCCAGCTGATCTTATTATTAAATCATTAGGTTTTGACCCAGAAAATATTCCGAAATTATTTAATGCAAAGGAATTAGCTATTTCTCAGTGGGGAACAATTAAGATTGATTTAAAATCTATGCAAACAAATTTAGATGGAGTTTTTGCTGCTGGAGATATTGTAAGAGGAGCTTCATTAGTTGTTTGGGCCATTAGAGATGGAAGAGATGCAGCAGAACAAATTGAAAAATATTTACAATTAAAATCTAATAAAAATAAATCAGTAGAAGCTGCATAATATAAATGAATAATTATAAAAAAAATAAAAAAATTTTAAAAAATAGCTTTAACTATAATCAAGAAATGGAACACGATGCTTGTGGGGTCGGACTAATTGCATCAACGAACGGAAAAAAATCTAGAAAAATAGTTGAGTATGGAATACAAGCATTAAAAGCTATTTGGCATAGGGGTGCTGTTGATGCAGATGGTAAATCGGGAGATGGAGCAGGCATTCAAATTGAAATTGCACCAGATTTTTTTAAAGAAAAAATTTTAGCAACAGGACATTCTCCAGATAGTGATAAAAGAATATGCGTTGGAATGATATTTCTTCCAAGAACAGATTATTCAAAACAAGAAAAATGTAGAGAAATTATAGAATCCGCTCTACTGGAAGAAAATTATAATATTTATGGTTGGAGGCAGGTGCCTATAAATCCAAATGTTTTGGGAAAAACAGCAGATCTAAATAGACCTGAAATTGCTCAAGTTATGTTTAAAAAAAATGAAAATCTTGAAACTAATGCCCTCGAAAGGGATCTCTTTGAAACAAGAAAAAAAATTGAAAAAGTCGCAAGAAAAAATCAATTAGATGAACTTTATATATGCTCTTTTAGCTCAAGATCGATAGTTTACAAAGGGATGTTTTTAGCTGAAATGTTATCAGAGTTTTACCCAGACCTTAACGATGAAAAGTTGACATCACGATTTGCTATATTTCATCAGAGATATTCTACTAATACATTTCCAAGTTGGGATTTAGCTCAGCCCTTTAGAACTTTAGCTCACAATGGAGAAATTAATACCGTTAAAGGAAACATTAACTGGATGAAAATTCATGAACAAGACATGTCTAGTCCTTTATTCAAAAATGTTAAAAATCTTAAACCTGTAATACGAAGCACATCTGATTCAGGCGCTCTCGATAATGTTTTTGAATTACTAACACACTCAGGAAAGCTAGCTCCTTTAATAAAATTAATGATGATACCTGATGCTTGGTCTAAAAGAAGCAAGACAGTTCCTAAAAATCATCAAGATTTATTTAATTTTTTAAATAGCACGATAGAACCGTGGGATGGACCAGCCGCAATATGTGCAACAGATTCTAAATGGGTTTTAGCTTCATCTGATAGAAACGGTTTAAGACCTTTAAGATACACAATTACATCTGATGATTTATTTTTCGTTGGTTCCGAGTCTGGAATGATAAAAATTCCTGAAGAAAAGATTGTAGAGAAAGGTAAACTAGGGCCAGGCCAAATAATTGCAATAGATTTAAAAAAAGGAAAACTATTTAAGGATAAAGAAATTAAAGACCTTTTAGCGAAAGATTATAAAAAATATAGCAAGCAGATTGTTGAGCTTGACAAAAAAATATCTAGTGAAGAAGAAAAACCAAATTTTGTTAAGGATGACTTAAGAAAAAGGCAATACTTATCGGGTTTAAGTATTGAAGATTTAGAATTAATTCTTCATCCTATGGCAGAAGAAGGAAGAGAAGCCTCAGGCTCAATGGGAGATGACACACCTGTCGCTGTTCTTTCAAGTCATTATAGACCAGTTTCACATTACTTCAGACAAAATTTTAGTCAAGTCACTAACCCACCAATCGACTCTCTAAGAGAAAATAAAGTGATGAGTTTAAAGACAAGATTCGGTAATTTAGGAAATATTTTAGATTTTGATAATTTAACAGAAGAAAATATATATGTACTCGATAGCCCAATTCTTACAAACTCTCAATTTAAGAAATTTAAAAAATTTTTTTCTAAAAAAGTAAAAGTAATTGATTGCACATTTGATATAGCAACATCTTTAAAAGATAGAATAGGAGCCATTCGAGATGAGGCAGAAACTGCAGTCAGAGAAGGTAGCACCTCTCTAATTTTGTCTGATAAAAATATTTCTAATCAAAAAGCTAGTATCCCAAGTATTTTAACTGTTGGAGCAGTTCATTCTCATTTAGTTAAAAATGGCTTAAGAGGTTACTGCTCATTAAATGTAGAGTGCTCTGATGCATTGGATACTCATTCATTTGCAGTTCTAATAGGAGTAGGTGCAACTACTGTGAACCCCTATTTGGCAATAGATAGCATTTATCAAAGATTTGAAAAAAAATTATTTGGTAAATCTGATTTTGAAAGTTGTGTAATTAAATTTAAGAAATCAATAGATGCTGGACTTTTAAAGATAATGTCTAAAATGGGAATTTCCGTAATAAGTTCTTATAGAGGTGGATGTAATTTTGAAGCTGTAGGCCTAAGTAGAGCAATAGTTTCTGATTATTTTTCCGGCATGTCTTCTAGAATCTCAGGTATAGGCATTATCGGTATTGAAAAAAAAATTAAAGAACTCCATGAAAAATTTAATGCAAAAAATGTTTTTTCTTTACCTATTGGCGGGCTTTATAGATACAGAAAAAGTGGTGAAAATCATCAATATCAAGGAAAATTAATTCACTTGTTGCAAACGGCTGTCGGTAACGGCTCCTATGAACAATACAAAAAGTATTCAGCTGGGATACACAATCTGCCACCAATCAATATTAGAGATCTAATAGAATTTAAGAATAAAAGAAAACCAATAGATATTAGCGAAGTGGAACCTTTAGAAGAGATATTGAAGCGTTTTGGGAGCGGAAGTATGTCTCACGGCGCCTTATCAGCTGAAGCTCATGAAACTTTAGCAACAGGGATGAATAGAATTAAAGGTGCATCCTGCAGTGGGGAAGGAGGCGAAGACGCAAAAAGATTTAAAACTCTGCCAAATGGAGATAGCGCTAACTCAAGAGTAAAACAAATAGCGTCAGCTAGATTTGGTGTTACTGTAGATTATTTAAATAACGCAAATGAAATAGAAATTAAGATGGCTCAAGGCGCTAAACCAGGAGAAGGTGGACAATTACCTGGTTTTAAAGTTACAAAAGAAATAGCAAGATTAAGACATTCTACACCAGGCGTTACTTTGATTTCACCACCACCTCACCATGATATTTATTCTATCGAAGACTTGGCTCAATTAATCTATGATTTAAAACAAATTAATCCTGGTGCGAGAGTTGGAGTTAAATTAGTAGCATCCACAGGTATCGGAACTATTGCAGCGGGTGTAGCTAAAGCAAAGGCTGATATAATTTTAATTTCTGGCCATTCTGGTGGAACAGGAGCAAGTCCTCAAACAAGCATAAAGTATGCCGGCATACCTTGGGAGATGGGGCTAACAGAGGCAAATCAAATTCTTACTTTAAATAATCTTAGACATAACGTGACATTGAGAACTGATGGAGGATTAAAAACAGGAAGAGATGTTGTAATGGCTGCAATGATGGGAGCCGAAGAATATGGAATGGGTACATCTTCACTGGTTGCTATGGGGTGTATCATGGTTAGACAATGTCATTCTAATACTTGTCCAGTTGGAGTTTGTAGCCAGGACAAATCTTTAAGAGAAAAATTTACAGGTACTCCAGAAAAAGTTGTTAATTTATTTAAATTTGCCGCAACTGAAGTAAGGGAAATACTTGCTTCATTAGGATTTAAGTCAGTTAATGAAATTATTGGTAGAACAGATTTATTGTCTCAAGTAAACAAAGGAGCATCAAATCTAGATGATTTAGATCTAAATCCCTTACTAGTTCAAGCCGATCCAGGAGAAAATCCAAGATATTGCAAAGATCGACATATAAATAAAGTTCCAGATACTCTTGATGAAAAAATTTGGTCGGATATTAAAAAAACTGTTGATCCAAATAAAAAAAATAACTTTGAGTATGAAATTGAAAATACATCTAGATCTGTAGGAACCCGATTGTCTCATCATATTTACAAAACATACGGTAATAACAAATTACCAGATGATACTATCAATATAAAACTAACAGGTTCAGCTGGACAATCACTCGGAGCATTTCTGACTAAAGGTATTAAGCTGACAGTGGAAGGAGATTGTAACGATTATGTAGGTAAAGGATTATCTGGTGGAACCATTATTGTTTATCCTTCACTAAAAAATAAACTTATTTCTAACGAAAACACAATTATAGGTAATACTGTTTTGTATGGAGCCACTTCAGGAAAATTATTTGCATCTGGTCAAGCAGGAGAAAGATTTGCTGTAAGGAATTCAGGTAGTTTGTCAGTTATTGAAGGTTGTGGCGCGCATGGATGTGAGTATATGACTGGTGGAATAGCAATAATATTGGGAGAAGTAGGGGATAATTTTGGAGCAGGTATGACAGGTGGAATGGCATTTGTGTACGATACAAAAGATGAACTAGAAAATTTTGTAAATCCAGCTTCAATTATTTGGCAGCAAATTGAAACAGATTATTGGAAATCATTTTTAAAAGAAAAATTAAATGAATTTTTAAAAGAAACCCAATCAATAGTAGCTAAAAAAATATTGAATAATTTTGAAGTTGAATTAAAAAATTTCAAACAAATTTGTCCTATAGAGATTTTAGATAAGCTAGATCACCCAATTACATTAAAGCCTAATGTTAAAAAGGTCAGTTAAATGCATACAAAAAATATTATTTGTTTTGGTTTTGGTCAAGTAGCAAAAAATTTTATCAAAAAACTAAATGATCAAAGGACATCCTTTAAATTAACAACTACATCACGAGATGAATCGAAAAATAAAAAATTTGAAAATATAAATTATGAAAGCTTTCAATTTACAGAAGAAGGTTTTGATAAAAATTTTATATCAAGATTTGAGGAAGCAGATCATATTCTTCTATCTATAGCACCAATAAACGGAACTGATATTGTTATAAAAAATCTTAAAAATTATTTTAAATTAAGTAAATTTAAATGGATAACGTATCTTTCTGCAACAAGTGTTTACGGAAATCATAGTGGAGAATGGGTAAATGAAAAAAGTGAGACTAAACCAACCTCAATAAACGGCATCGAAAGACTTAAAGTTGAAAAAGAATGGATGCAATTAGCAAGTAAATTTGATTTACCATTTCAAATTTTTAGATTATCAGGAATTTATTCAAACCAATATAATATTTTAAAGAGATTAAAATCAGGAGAAGCTAAGATAGTAAATAAAAAAAATCATTTTTTTTCACGTATTCATGTTGAAGATATTGCAAATATTTTATTTAGTTCTTTAAATAATTTTAAAAAAAAGGAAATCTATAACATCTCGGACAATCAACCTGCTTCGGCAGAAGAAGTTGCAATGTACGGAGTTAAATTGTTAGGAATAGATAAACCCAAAACTATAGAGATAAATGAGATAGAAAGTGAAATGTTAAAAAATTTTTATAAAGACTCAAAAAAAGTAGATAATAGAAAAATGAAAGAATTTTTTAATCATAAATTAAAGCACCCGACTTATGTTGAAGGACTAAGGTATATCTTTAACAATACCATCTAATTCTCTAACTATTTTTTTTAAAGGAACTTGTTTAGATAAACTGTGGTCCCCATTTTTAATAATTATCAACTTCTTTTGTGCATTTGGAAATATAGAAATAACTTTTCTTGAAAAAGATACTGGTACAACCTCATCTTTACCACCATGAAACATAGTTACTTTAATTTTTGATCTTAATTTTTTTGATAAGACCTTATTTTTTCTTCCATCTTTTATTAGTTGATACGTTATTGGATATTCATTAAGTTTATTTCTAAAATTTGATCGACCATGTCTTATTGTAATTATACCCTTTGTTTTAATTTCTTTTTTCATTTTTTTAGTAAATTTTTTCCACATCAACTTTTCAAGAAATTCAGGTGCTGAACCTATGCCAATAAAACCTAAAATTTGATTTTCAAAATATTTAAACTGATTTAAAGAAATCCAGGCACCCATGCTAGATCCAATAAGTATAAATTTATTTTTTTTAACAATTCTTTTAATTGAATTTTTAGCATCATTAGACCATGAAGTTATATTTCCTTTTGTAAACTCACCCGATGACTTACCGTGTCCAGAATATTCAATTGCTAAAAAACCTAATTTATTTTTAATTGCATATTGTTTAAAAGCTTGAGGTTTTTTTCCATCAATATCAGACATAAAGCCTGGAAGAAAAATTATATATAGTTTTTTTTTAAAATAATTGTCTATATATCTAAGCTTTTTTGTATTTGAAATTTTTAAATATTTAAATTTTTTCATATAAGTATTTTAATTTGTTATTATATATCAATTAACATGAGTACAAAAATAAATGTTCTTCAAGTAA
>Ga0209631_10005650_pt1 | contig 13146 bp, 11 predicted proteins | sample COG_08_FD_184752 | JGI IMG/M metagenome (GOLD analysis project Ga0209631, IMG submission 184752) | Pelagic Microbial community sample from North Sea - COGITO 998_met_08 (SPAdes) (version 2) | ecosystem: Environmental > Aquatic > Marine > Neritic zone/Coastal water | place: Helgoland, sampling... | reverse complement strand
CCGATGTGATCAATGCTGCGCCGTTTATCCTGGGACAAGGATTGGTTACCCGCGGTAATACGGTCGCGGGTGTTTTGTTTCGGGGCGTGGTGCCCGATAAAGAGGCGTTAGTGTCTGATGTTTTGGATAATCTGACGGCCGGTCAAAGTACTGAACTGAGTCCGGGCGGATGGAATATTATTTTGGGCTCCCAGTTAGCGCGAAGTCTCGGCGTATTGAAGGGTGATCGTGTAACCCTTATCGCGCCGAAAGGGAAAATCACACCAGCGGGATTATTGCCGCGGATGAAGCGGTTTACCGTTAGCGGTATTTTTGAGATGGACATGTACGAGTATGATTCCAGTCTCGCATTAATTCATTTAGATGATGCAATGACGCTTCTGGAGTCAGGCAATGGCGTGAGCGGCGTGAGATTAACAGTCACTGATGTTTACGATGCGCCGCGAATTAATTCAGAATTAAAATCCCGATTGGGTTCTTCGTTCCGAATAAGTGATTGGACAATTGAGCACGCCAACTTTTTTGCTGCCTTGAAGATAGAGCGCCGGGTAATGTTTGTCATTTTACTGCTAATCATCACGGTGGCCGCATTTAACATAGTCTCGACTCTTGTGATGGTGGTCACCGACAAACGATCTGACGTGGCAATTTTAAGAACGCTTGGCCTTACGCCCCGAGGCGTGATGGGGATTTTTATCGTTCAGGGAATTATTATCGGATTTGGCGGCACAATCCTGGGCGGCATATTTGGTGTGCTAACCGCGAGCAACATCGAAACCCTTGTGCCGTGGGTTGAGAGCCTGTTAGGGATCGAGTTTTTTCCGGCCAATATTTATGTCATCAGCCAATTTCCCGCGGAGCTTCGATGGCCCGATGTCTTTTTGATTGCAGGAATTTCTTTTTTGATATGTCTGGTTGCGACCCTCTATCCTGCGTGGCGGGCCTCGAAAACTGAACCTGCCGAGGCGCTACGGTATGAGTAGTCCCAATGTGCTCCAGGCTAAAACGGTCTATGTAAGTTATGTTGAGGAGGCGCATTCAGTAGATGTGCTCAAGGGGATTGACCTACATATCGACACAACAAATACCATTGCGATTACCGGCGCGTCAGGTAGCGGAAAAAGTACGCTGCTGCACACGCTTGGCGGGTTGATGAAACCTACCCGTGGAGAGATCTTTCTGGTCGGAGAGGAATTATCGCAACTGTCGCCAAAAAGAATTGGGATCGCCCGCAATCAGAATCTTGGATTTATTTACCAATTTCATCATCTTTTGATGGAGTTCTCCGCATTGGAAAATGTGGCAATGCCACTCCTCATCCGTGGCGTCCCCAAAAACGAGGCCCGGGATCGCGCATCAACCATGCTTGATTCTGTATCCCTATCTCATCGCCTGGACCATAAGCCGGCGCAATTATCCGGAGGCGAGCGTCAGCGAGCCGCCGTCGCACGAGCTCTGGTCACCAAGCCCGCGCTGGTTTTGGCCGATGAACCCACTGGCAATCTTGATTCAAAAACAGCTCAAGAGATTCAGGATTTGATGTTTGAACTCGTAGAGGCTGAAAAGCTGTCGCTCCTGGTTGCCACCCATGACAGCACCTTTGCAGCTCAGTTTGAGCGCCACTATAGCCTCACGGAAGGTCGTCTTAACCTTTTATAGGTGTGTTGCTATTCTCAGGTGACGTCGCTTGTGAGTGACTTCGCCACTTTAGGGAATTAGGTCACAGCGAAAAAAAGTCCAAAACCCTATCCTATTCGCAACAATGTTGTTTATAGGGTCAGCGAGCATGCCGCAACGGTTCTTTTCGGCTACTGGATTTGCGGTTGGCGTTGGACTGTTGAGTCTCCAATCGACTTTGCTGCCGGTTCCTGTCGCAGTGGGGTTATTGATTTTTGGTCTGGCGTCAGTCGGGACAGGAATTGTTCGATCGTGTGGATGGCTTTTGATTGGCCTTGTTTGGTCAAATGTGTTCGGATACTGGTCACTTGATCAACGCCTACCGGAAAATTGGTTTTTGGATCAGATTCAAGTGTCCGGATCGATATCAGACCAATCGAAAATTGATGATGATTTTGTTAGATTTAATTTTGAAATCGAAAGTGTAAATAACTTAGGCATTTCAAAATTCCGGCCGCCAAAAGTCCGTTTATCTTGGTTTGGCGACTATCAAGTACCAAAGAAAGGAGAGAAATGGCGATTTACGGTCAAACTCCGGCGGCCCCGAGGATACTGGAATACGGACGGTTTTGACTATGAGAAAACTCTTTTTTTAGCAGGGATTACCGGGTTGGGATATGTCGTTTCCGGGGAACGGATTGAACGCCGACGGGACGCCGACCTCTCCATCAAAACAAGATTTTTAAAGCGCCTCAACACGTTGTCGTCAACGCTGCTTTATCCCGATTTAATTCTTGCCCTTGCCGTAGGGGATCGCGGACTTATTACCGCAGATCGCTGGGAGTTACTCCGTAAAACAGGATTGAGTCATCTGGTTGCGATCTCCGGCTTGCACATTGGACTAGTCGCGTTCTGGTCATTAGTTCTAATTCGTTTCCTGATCTATCCACTGAAGTTTTGTAACGGTATTTTTCCAAAAAAGTATCTTGCGATGACTTTGAGCGTTTTTTGCGCATATGCGTATGCCGAGATGGCAGGGTTCCCTGTGCCAACCCTGAGAGCATTCGTGATGTTGGTAGTCGTCGTCGGTGCGGTTTTGTTGTTAAAGCGGGTTAGTTTTATGTCGATCCTCGCAGTTACAATTTTCATGTTCGCCTGGTTAATCCCCTTCAGCATTTTCTCTACGGCTTTCTGGTTATCTTTCTCAGCGGTATGGATTCTCGGATCGGCGTTTGAGGGTCGTGTTTTCACTTCAGAAAATCAAAAGACTCCGATAAACGCGAGCCGTAATTGTTTCAGGTTGTTAATCCCGGGTTTTAAGCACCTGCTTGTTGCCCAACTGGCGTTGTTTGTTGGATTGACGCCCTTGCTTGGGCTTCTTTTTCACGAAATATCGATGGTCTCACCAATGATCAACCTGTTCGCGGTTCCTGTTTTTGGTTTTTTGGTCATCCCGGTTGTGATGACTGGGCTAGTGATGCCCGGTATTGGTTTTGAATGGTTTGGCGATCGGTTAGTCGGTTTAGCTGATTTCTTTATATTTTTAGTTTTTAATTTCGCCGATCTTTTGGAAAGACAACCCTGGTCTGTAATTCAACTCAATCAATATTCGTTATTTTTATTAGTAATGGTTTCTGGTTTTTTAGCGTGTGTTCTCTTGAAAACGAAAAAAACACCTAGTATTTTTTTCTTATTGGGTATCGGAATTTTGTCTCTTAACGTGGACCCTCCCCAAAAGTTAGTCAACGGAGAATTTTCAATCCGGTTGATTGACGTAGGGCAGGGTCTCGCCGCGATCATTCGAACCCACAATCACTCTGTGGCATATGACTTTGGGCCGGCTTTTGGAATATTTAGTCCCGCCAGAGATTCAATCGATGGCGCTTTTCGTCGACACCAGAAAGACACGTTTGATGTTGCGGTAATCAGTCATCGCGCCGCCGATCACGCTGGCGGGCTGGCCTCGGTAGAGTCTCGCTTAAAAGGATCAAAGATATTTAGCGGTGAACCGGTTAATAATGGCGATCAGCGTTGCGTGTTTCCGATGCGGTGGCATTTTGACGGCGTCGAATTTAGTTTTCTCAATCTGCCAAATCTTCAGTTCCATGAGGACAACAATAAATCCTGCGTCCTTCACATCAAGGGAGAATTTGGATCCGCGCTTTTCACGGGAGATCTGGAACGTCCGGCGGAGGTCGCGCTCAGCCATTTTTATGGACAACAGCTCAAATCCGACGTGATACAAATTCCGCACCATGGCTCCCACAGTTCATCGTCCACTTTGTTTCTGAGCAAAGTTAATCCGAAACTTGGAATCCTGAGTAGAGGCCTGAATAATCGATATGGTCATCCGAGCGATCAGGTGGTGAGTCGGTACCGGCGACGAGGTATCCGTATTCTGGATACGGCTCAAGTCGGCCAGATTGATTTGGTGAGTCGGAAATCGGGATGGGATGAGACAACCTATATTGACCGGAATGTTCGAATATGGCGCTCAATCGATCTATAAAAACTACCGTTACTGCGGAAGGCGGTTAAAATTGGACCCTGTAACCTTCTGACTGCAAAAAACTTGATCTTTACTGACCACACGAATGATTGAATTTATAAAAAGCGGCGGTTGGTTGATGCTCCCGATCATTGCCTGTTCGGTGATTTCCCTTGCGATTATTATTGAAAGATCTCTGGTGCTTAGAAGGCGTGTCGTCATGCCGGAGGGTCTTGTTGCCGATATTGATCGTGCATTAGATCGAGGGAGCCTCTCACCCGATCGGATCGCTTTGTTGCGTCGTTCGTCGCCATTGGGACGAGTCCTGGCCGCAGGTCTGGCAAGTGTCCAAAGTCATCCAGCACGGATAAGTGACGCGTTCGAAGAGGCGGGGCGACACGTTGTGCACGAATTTGAGCGGTACCTCAACGCTTTAGGGACAATCGCCGCAACAACGCCCCTTCTGGGGTTGTTAGGGACGGTTATTGGGATGATTAAGGTTTTCGCAGCCATTACCGTTGCCGGTGTTGGGGATCCCCAGATTCTGGCGGGCGGAATTTCCGAGGCGTTAATTACAACCGCTGCGGGTTTGTCGGTGGGGATACCGAGTCTGATGTTTCAAAGATATTTTCGAGGTCAAGTTCGAGAGTTAAGTGTTGAGATTGAGCAGCATGCGTTAAGACTGCTGGAGATATTACAAACGAGAAATGTCAATTGAAGTTCTCGACGACATCTGAGGAAGAAGTTTCAATCAATTTAACACCGCTGATTGATGTTGTCTTTTTACTGCTTATTTTTTTCATGGTCTCAACGACGTTTCAAAAAGAGACAAAGCTTGACCTGTCGCTTCCAACGGCTAATTCCAGTTCTAAACCGATTGAGGGCATTACGAACATTGTTTTGGCGATAGATTCTGTCGGCCGTTATAACGTCGCAATCGATTCAAAAGGTCAGCAATCTGAACTCAAGGCCACCGCGCCTCAGGATCTAGCAAAACAACTCCAGATTCTTTTTGATCAGCATCCGGACGGGACGCTTGTGATTAAAGCAGATGGCCAAACCCCGCATGAGTCGGTGGTTTTTTGCCTCGATGCGGCACGAAAAATCGGCCTTAAAAAGGTCCGTTTTGCGGCTGAGGCGGGATCATCATGATGTTTTCGAAGACACAATCTCCTGGCGTGATCATTTATAAGCGGTTACTGGGGTACGTTTGGCCGTATAAAAAGATCTTTATCTTCAGCCTAATCGGAATGGCGATGGTCGCGGGGGCGGAGGTGGCTTTCGCCGCCTTGCTCAAGCCGATTATGGATGGTGGCTTTGTTGAGCGGGATCGCGCAATTATTCAGCTCACGCCATTTTTATTGATGGGTGTTTTTGTTGCTCGTGCGCTGGGCGCAGTCGCGGACGAATACTGCATCGCTTGGGTGGGACGACGCGTTATCTACGATCTTCGACAAGAATTATTTGCAAAGATGATTCGATTGCCGTCGCAGTATTTCGATCAACATTCAAGCGCGACATTAATTTCAAGATTAATTTATGATCTTGAACAGGTTTCAGATGCCTGCACGACCGCGGTCAGGGTAACAGTCAAAGACTCGTTGCTGGCAATCGGACTGCTGGTTTGGATGTTTATTCTGAGCTGGTCTTTAACGCTATTGTTTCTTTTGATTACGCCAATCGTGACTATTATTGTCAGGCGGGCATCTAGTCGGTTTCGCCGCTCGAGCGAAAAAATTCAGGACTCAATGGCCGGTATTACCCACGCGACGAAGGAAGCCGCCCAGGGCCAACGTGTCATCAAGGCCTACAATGGATTCGCCGAGGAAGAGTTAGCATTTGAAGCCGTTAATCAGTCGAACCGCAGGCAATCGATGAGAAAGGTCGCGGTAGCAGCAGTCAGCGTGCCTTTATTGCTGCTCATTGCCGGTACCGGGGTGTCCGGCATTATTTACCTAGCGCTGAGCGACACGATTGTGGCCTTTGTCACGCCAGGGACCTTTGTGTCCTATATCGGCACCATACTTCTTCTCATGAGTCCGATTAAGCGGTTGGCGAGAGTTAATGAATACGTACAGGCGGGGATCGCTGCAGCGACAACCGTTTTCCAACTTTTGGATGAGAAACCTGAGCAGCGCGTTAGGGCAGGTTCATCGCAAGGCGTACCCATTGATGGCCATATTGAGTTTCGGGATGTCGTTTTCCGATATTCAAGCGGGGAGGATTGCGCTCTGGCCGGTGTTTCGTTCGAGGTGAGGCCAGGCCAAACCGTTGCCTTGGTTGGAGATTCTGGCAGCGGGAAATCAACGGCCGCATCCCTGCTGTTAGGTTTCTACAGGGGATTTGAAGGTCAAATTCTGATCGACGGTCGACCCATCGATGACTATTCGCTCCAAGCGCTTCGGGCTCAGATCTCGTGGGTCTCACAAGAGCCCATTTTGTTCGATGGATCAATCAAGCAAAATGTAACCTATGGTCAATACGACCAATCGTCAGGGGAGCTGGAGAAGATTCTTCAGGAAATAGAGGTTGATAAGCTCATTTCAGATGATGATAAGTCGGTAGGTGAGCTTGGCAACCGGCTTTCGGGTGGACAGCGGCAAAGAGTCGCGATAGCGCGAGCTCTTCTTAGGAAGGGCTCGATACTGGTCATGGATGAAGCGACATCTGCTCTTGATTTGCTTTCTGAGGAGAGGGTTCGCGAGGCGATTATTCGCCGCGCACAGCATCAGTCGGTTTTGCTGATTGCGCACCGGCTCGGGTTTATTGCGCACGCGGATATGATTCATGTCTTTTCGGGTGGGAAGATCATTGAATCCGGCAGTCATCAGGCGCTTCTCAATCTATCGGGACAATATGCGGCGATGTGGGCTACTCAGCAAAATGCGGAGCGATCTGAAACACCCATTGAATACGAGCAAAAGACATGAAAGTTGTCTCGGCTGTCCAGCGGTCTTGGCAGGGTATTAGTTTTGTGACGGTTCTGCTGACGCCGTTGAGCCTAATCTATCACCTGATCATCACCGTCCGGCGTTGGGCTTATAAGTTGGGCCTGTTGTCGGTTTATCACGCGCCGGTGCCCGTTGTGGTGGTCGGAAACATTACAGTGGGAGGGACAGGAAAAACACCTATCATCATTGAGCTTGCGCGTGCGCTTCAATCCCGAGGGTGGCATCCCGGGATTATCTCCCGAGGCTATGGCGCGAAATTAACGGAGCCCGCAGTAGTCACCCCGGATAGCGACCCTCGAAAAGTAGGAGACGAGCCTGTTCTAATATCGCAGCAGACCCATCTACCTGTCGTGGCGTATCCGGATCGGGCGCTTGCGATCCGGACCCTCTTGAGAAATGACGTCGATATTATTTTATCCGATGACGGTCTACAGCACTTCGCAATGGGGCGAGCAGTTGAAATCTCAGTAGTCGACGGCGAGTTTAGTTACGGAAACGGGCTTTTGTTGCCGGCTGGCCCACTCCGAGAGCCGCGGTCTCGCCTGAATGCTTTTGATATCCAAATAAGACGCAATGGGTCAGCAGAGTCAGGGGAGATACTCGTCGTTTCGAATCTATCCCGAGCGCGCAATATTGTCGATGGTGAGCAGAAAGATCTAGGCGACTTTGAAGGGACCTCCGTCGTTGCTATTGCCGGCATCCATTATCCCGATCGTTTTTTCAATGGGCTCGCGGCAAAATCAATCGAATTAGAGACCTTAGCCTTTAGTGATCACCATCAGTTCACTTCCGGGGATCTCCCCGCAGACCGGACCGTATTGATGACGACTAAAGACGAAGTGAAGTGTCGTGAATTTGCGCAAAAAAGCTGGTGGGCGGTAGATCAGGAAACCATCCTTCCCGATCAGATAATTGAAAAAATTGAGCGGACTATAGGTCAGAGGGTCGCAAATGGTTGAGTTCAGTGTGATCATCCCTGCACGGTTTGCGTCCCTACGGCTTCCGGGTAAACCCTTACGGGATGTGGCAGGAAAAACATTAATTCAACGCACGTACGAGGCGGTGAAGGGCTCTTCCGCGACTCGAATTGTCGTTGCGACTGATGATGATGGAATTAGCCAAGCCGTCCATGATTTTGGAGGAGAGGTTTGTTTGACTTCTGTCTCGCATCAAAGTGGCACGGATCGTGTGGCCGAGGCCGCGACCTCACTCGAGCTCGACTCGGATGATATTGTGGTGAACGTTCAAGGAGACGAGCCGGACATGCCGGGCGGGTTAATTGATCAGGTCGTAGCGGCGTTGGTCGCGAATCCTTCGGCCAGTGTCGCGACCGCAGCGACCGGCCTTGATAATCCTGGGCAATTTATTGATCCTGCCGTGGTCAAAGTTGTGACAGACGAAAAAAATTTTGCACTATATTTTTCGAGAGCGGGGATTCCATTCGCGCGCAACGATGCAGAGGGCAGCGCTGATCGTGTGCCATGGCGATTAGCGCGTCGACACATTGGCATTTACGCTTATCGCGTTTGTTATCTTCATGCATTTACTGCCGAGCCGGTCACGCCGCTTGAGGCCTCTGAGAGGCTGGAACAGTTGCGCGCATTATGGCGCGGTGACAAGATTGTGGTCGTTGAGGCCCGCGAAGCGCCATCTTCTGGTGTGGACACGCTCGATGATCTCGAGGCTGCCATCCGGTTGTTCAGTCGATCGGGGTAGGACTTGGCGTTTCAAAAAACCTCTGTGTTGTTTGTTTGCATGGGCAACATTTGTCGTTCTCCTTCAGCGGAGGGGGTTTTTCGACAGTTAATTGAGCGGGAGGGACTGCTAAGTCAATTCTGGGTCGACTCGGCAGGGACGCACGATTTTCACGTCGGCCGTTCACCAGACGCCAGAGCGCAATCAGCAGCGCTGGAACGTGGTATCGATATTTCGATGCTAGCCGCCCGAAAGGTGCTGCCTAATGATTTCCTGGTGTTTGACTATATTCTGGTGATGGACCACGATAATTTGGACGATTTAGTCTCTGTTCGGCCTAATGGCGCGACAGCGGTCGTTGACCTTCTATTGAATTTCACCGGCGAGCATTACGGCCAGGTTGTGCCTGATCCCTATTATGGCGGAGTGGACGGCTTCAGTCGGGTGCTTGATCTTATCGAGAAGGGGAGCCGTTCTTTTTTAAAAGCCGTTCAGGCCCGATCGGGAGAAATTTAGTCATGAATACCCCCCTGGCGTTAGGCCAATTGATGATCAGTATCGAAGGGATTGCGTTGGATGACCAAAGCCGTCATCGCTTGATGCATCCCGACATTGGTGGGGTGATTTTATTTTCACGCAATTATGAAAATCGGCAACAATTGATCGAGTTGGTTCAGGAAATCCATGACCTCAGACAACCTTCGTTATTGGTCGCGGTAGATCAGGAGGGAGGGGTTGTCCAACGCTTTAAAAGCGAATTCACAGTTTTACCCAATATGGCAATGGTGGGCGAGGCGTTTGAACAAAACGCAAATCGCGGGTTACATCTTGCGCTAGATATCGGGCGAGTACTGGGTCACGAACTAAGGGCAGTTGGGGTCGATTTCAGTTTCACGCCTGTAGTTGATCTTGAATCATCAAATATCGCTATTGGACGAAGATCATTCCACGGCTCACCTGAAGTTGTTTGCGCCTTGTCTCGCGCGCTTGCCACCGGTTTAGGTGAGATGGGCATGCAAGCGGTCGCCAAGCATTTTCCGGGACATAGTGGGGTGGTCGACGATCCACACTTTGACCTGCCCAGCGATGACCGGCCGCTGAAGGAGCTTCGACTCAGAGACATGGCGGTTTATCAGGATATGGAATCACAAGGCATAAATGCGGTGATGACCTGTCATGTTGTTTTCCCCAACATTGATAAACTGCCCGCGACATTTTCAAGCTTATTTATCCTAAAAGAGCTTCGGCAACGACTCGGCTTTAACGGGCTAATCGTTTCCGACGATATTATGATGGGGGCGTTGTCTCAGTTTGGGAGTCCGTCTGAGCGAGTAATTGCCGCGAGACGGGCGGGGTGTGACCTGGTTCTTTTGTGTAACAGCGACCAGGCCGCTGACGAAGTATTGGGCGGTCCGCGCTTGCCCCAACTCTCTAAAGCATCTCTAACGCGGTTGCTTAAAATGAAGGGCAACCCGCAATTTTTACAACACGCCGATAGATTCAATGCGGCACGACAGAAAATTCTGGAATTAAATCTGGATCCTTAGGGCGCTATTAACTATCGGCCCGCTCCATATACTCTCCAGTATCGGTATTGATTCTGATTTTGTCGCCTGTATTTACAAACGGGGGCACAATTACTCGTAGCCCGGTTTCAACGATCGCCGGCTTGCCTGATCCGGCTGCGGTTTGACCTTTAACAACCGTTTCGGTTTCCTCAACTTTCATAACAACGCTCGCAGGTAACTCGATTCCGATTGGCTGTTCGTTGTAGAAGTTAATTTGCACTTCCTCGTTTGGTAGCAGAAAGTCAGCTTGACCTGTCAGATCATCGTTTGCAATCGACATTTGCTCAAACGTCTCGAGGTCCATAAAAACAAAGTCCTGTCCGTCTGGATACAGATACTGCATTTGTCTTGGCTCAACGTGAGCTTTTTCCAGTTTATCTTCAGATCGAAAACGTTCATTGAGTTTAGTGTTATCCGAAATAGCCTTCATTTCGAGCTGTGCGAAAGCACCTCCTTTTCCGGGCTTCACATGGGATTTTTTTAAAATTCGCCAGAGTTTTCCCTGATACTCAACCAAATTGCCAATCCGAACGTCAGAAGCTGATATTTTCATAAGATAATTAGATATTAGAAGTGCGCCCTGCATTTTAAAGATTTGCTGTAATAGCAACAACCAACCCGTGTAATAAAAACTGACGGAATTAACTTTGTGAAGAAGCGTTTTTCATTGAAAGAATATGATCCACACTGCAAAAGTTGCCCCCGACTGGCTGGTTTCTTAACCGAAGTTCAGGATCGCTTCCCCAGATACGAATGCAAGCCGGTTCCCCCATTTGGTGTGACTAGACCTGACCTATTGATCGTGGGCCTCGCTCCCGGCCTTCACGGGGCAAATGCAACGGGACGACCCTTCACCGGAGATCATGCAGGAATCATGCTTTTTAAGACCCTCCATAAGTTTGGATTCTCGTCTCACTCAGAGTCGTTGCCCGGGGACAACCTTGCGCTTTTTAAGTGTCGGATTACCAACGCGGTGAAATGTTTACCGCCCCAGAACAAGCCCGTGGCGAGCGAAGTGAATACGTGTCGCAGGTTTCTGAAATCCGAGCTTGGCGCGTTACCGACCGGCGCAGTCGTCATTGCCCTTGGCAAGATCTCCCACGATAGCATCGTGCGAGCATTTGAGCTTTCAGTCGCAAAGTTGTCTTTTGGTCACGGGACAGAGTATGAACTTCCGGGCGGGCGAAAAATACTCTCAAGCTATCACTGCAGCCGCTACAACACGCAAACAGGAAGGCTCGATCAGAAGATGTTCGAGGAGATTTTTAAAAGGGCGAAAGCGCTAATCTCATAACGATGCCGATAGATCATAAACCGTTTTTGGCAAGCCTCGCCCGTACCCCCGGGGTGTATGTGATGCGGGATGCTTCGCGTCGAGTGCTATATGTTGGAAAAGCGCGAAGTCTACGAGCAAGGGTGGGCAGTTATTTTAAGGTGCCGCACGAGAGCACCCGAGTCCAGCTCATGATGTCGGATGTTGAGGATATTGAAATTCATCGCACCCGTACCGAAACCGAAGCGCTGTTGCTTGAAAGCAACCTCATTAAAACGCTTCGCCCGAAATATAATATTTTGCTCCGTGATGATAAAAGCTATCCCTATTTACGATTATCCCTGACCGAGCAATATCCGCGTCTTTCGTTGTATCGAGGGCGTACGAATGTAAAAGATAAGTTGTTTGGGCCTTATGCGAGCGCGGGCGCTGTTCGGACGATGCTTGCCCAGCTCCAGAAGATTATTCCGGTCCGGCAATGCGATAACAACACTTTTAGGAACCGAAGCAGGCCGTGCCTTCAATACCAAATCAAGCGATGCTCGGGCCCTTGCGTGAATTTGATAACAGAATCTGACTATCGGGATGACGTCGATAGGGTGGTTAAGATTCTGAACGGCAAGGAGAGCGAAATCAGTGATCATTTTGCCGAAGCAATGGATCTGGCGTCAGAGAATCTTGATTTTGAAGCGGCCGCGCTATATCGGGACCGGATTCTGGCGATTCGACGACTCCAGGAGCGTCAGTATATCTCGGGTGGCAAACAGGATGCGGATGTGATCACTGCCCTTAGTGCTGCGGGGCAAGTCCTGTTCTCAATCATGAAGATCCGGGCGGGACACAATCTCGGAAGCCGGCATTTTTTTGAAAAAAACGTGCTTAATTCGCCGATCGATGAAGTGCTGCAGAAACTATTAATCCAGCATTATCAAGCGCACGTGGTGCCAGCAGAGGTCATTGTTTCGCCGGAGATGAAGGATCCATCATTGCTGGAGCAGGCACTATGCAGTTTGGGTAAGCGTGCCGTGAAACTGAAAAATAAGGTGAGAGGTTCGAGGGCGCAATGGCTGGAAATCGCACTTTTGAATGCCAATGACCATCTCCGTCGTCAGGTTGCGGCGGATGCAGATCATTTGGAACGAATGAGTGCGTTGCAGGCGCTGCTGGGGCGCAAAGAACCTCTGGACCGGATCGAGTGCTTTGATACAAGTCATAGCAGCGGCGAGTCGCCGGTCGCTTCTTGCGTGGTATTTGACAACTCCGGCGCAGTGCCGTCTGAATATCGCAGATTTAATATCCGGAATATTACGCCGGGAGATGATTTTGGAGCCATGCAGCAGGTGATTGATCGACGCATCGCAAGAGTGATGGATGGGGAAGGGACTCGACCTGACCTACTCGTAATAGATGGGGGGAAAGGCCAAGTTCGGATGGCTATGGACGCCCTAAAAGCGCACCTGGCGACTGATATCGCTATTTTGGGCGTGGCTAAAGGAGCGGGTCGAAAGTCAGGTCGCGAAAGCTTTTTTCTGCCGGGTAGTTCGGCCCCGATTG
>Ga0209631_10005648_pt1 | contig 13149 bp, 9 predicted proteins | sample COG_08_FD_184752 | JGI IMG/M metagenome (GOLD analysis project Ga0209631, IMG submission 184752) | Pelagic Microbial community sample from North Sea - COGITO 998_met_08 (SPAdes) (version 2) | ecosystem: Environmental > Aquatic > Marine > Neritic zone/Coastal water | place: Helgoland, sampling... | reverse complement strand
TCTCCGGCTGAACTCCCCAACGCTGAGCTTGCGTTTGGTCTCTTCCAGCGCGAACAACGCAGCCTGTTCGGAGAGATTCTGGACTGGATGCTCACCCCCCTGCTGTTGCTTTGGCCATTGAGCTTAGCCCTGACATGGTGGGTGGCCCAAGGTATCGCCGCTAAGCCCTATGACCGGGCCCTCGAATACAACCTGCGGGTGATCGCGCCTTTGGTTAAGTTTGACCAACAGACCGTTCGTTTTAACCTCACGCGTGAAGCGCAGGGTCTGATGCGCACAGACGACGCTGATTTGATTTTTTATCAGGTACTTGGCGCGCAGGGTGCGGCCATTGCGGGAGAAAAGGACTTCCCTATTCCAGCGGGTAATGTGGCGCCCAGAGTGGGCATACCACAACTACGTGACGACCAAATCCGTGGCCAGGACGTCCGCGTCGCCTATATGTGGGTGCAGGCAGAGGCCGGTAGTGGCCCCCTCGCGTTGTTGCAGGTTGCCGAGACGTTGGAGAAACGATCGACATTGGCCACTGAGATCATCAAGGGCGTGATGGTGCCACAGTTTGTCATTTTGCCGCTCGCGGTGTTGCTCGTTTGGCTGGCGCTGGTGCGTGGCATACGACCGCTCAACCGACTCGAGCAACGGATACGCCAGCGCAGGCCAAATGACTTGAGCCCGCTTGATGACAGCTACGTGCCGAAGGAAGTGGCGCCCCTGGTGCAGTCCATCAATGACTTGCTGGAACGACTCACGGCTTCGCTCACCACACAGCGCCGTTTTTTGGCAGATGCCGCACACCAATTGAAGACCCCACTCGCTGGCTTGCGCATGCAAGCCGACTTAGCGCAACGTGAGCGCGATCCCAAAGAGGTTGTGCAGGCGCTGGCTCAAATTGCCCGCTCCAGCGTGCGTGCGACACATACGGTGAACCAACTCCTAGCGCTCGCCAAGGCCGAGTCCACAGGCCGGACCTTGGTGACCTTGCAACTGGACTTGGCACACACCGTGATTGAGGTCTTGCAGGACTGCGTGCCGCGGGCGATGGAAAAGAATTTGGACATTGGCTTTGAGGGGCCAGAAAGCGTACCCGCTGAGTGCCTGATGGAGGGCAATGCCACCTTGCTGCGTGAGCTGGTGCGCAACCTAGTCGACAACGCCATTGCCTACACACCCGCACAGGGCGTGGTGACCGTGCGCCTGCTTGTAGACCGCTTCAGCGGCGTGCAAGTGCTACAGGTTGAGGACAGTGGCCCCGGTATTCCCCCAGAAGAGCGCGCACTGGTGCTACAGCCTTTTTACCGGACGCTGGGAACCAACGTCGATGGCTCAGGCCTTGGCCTAGCCATTGTTCAAGAGATCGCACAGCAATGCGGCGCAACCCTGGAAATGTCCGAGGCACACACCCACAAGGCCACGCCCGGCCTTTTGGTGACTGTACGCTTCCCACCGTCGTCAAAGGCCGCCGAAGACACAAGTAACGCCTAGGCACAAGCAACGCCTAGGGCGTGGGCCTCAGCTCGGGGCCGTCTTTTTCACAGCCACTTTTTTTGCGCTGGCTTTTTTAGCACTTGTTTTCTTGGCTGCCGCCTTCTTAGCCGGTGCCTTCTTAGCGGCGGTTTTTTTAGCCGGTGCCGCCGTCACACCGTCGCCGGCGGCTTTCTTGGCGGTTGCGCGTTTGGTGGCTGCCTTCTTAGCTGCTGTGGTTTTTCCTGCGGCGGTTTTCCGAGGAGGGTACTTGCTTACGCGCGGCTCGAACTCAAAAACAACCCGCCCCTCGTCCGCGCTCCACGCCAAGAAGGCTTTGAATGCGCGTCGTGTACGCATGGACACGAATTTGTCCAGCAAGTCGGTCTTCCCCGTGGTGAGCAGTTTTTGAATTTGCTCGGTATCTACCGGCTGTTGCAACACAATCTTGCCCGACTTAAATTTACAACTGGGCGTCGGCTGCGCCTCGGTTGGCACCAACTTTTCGCAAACATACGAGCTACCGTGCTCGAAGACACGGGCCCCACAGCTCGGACAAGCGCCCAATGCCGTGGCCGCACTGAAGTCAACAATTTCTCCGGTATCGGCATTGGCGTCGTTGCCAAAGTCAAACTCCAGCTTCCAGTTCTTATCCTCTTCGCCCCACTTCAGCGCCAGCTCCGCCGTGAACGGCCAGCCCGCTTTTGAGCGGAAGCCGTCCAAGGGGCCAATCTGCTTGTCGCGTAAAAAGGTCTCTACCTCGTTCAACTCGAAGGCACGGCCTGCCGGTATCTTCGTAATCGAAAAACCGCAACCCTCGGCCTGTGTGGCCGCACCGGTGCAGGTATAGCGCCGATAATTTTCCTTCACAATGCCGCTGCAATTAGGGCATGGCGTTGTCAGCGTTGCGTAATCACCCGGAATGGTGTCGCGGTCATACTCCTTGGCTTTACGCACCATGCGCTCTGTCATCGTCGCAATCTCGCCCATGAAGCTCTCGCGGCTCATCAGGCCTTGCTCCATTTGCGAGAGCTTGTACTCCCACTCACCCGTTAGCTCTGCACGCGAAAGCTCGTCCACACCTAAGCCGCGCAGCAAGGTCATGAGCTGAAAGGCCTTCGCGGTCGGGATCAGCTCACGCCCTTCACGCAGCATGTATTTCTCAGCAATTAGCCCCTCAATAATGCTGGAGCGTGTCGCGGGCGTGCCCAAGCCTTTTTCTTGCATGGCCTCTCGAAACTCGTCGTCCTCCACGGACTTTCCTGCGCCCTCCATGGCCGACAACAGCGTCGCTTCCGAGTAGCGCGCAGGCGGGCGTGTCTTGAGGTCTTTTAACAAGGCCTCTATGGTTTGGGCGCCCTCCCCGGCTTGCACGGCGACCAGCGATACGCCATCTTTCTCGTCATCTTGAGCGTCTTTGCCGTAAATCGCCATCCAGCCGGGTGTTACCAACACCTTGCCTTCGGTCTTAAACGTTTGATCGGCTGCCCGTGTGATGCGCGTCGTGGTCAAAAATTCTGCCGATGGGAAGAAGACGGCCATGAAGCGTCGCACGACCAAGTCGTACACTTTCTGCTCGGCCTCGCTCAAGCCTGAAGGCGCTTGCAACGTCGGAATGATCGCAAAGTGGTCGCTAACTTTCTTGTTGTCGAACACACGGGGCAACTTGCGGACATACGACTTCTCTATCGCCAACGCCGCGTGTGGCGCCAAGTGCGCCATGCCACTACTGGCCAGCATGGCGAAGGTGTCTTGAACCGTTGGCACGTAGTCTTCTGGCAAGGCGCGCGAGTCGGTACGCGGATAGGTCAACGCTTTGTGGCGCTCATACAGGCTTTGCGCAATTTGTAGCGTGGTTTTGGCTGAGTACCCGAACTTTCCGTTGGCCTCGCGCTGCAACGAGGTGAGGTCAAACAGCGCAGGGCTGGCTTTGGTAGACGGCGCAGAGGTCTCACTCACCGTCGCAGATTGGTCACGCACCGCATCCACAATTTTTTGCGCCTGCGCCACGTCCCAGAGGCGCTCCGGTTTTTGCTCTGTGTCTCGGACCTCGCCCTCCGCCGTGGGGGGTCGCTTCCAGTTTTCATCAAACCACTTGCCAACGTATTCGCCTTGCGTCACTTTGAAGGTGGCGTGGATTTCCCAGTACGGCCGGCTCACAAACTTGCGAATGGCCTCCTCGCGCACCACCACCACCGATAGGGTGGGGGTTTGCACCCGCCCAACAGTGGTTAAAAAGAAGCCCCCATCGCGGGAGTTAAACGCGGTCATGGCACGCGTGCCGTTGATACCAACCAACCAGTCCGCCTCTGATCGGCAGCGGGCAGCATCGGCCAGCGGTTGCATCTGCTCATCAGAGCGCAAATTTACAAACCCATCGCGAATGGCTTGCGGTGTCATAGACTGCAGCCACAAACGCCGTGCAGGCTTACCCAACGGTTTCTTCTCACTCGCAAACTGCTCAATGAGCCTAAAAATAAGCTCGCCCTCGCGTCCGGCGTCACACGCATTGATCAGGCGGTCAATGTCTTTTCGCTTCGCGAGTTTCACGACTGCGTTCAAACGCGACTTGGTCTTCTCTATGGGACGCAGGTCAAAATGCGGGGGCAAGACGGGCAGGTTATTGAAGCTCCACTTACCGCGCTTCACGTCAAACGCCTCTGGCGCCGCAATCTCTACAAGGTGTCCCACCGCGGAGGTCACCACATACTGCTCGTTCTCAAAGGCGTCGTCTGACTTCTGAAAAGCACCCGTCGTTGACGTGAGCGCTGCCGCAATATCTTTTGCAACCGAAGGCTTTTCAGCAATGACTAATGTTTTCATCTGTCTACAATCTGTTCTGTCTGCTAACGCACAAACACCCCCCGTGCAACGATGCACAGGTAGGGGAACCTTACCAAATTTTTTGAGTCTGTTTTATCTTGTCCAAAACCAACGCCACCACTCGCTCAAAACCAACGGCCAAAATGTGCGCTGCGGCCCAACAATACAAAGCCCGCGTTGAGGCACGCGACTCCGAGGTCCACGGCAAAGGCGTCTTCGCCCTAACCGACCTCAAAGCGGATGACACCCTCATCGAATACATTGGTGAGATTATTGACTGGGAGGAGGCCTTGCGCCGCCACCCACATGACCCCAGCCAACCGAATCACACGTTTTATTTTCACATTGATGAGTCTCGGGTGATCGATGCCAACGTCGACGGTAACCGCGCACGTTGGATTAATCACAGCTGCGACCCTAACTGCGAAGCCAGCGAGGAGGGCGGGCGCGTATTCATCAGAACCCTGCGCGCGATCGCAGCCGGCGACGAATTGTTTTATGACTATGGCTTGGTCATTGACGAACCTATGAGCGACGAGTTGAAGGCCGACTACCCCTGCTGGTGCGGCGCACCAACCTGCCGTGGCACCCTGCTCTCACCGACACCGGACGCCGACGCGTTTAAGGCAACGAAGACAAAGACCAAGCCTAAGGTCAAGTCTAAGGTCAAGGCAACGCCTAAAGCAGGGCCCAAGACCAAGCCCGTCGCCACAAAGTGACCACGACCGACCCACAAGCATCCGATGCCAGCGACGACGTGTTTCGCGCGCTCAACGGCGCAGCGGAAGCCATCTGGTTGGACAACCACGCCACATGGCCGGATGTTAGCGTAGAGGTGCTTCCCTCGATTGACTCCACCAACACCGCGCTCATGCGGCGGGCCCGCGCAGGGCAGCACCAACCAGTGGTGCTGATGGCCGTCACCCAGACCGCCGGCAAAGGCCGCTCAGGTAAGGCCTGGGAGAGCCCTGCAGGCGACTCCCTGAGTTTTTCGGTTGGCCTACCCATGGCGGCTGACGCGCCGCTGTCAGGCCTGTCACTGGCCATTGGCTTGGCGCTGGCAGAGAAGCTCACCCCACGCGCACACATTAAGTGGCCCAATGATTTATGGGTAGACCAGCAGAAGCTGGCAGGCATTTTGATTGAGGTGGCCACGCTTGGCCACACCCGCTTTGTGGTGGTTGGAGTGGGCCTCAACATACAGACGCCACAGCTGCTGCACCCCACTGCGGCCGCCGTGCCACCCATTGGCTTGCGTGACGTCACAGGCGACCCCGCGCTGGACATCGGTGAGACAGCCGCTCACTGTGTCAATCAGGTCTTCGCGGCCTTCACACACTTTACAGAGTCGGGCTTTTCCTCGCTGATTGAGCGCTACGCCGACAGGGACGCACTGCGGGACGTGGCCGTGCAGTTGTCAGACGGTACGACCGGCACCGCGCGCGGCGTCACGGCGGCAGGTGCGTTGCGCTTAGAAAGAGCGGACGGCACAATGGTCGACATCATCAGCCAAGAAGTCAGTGTTCGGCCATGCGCTACCTAGTCATCATTTTTCTTCTAACCCTTAACGGGCTTGTTTGGCTCTGGGGTCATGACCACCTGCGATCGGTGGGTCTCCCTGCGCCAAGTCTGAGTACCGACGCGTCCTCCGAGCGCCCGAACGATGCGAAAGCTGCTAAGGCCGCTGCTGAGGCTGCTGCTGAGACGAATGGCGCGCTGGCTCCCGACGCCGCACCGGTTGCGCTCGTTGCACCCGTTACGCCCGTTGCGCCGGCCCCCCCATCAACACCCGCCGCATCCACACCCACCGCAGAAACGCCAACCAGCGCGGTGCCACCACCCTTTACAAACGCGACGAGCCAGTCGGTGATGCCCGCCAGTTGCTGGCAAGCGCGGTTTTGGCCCGCCGAGGCAAAGTCCGCGCTATTGGCTGCACTGACCCGCCAAGCGGACGACGTGCTGTGGCGGCTGTTACCCAGCCAGCTTGACCAACGCTGGGTCGTCATCAACGACGGCAGCGGGCAGGCCTTGGCGCAGTTAAAAACCCGGCTGCGCCGGGCGGGTTTGGATTACAGAGACAGCAAGCCCCCCTTGCCGCCAGGCGTCATCGTCGGCACCTTCAGCACGGAGGGGGCAGCGAACGCCCTACTGGCAGAGTTGAACGCACGCCGCGAACAGGGCTTTGAGGTGAGGCAATCTCGGCCAGACAGTCTTGTCTGGGAGGTCGCTATTTATGCACACACCGCCTTAGATCGCGACCGCTTATTGGCGGCACTGGATGCGATTCCGCGCTATGACAACGGCGAGTTGCGTATTTCGGACTGCCCAGACAAACCTTAGTTGTCGCTGCATGGCGCGCTCACAAAAAAGCCGGCAGGCCGCCGGCTTTTTAATGCACAGGGCAGGTCACGGTTTACTTGCTAGCCGCCACACGCGCCATCTCCAAACACTTGTTGGAGTAGCCCCATTCGTTGTCATACCAGCTGACCACTTTGACAAACGTCTTATCCAAAGCAATACCCGCCTCAGAATCAAACACCGAGGTGCACGACTCACCGCGGAAATCAGTGGCCACGACTTTGTCTGCGGTGTAACCCAAAACGCCCTTCATCGCGCCTTCACTGGCCGCCTTCATCGCCGCACAAATTTCTTCGTAGCTGGCTTCGTTCTCGAGCTCGACCGTCAAGTCAACGACAGACACGTCTGACGTGGGGACACGGAAGGCCATGCCGGTCAGCTTCTTGTTCAATGAGGGGATGACGACACCCACCGCCTTTGCTGCGCCCGTGCTGGAAGGAATAATATTTTCCAAAATACCGCGACCGCCACGCCAGTCTTTGTTTGACGGTGCATCAACGGTTTTTTGCGTCGCGGTCGCCGCGTGTACGGTCGTCATCAGGCCACGCTTAATGCCCCAGGTATCGTTCAACACCTTGGCAACAGGTGCCAAACAATTGGTCGTGCAGCTGGCATTCGAGATAATGGCCTCGCCGGCATAGCTTTCGTGATTAACGCCGTAAACAAACATGGGCGTATCGTCTTTGGACGGCGCACTCAAAATCACTTTTTTCGCGCCAGCGGCCAGATGCTTCTCTGCCGTCTCCTTGGTCAAAAACAAGCCCGTTGACTCAATGACAACGTCGGCACCCACGTCATTCCATTTGAGATTAGCCGGATCACGCTCGGCGGTCAGGCGGATTTTTTTACCGTTCACGATGAGCGTGTTGCCATCGACGGCGATATCACCTTTAAAACGACCGTGTACGCTGTCGTACTTCAGCATGTAGGCGAGATAGTCGGGCTCCAACAAATCGTTAATCGCCACAATTTCGATGTCAGAAAAGTTCTCAGTTGCGGCACGGAATACCATGCGGCCGATGCGACCGAAGCCGTTGATACCTAGTTTAATTGTCATTTTTAATCTTTCATTTACACGTCATTAATTCAAATTACAGCCAGCCAGTTGCGACCACCGACATCAGCCACGAAGCACTTTTTCAACCGTATCTGCCACGTTCTTTTCGGTAAAGCCGAAGTGCGCAAACAAGGCGGGAGCCGGCGCTGACTCACCGAAGGTATCCAAGCCGACGACCGCAGCGCAACCGTACTTCCACCAGCCATCCGTGCTGCCCATCTCCACCGCAACGCGGGGTAGGCCCTTGGGCAAAACAGACAACTTGTACGCCACCGTCTGGCGATCGAACGTGGTGGTGCTGGGCATAGACACCACACGCACCGCAATACCGCGCTGCGCCAACACGCCTTGCGCTTTCAATGCCAGCGCGACCTCGGACCCTGTCGCCACAATCACCGCTTGCGCTTTCTTACGCAACCCCACCTCGCTGGGCTCGGCGAGCACATACGCGCCCTTGCTGATTTCGTCTAGGGCCAACTTAGGGCTGTATGGCAAGTTTTGACGCGACAGCAGCAACGCGGATGGCCGCGTTGTGTTTTGCAACGCAGACGCCCATGCGACCGCCGTCTCTGCCGTGTCCGCTGGGCGCCACACGTCTAGGTTCGGAATCAGCCGCAGGCTGGCGGCATGCTCAATAGATTGGTGTGTCGGGCCATCTTCACCCAAACCGATGGAGTCGTGCGTAAAGACATGCACCACGCGCTTCTTCATGAGGGCGGCCATACGGATGGCATTGCGGCTGTAATCGCTAAACGTCAGAAAGGTGCCGCCGTAAGGGATGTAACCACCGTGCAACGCAACGCCGTTCATGATGGCGGCCATACCAAACTCACGAACGCCGTAATTGATGTGGCGCCCGCCCACCCCTTCAGCGGTGTTGCTCACGGCACCCGCCGCGTCCACACGCAGGTTGGGAGTCGACGGTGTATTGGTGAGGTTAGAGCCGGTTAAGTCGGCGGAGCCGCCCAACATCTCCGGCAATGCCGCGGTGAAAAAGCCCAATGCAATTTGCGAGGCCTTGCGCGACGCAACGGTCTCGGCCTTGGTGTCCGCAGCCACAATGGCGTCAAACGCGATTTGCTGGAAATTAGCGGGTAAGTCACCCTTCATCCGTCGCAGCAACTCCGACGCCAACGCGGGATGTGCGGCTTGATACGCTGCAAAACGAGTGCTCCAGCTGGCTTGGGCATCGGCACCCGTCGCCACCGCGCTCCAATCGTCATACACAGCGGCGGGAATCTCAAATGGGGCATGGTCCCAACCGAGGGCTGCACGTGTCAGCGCTATTTCCTCAGGGCCCAGCGGCTCGCCGTGCGCCTTCGCGGTGTTGGCACGGTTAGGTGAACCCTTGCCAATCGCGGTTTTACAAACAATCAAGGTGGGCTTGTCCGCACTGTTCTTGGCAGCAGCAATCGCTTGGTCAACGGCATGGACGTCATGGCCATCAATGGGGCCAATCACTTGCCAACCGTAAGCCTTGAAGCGTGCTGGGGTGTCATCAACAAACCACGGGGCAACCTGACCGTCAATGGAGATGCCGTTGTCGTCGTACAGCGCGATCAGCTTGTTTAGTTTCCAAGCACCGGCCAACGCGCTGGCCTCGTGGCTGATGCCTTCCATCAAACAGCCATCGCCCAAGAAGACGTAGGTTTGATGGTCGACCACCTGATGCCCGGCGCGATTAAATTCGTTGGCAAGTAATTTTTCAGCAAGCGCCATACCTACGGCGTTGGTCAAGCCTTGGCCCAATGGGCCGGTGGTCGTCTCTATGCCCGGCGTCACGTCCACCTCCGGGTGGCCCGGTGTCTTGCTGTGCAATTTGCGGAAGTTTTTGAGCTCGTCTATGGATAAATCGTAACCCGTGAGGTGCAACAGACTGTAGATCAGCATCGACCCATGGCCGTTGGAAAGTACAAACCGATCACGGTCCACCCAATGCGGGTCTTTTGGGTTGTGCTTTAAATGCTTAGACCACAGCGCAACCGCCATGTCAGCCATGCCCATAGGGGCGCCGGGGTGACCCGAGTTGGCTTGTTGTACAGCGTCCATCGCCAATGCACGAATTGCATTGGCCATATTGGTGGTGTTGGCCATAGGTGTCCTGTGAAGGGTGGTATCAGTTAGGGCGCCTGAGCATCGCGCGTCAGACAGCCCATTATTTTAGCCGCATGCGCCAGCGCCTTCGTTGTCTTGGGCGCTGTCGCAGGCGCGTTGCAAATACAGGACAATGTCCGACATGATCACCAACGGCATCATTTTGGCAGCTGGGCGGGGCGAGCGCATGCGCCCGCTCACCGATCACACGCCCAAACCCATGCTGGCCGTTCACGGCCAACCCCTCATGGCGTGGGCGGCCCAACGCATGCAAGCGGGCGGCGTCCAGACGCTCATTGTGAACACGGCTTGGTTGGGCGAGCACATTGAATCGCACTTTGGCGACCACGCCTCTGGCTTGCCCATTCACTACTCACACGAGGGCCTAGATTTCGGACGCGCCCTGGAAACGGCTGGCGGTATCGCCCGCGCACTGCCCCTGTTGCCTGCAGCGGCTCCGGCATTTTGGCTAGCGGCGGGTGACGTCTATGCACCCGATTTTGACTTCAGCACGTCGGACGCTCTCGGCAGACCCATGGCATGGGTTGACGCGTTTTTGCGCAGTCCACGCTTGGCGCACCTGTGGATGGTGGCCAACCCAGACCATCACCCCCACGGTGATTTCACCCTCACGGCTGACGGTCTGCTACACCATGGGGCGGACGCGACGGGGCCGCGCCTCACCTACGCGACCATTGGTTTATTCAAACCCACCCTGTTTTCGCAGGCCTGGTCCCAGATTCCAGCGGGGAATCCCGCTGGCGTTGCCAGCCCATTGGCACCGCTGCTGAGACAGGCCATGGATGCCGGATTGGTTAGCGGTGCGCGCTATGACGGCCAATGGGTGGACGTTGGCACGCCAGCGCGATTGGCGACGCTGAACGCCACCCCGCCCCACGCCAGCCATGGCCGCACGGGTTAGACTGGCCATTAAACAAGTAGGCAACCCGCTATGAATCCGCTTTTACAAACACACCTCACGCCCTCTGACACGGGTGTTTACGCCGAACGGCGCGCACGCTTGGCGCAGGCCTTGGGGCCAAACGCGCTGGCCATTATTCCAACGGCACCCGAGCGTATGCGCAACCGGGATGCCGACTTCCCCTTTCGGTTCGATAGCTACTTCTTTTACCTGTGTGGTTTCGCGGAACCCAATGCGGTCTTACTGATTGACAGCAGCGGCCACACAACCTTGCTCTGTCAGGCCAAGGACCTAGAGCGAGAAATGTGGGACGGCTACCGATTGGGCCCCCTTGAGGCACCCAGCGCGCTTGGCATTCAATCGGCAGCCCCCATCGCTGAAAAGCACGCCGTGATTGCGAAGCAACTTGAAAATAAACACGCCGTTTGGTGGCCGTTTGCCACCCACGAAGGCTTGGGTCAGGACGTTGAGCGCTGGCTAGATGCGGTGCGAGCGAAAGCGCGTGCTGGCGTGAGGTGTCCATCCATGCAAAGCGACGTGTGCGCGATTCTGGATGAAATGCGCCTCGTTAAAGATACCCACGAAATACAGACCATGGGCCGTGCGGGCAGCATCAGCGCCCACGCACACGTGCGGGCAATGCGGTACAGTGCGGCGGCCCTCCGGCGAGGAGAGGACTTGAGGGAATACCATTTGGAAGCGGAGCTCTTACACGCGTTTAGAAGCGGCGGCGCGCAGTTCCCAGCCTACACATCGATCGTCGCCGCCGGTGCGAACGCGTGTGTTTTGCACTACCGCGCGGGAAATCAGGCGGTTGTGTCCGGTGACTTGGTACTGATTGACGCAGGTTGCGAGCTCGATGGCTATGCCGCCGACATCACACGTACGTTTCCTGCCAATGGCGTGTTTAGCGCACCGCAACGGGACGTCTACGCGGTGGTACTGGCAAGCCAAGAGGCCGCTGTCGCCGCGACGCGCCCAGGCGCCCGCTTTAATGACCCACATGACGCCGCGCTGCGCGTGCTTTGCGAAGGCCTACTCGACTTGGGAATACTCAACCGGCAAGACGCGGGCACCGTTGACGACGTGATTGCCAACCGGCTATACAGCCCGTTTTATATGCACCGAACCAGCCACTGGCTCGGCTTGGATGTCCACGACTGCGGCGCTTACAGTGAGCCGCTTAGCGAGGCGTCAGCTGGCGTTGCGCCGGCGACACCGCTGACGCGGCCCCTGGTACCCGGCATGGTGTTGACCATTGAGCCCGGCCTCTATATCCGCCCGGCAGAGCAGGTGCCCGAGGCCTTTCACCACATAGGTATTCGCATTGAAGACGACGCCTTGGTCACCGCTGAAGGCTGCACCCTTTTGACCCGCGAGGTGCCGGTCGCAATCGACGAGATTGAGGCGCTCATGCGGGCGTGACCCCTAATCCCATGACCCTCCGTCACGCCACGATACGCAGCGTTAATGTTGGCATTGCACGTCCCCTGATGGTGGGGGGACGCCCGGTCATGAGCGCGATGGATAAGCGAGGGCAAACAGGCGAGGTACACGTGGGTACCCTGGGGCTCGCCGGCGACGAGCAGGTCGAATTGGCCTATCACGGGGGCATCTCCCAAGCCGTCTACGCCTACCCCATTGAACACCTACCGTTTTGGCAGGCGCGACGGGCGGCGCAAGCGCCCGGCCTCTTCGAGACCCCGCTTGAGATGGGCGGGTTGGGGGAGAATTTAAGCATCGAAGGGTTGTTGGAACACGAGGTCTTCGTTGGCGACCAGCTGGTTGGGGCGAACGTTGTCTTTCGCGTCACACAACATAGAGAACCCTGTGCCAAATTGAATGCCGTGCTCGGCTATGCGACCGCGGCAAAGGAGATGGTCGCCGAGGCGCGCACCGGGTTTTACTTGCGCGTAGAGCAAACCGGCACTCTCCAAGCGGGTGATTGTCTGGCGCTGCACCCGGGCCGCCAAGAAATCAGCGTGGCCGACATGGCGCGCAGCAAGTGGGCAAGACACGCGCGTGATTAGCGTATTTGCGACCAAAAAGTCAAAAGCGTCTGACCCCAAGCCTGCCCATTCAGCCCAACGAAACGGTAGGTAACTGCCTACAATCGCATGATTGGGCCAAAATCAACGGCTCTAGCTTACTCTGCGCCTTTTCGCAGCACACCATGACACAAAATAAATCCGCCAACGACAGCAAAAATGCCGAATTACGCCGCGCGGCACTCGACTACCACGAGTTCCCAACACCCGGAAAAATTGCGGTCGCGGCGACCAAGCAACTAACCAATCAGCGCGACTTGGCTTTGGCCTACTCACCCGGCGTAGCGGCGCCCTGCGAAGAGATTGTGGCGGACCCGGCCAATGCGTTCCGCTACACCAGCCGAGGCAACCTGGTTGGTGTCATCACCAACGGCACCGCCGTTTTG
>Ga0209631_10005642_pt1 | contig 13160 bp, 13 predicted proteins | sample COG_08_FD_184752 | JGI IMG/M metagenome (GOLD analysis project Ga0209631, IMG submission 184752) | Pelagic Microbial community sample from North Sea - COGITO 998_met_08 (SPAdes) (version 2) | ecosystem: Environmental > Aquatic > Marine > Neritic zone/Coastal water | place: Helgoland, sampling... | reverse complement strand
AAGGACGCTGGGTCGGGGAGACCGAAGATTCCAGAAATAGCACCGCACATAGCCATATTGGTCGCCAAGTCTGTTTTAGCCAACTCATTGGCCATTTCAGTGGCTGGTAGATAGTAAATGCGGGCTTCTTTCTCATCGAGCTCTCTTTGTTCATCACGGGTGAAAGGAATCGGTTTCTTGCTATTGATGAGGATGATTCCATTTTGCTTCAAGCCGGTATAAAACGGCATAGTATAAGACTTACCCAGCGTAATTACCGAAGGATGAAAAATGAGGAGAACGTTTGGAAAAATGATCTCGCCGATTTCATAAATCGTTTGGTTGGAAATTCGAACGTAACTTTCAACAGGGGCATTACGCTTTTCTGATCCAAAGAAAGGAACTAGAGAGCTGAAACCACCAGATATAACCACTCCATTACTTACAATATGGGATGCGGTTACGACACCCTGGCCACCAATACCCGCCATTCGAATGTTATAGCGCTTAACTTCTTCTGTCATTTTTGTTTTCTCCTTACTTATCTGATTTTTTCTTTTTGGCTTTTTTCTCTACATCATCCAAATACTCTTTTGCCAGTGGTGAAATGATTTCTTCAAAACCGTAACGTTCTTTTTCGATTTCGAAAGCATCTTTCATAACATCTGGAGTTGGAATAGAGTATTCAATGTTGCAGGAAGTGTAAGCTTGAATGTAGCTGTGACCGACTTCTCGCGCAACCATGATTGCCCGGCGAACGGTTCGTGCTACACGTGCCGGATTGGTAGGAGCTAGGCGCGCAACATAGTCCACACCTGCTACTTTAGCCAGACCCAAGGCATCGACTTTATCACCAAATTTACCCCGTGGAGCCATTTTGAGAACTTTACCGTGATTGGTCATGCCGCTTTCCTGACCTCCGGTGTTTCCATAAACTTCATTGTCAAGCATGATGGTGGTGAATTTTTCTTTACGGAACCAGCTATGCATCAAACCCTGGAAACCAATATCGATCAAGCCACCGTCACCTGCCATAACTACAACATCTTTTTTCTGATTTGGGAAACGAACTTCCAAACCTCGTTTTAGTCCAGATGCAACCGCATTGGTATCGCCATAGTTGCCATAAATAAAAGGTACAGAAGCTTGAGAGATAGCCAATCGTCCACATCCTGCAGTTCCAACAACAATGGTGTGCTCAGGATTTGGCATTCCAATGTAGGCGAGACGAATGAACAGGGTCATCGCACAACCTGCACACATGGGATGCTCTTCAATAACTTCCTTAAATTTCCCCATATCAGTAACTTTTACTGTCTGTTTGTCAGAGCCGTTACGATTAGAGTAAGGGCCATGTTCAATTAAATCCCTGTATTCAACTGGCAAGAATTCTTTCATTACCGGGGATGGATGTAGATTTTCAAGAGACATAAAATTATCCTTTATTAAAAGGTATTGCGTAGTTTTAAATAATTATATAAACAGGCTTTTCAAGCACAAACTTATTATACCTGATTGACTAAGCTAAACAAAAAACAACTACTATTTTACTTCTTTGCGGAATTCCGCTAACCATTCGAGAATCATCTCTGTCGGCATGGTCATACCACCAAACACGCGTGGACCATCTTTAATTACGGCTTCACACCGTCCATAAAGAACAGAGCAAACTTCTTTATGCAACCAGCCTGCCTGATTGAATTCTGGAATCAGAATTCGTTTGGCATCTTTAACAGCATCCAAAATTTCTTCTACTGGGAAAGGGCGAATGGTTTTAACTTTAACTAGACCGACTGTTCGTCCTTGCTCGCCTTCTTGTCGAACGGCTTCGCGAGCCTGAGAAACGGCACAACCAGAGGCAATAATGAAATCGTCAGCACCAGGGTTAATAACTTCAACCAAGCCGCCAAGATAGTCACGGAAATATTTTGCAGAGCGTTCTACTGCCGCAAAAACTTCCTGCTGCCAACTTGCATGCATGTGGTAACTGATGAAATTACTTTTCTGAATAGGGGCATCTCTGGAAATACGTGCAGGAGGATTTTCGTTATCCATTGCAGGTACTGCAGAGCGCCAGCCATCTCGTGGTGGTAACTTGTATTCTGCTGGAGTTACTTTTACCGGGCCACGTGCATGCGTACAGAAAAAACCATCAACTGAAACTACAGCAGGTAATGTTACATCGACCTGCTCCGACGCCATAATTGCAGCAAGCGGATAATCGTAAAAATCCTGTTGGTTTTCAGCATGTAGCATGAGTATTCCCGTATTCAACATGAATGACATTTCGATGTTGTCAGGTTGAATAGCCAAAGGCGTATTGATAACCCGACACATGTTCAGCATGATGATTGGAGTCCTTGCTCCAGGCCATGAACTGATTGCTTCCATACCGCGCATCAGGCCAGGGCCTGAAGTTGCTGTCAGGCTGCGAACACCTGCACGAGAAGCACCGGAAATAGCAGAGAATGTACCGATCTCTTCTTCTGCCCGGTAATACTCTTTAATAAATCCTTCATCGTAAAGATAGCCGGCTTGCTGCATAGATTCACTTTGCGGAGTTATGGGATAGGCAATAGCAATATCTATATTTGCTCGTCTCATAGATTCTCTAGCGGCTTCACTACCCGTGATGAACTGCATTTCGCGGGGAAGCTCATGAAACATTTTCATCGGATCAACTACTGTTTGCTTTTCGCCCCCAGGTACCCAATCTGCGGGTTTGCCTTCATCCTCTGCTGTTCTGCAAACTGAACTACCAACCACATTTGCCATGATTTAACTCCTTAATTTACAAAATATCAGTGCTCAGAATTAAAAATAATTCTGGTGAAAAACTATAACGAAAATCAATTAATTAAGCTGAGAACTGTATGAAAATGCAACCTTCATAATAGTACCAGCGGACTTCTCTAAAAAGACGTATTTTAGAAATAATACGGCGGACTGTCAAGATCTAACCCCATAAAAAATGTGCTTTTATGGGGTTTTTGGTTCTCGCCTTCTGGTTATGGCTCCTGGGGTAACATTTTCTCCAGTGAGCCTAACTCCTCAAAGTATTGAAAAGCCTTTCCAAGAAACTCATTTAAGGATTTATCGGTATAAAATTTAAGGGTTTTATTTGCCAGTTCCGTAGTATGACAGATCTCAAACCTCGCTGTCGCTTCATCGCTGAATTTAACGATTTCTACTTCCCAGTGGATCATAGAGATTTCTTCCTGGGGACGGCTCACAGCGGTTAAACCATAGTTTTTGAGGCGATAAATGAATTGGGTTCCACCATTGCCTGAAGGGTCTGACCGAGTCAATAGAAGGTTGTCTTGAATAAGCATTTTTATCTCAAATAGAATTTGTTTTCCTTGCTCTTCTTTGGAAGCTTTGAAGAGTATATTGTATATGCTAATATACCTGAAAAAAGAGGTTTATTCCATAAACTGCCTTATAAAAGTAACCTGACGATCAAACAGGCTATCTATTCCAGCCGAGTTTAATCGAATTTCTGATATAAAATATCATGCAACCTATTCAAATAAATGACCCTGAAAAAATAGAACAATTTCTAAGTAAGATTGCTCTGACTGGCAAAGGTTTCACTACAGAGTGCCTCCTAATGGATGCTTACGATGCTGGTTTGGACTATCCAGACTATTTGAAAGCAGAGGGCGAAGACCCTGATGCCAGCTATGAGGGAAAATCTCCTGCCTGGGCGAAATATCATATGCGACAGGGCAAACGTGTTTATATGGTATATGGAGAGAGGGGGAAAGACCGAAGAACGCATTTCTCTGAAACGCCTTGACCTGCAAAGCATCTTATTTTTAAAGAAGCTGCTAAATTAACCTTCTATCGAGTCATTTATTGTGCAATTTGATAAAGAAACCCAAACACGTATTTTAAGAGTTGCCTCAGACAGACAGCAAGGTCGTGACCTTGAAGAACTGGATGAGCGCATTTCCCATGTTATGGACCTTCACCCGGAGTTTGAAGAAATCTGGACAATGGGGGAAATGGCTGCTTATCCTCAGGAAATAAATGGGCAGATCGTAAGTCCGTTTGTGCATACGGTTTTGCATACTATTGTGGATAGCCAGCTTCGTACCGGCCAACCGGAATGTGTCGAAATAACTTTTAAGCGATTGCGTGAGCAAGATATGGAAGAGCATGAAGTGCTTCACGCTATCATCGCTATTTATGCAGATTTGCACTTTTCGAGTTTCAGACAGGGTAAGCCTTTCGACCAACTGGATTATGAAAGTCGACTGGATTATCTTTCTTACGAAGATTCACCCTCTAGCGAGGGCGACAAATAGTTCACTCTAAGAGTGGGTAAGACTTCTGCCGGGCTTAGCCCGGCTAGAGAACTTTTTGAATTGTTTTTCCGAGGTCGGCAGGGCTTTTCACGACTTTAATTCCGCATCGCTTCATCACCTTCATTTTTTCTTCAGCAGTACCTTGTCCACCTGAGATAATGGCACCCGCATGTCCCATACGACGGCCCGGAGGGGCAGTTTGTCCGGCAATAAATCCGACGACGGGTTTGGTGACATGCTTTTTAATATAATATGCTGCTTCATCTTCTGCTGTCCCACCAATTTCACCAATCATACAAATGGCTTTTGTTCCTCTATCTTTCTGGAAGAGTTCCAGTACGTCAATGAAACGTGTGCCAATGATCGGGTCACCACCAATTCCTACACAAGTGGACTGACCAATGCCTAGTGCCGTCAACTGACCAACGGCTTCATAAGTAAGTGTTCCACTGCGAGAAATGATTCCTACATTTCCTTTTTTATGAATATGCGCTGGCATGATTCCTATTTTTGCTTTGCCAGGAGAAATTACTCCGGGGCAGTTAGGGCCAACCAGTCTGCTCTTAGTTCCCTGTAGGTATTTATGAACATTCACCATGTCGCTGACAGGAATACCCTCGGTGATGCAGATGATAAGTTCGATGCCAGCATCAGCGGCTTCTAAAATTGCATCGGCTGCAAAAGGCGGTGGCACAAAAACCATGGTAGCGTTTGCTTTGGTTTTTTTTGCGGCATCTGCTACTGTGTTGAACACGGGAACATTTCCCATTACCGTTTGTCCGCCTTTGCCGGGGGTCACCCCACCCACAACTTTGGTTCCATATTTCATGGATTGCTCGGTGTGAAACATTCCTTCACGGCCGGTGATGCCTTGAGTGATCAGTCTGGTTTTTTCGTCTACGAGTATGCTCATTTGATTGCTTTAACCACCTTTTGGGCGCCATCTTTCATTCCATCTCCAATGAGAAAATTGAGACCGGAATCTTTGAGGATCTGATGCCCTTCTTCCATATTCGTGCCTTCCATGCGTACCACAACCGGAATTTTGATATGGAGTTTTTTAGTTGCAGCAACCACTCCTCTTGCCAATACATCGCATCGAAGAATGCCGCCAAATATATTAATGAAAATTCCTTTTACAGATTTATCTGAGAGGAGGATTCTAAATCCATTTTCTATCATTTCCTCATCAGCTCCGCCCCCTACATCGAGGAAGTTTGCCGGTTCCCCGCCAGATAATTTAATGATGTCCATGGTGCCCATCGCCAGTCCTGCGCCATTAACCATACAACCTATGTTCCCATCGAGCTTGATGTAGTTGAGGTTGAACTTGCTGGCTTCCACTTCCGTCGGATCTTCTTCATCCGTGTCGCGGAGGGCTAGTGTATCTTTATGTCGGTACATCGCATTATCATCGATATCTACTTTTGCATCGAGAGCCAAGACACGGTCGTCAGAGGTTATGACGAGAGGGTTGATCTCCAGCATCGAGCAATCTTCCTTGACGAAAGAATCATAGAGATTGATGATGAAAGGAATAATAGCTTTTAAAGCTGCGCCTTCCAAGTTCAAGGCAAAAGCTATTTTCCGCGCTAAATAAGGTTGAACGCCAATTACAGGGTCCACCACTTCTTTAATAATTTTTTCAGGAGTGTCGGCTGCGACTTCTTCGATCTCCATGCCTCCCGCTTCAGATGCCATGATAAGAACACGGCTGGTTTCCCGGTCTACCAGGATTCCCATATAGAGTTCTTTAACGATCTCCATGCCTTCTTCTATCAAAACCTTTTTAACCAGACGGCCTTCCGGTCCAGTTTGCGGCGTGACCAAAGTCATTCCGATTATGTTCCCCGCATGTTTTTCCGCTTCAGCAGGGCTTTTGGCTAGCTTGACGCCACCTCCTTTTCCCCGGCCTCCTGCATGGATCTGAGCTTTGACAACAACAACAGGGGTACCCAGTTTTTTAGCGGCCGCAGGAGCTTCTGATTTTTTTGAAATCAAAACTCCGTTGGGCACAGGAACATTATATTTCCTGAGAATTTCTTTGGCTTGATATTCGTGAATCTTCATGAATTTTTCTTAAATTATAAGGGAAAAAAAGAATTAATTTTTAACATATGAAAAGGGAAGATGTCAAAAGATTCTTCCAAAGGCTGAGAGAAAATAGGGGGTAATTGCTATCAAGTGAGGCTAAATGAGATTTAACACTTCGAAGTAATATTTTTGGGTTGTGCGGCTTCATCTTGCCCGGTATTGGTGGATGCGTCGTACAACTGCGTCCATGCTTCTAATAAGGGCGTTAAAATATTGAGTACCGCTTGAAGAGGTTTTTTGTCTGACTTGATATTAGCAAGAGTCAATTGACTCAGTGCAAACTGGTAAAGGGATTCCAAGCGCGGTGCTACATCGCCGCCTTTTTTGAAATCCAAAGCGAGTGAAAGTTCATTGACAATGTCATGGGCTTTTTGAATGTACTTGCCCTGATTTGCCACATCACCTTTAGCCATACTATCTACCGCAAGTGAAGTGAACTTGATGGCACCTTCATACATCATAAGAATCAAGCGACCTTGACTAGAGGTAGAGATTTGATTTTTGCGGTACTGATCGTGGTATCGAGATGGAACCATTTATATTTCTTCCTGAAAATAATTTTTATTTTTAATTTTGTTCATCCGCCAGAGAATAAAGACTTAATCCCATCAATTGAACTTTCAAATGCAGCCTTTTGCGAGTTCAACCTTCCGAGAACAACTTCAAGATTTGTAAAGCGGTTGCGGATACTGTTTTCAAACAGCACGAGTCTTTCTTCGAGATCTGCAATGGTTTCATCAAAATCGGTGATGGTCTCGGTGGCGCTGTCTATTTCTGCTTCAAGGGGACCATCCAAAGACGCATCTGTTAATCTGGCTAAGATACGATTGGTTATTTGGGCAGCACCTATAGCGAGCGTGATAGTGCCATAATCTCCATCAGCAAGGTTGCTGATGCGAAAATTAAGGCCTTCGGCGCCAGTGCCCGGTGCGCCAGCATAGAAATTGCCATTGCCCACAGCATCAACGAAGGTACTGCTGCCTGAAGCTGCCAGTTGGACCACTCCGCCAGATACTCGCACTTTATAGCCGCCTGGCTCGGTGTTGTCGGTGAATCCGACAAATGTAACCGCGCTACTAGAGGTTCTCCCTGAACTGGAAAATAATTGAGTGACGTTGCCGATGTCTCTGGCTATTGCTGTGCTAAGTACTCCATCATCTATGGAAAGCGTCCCATCGGATTGCGTACGCAAACCAACTTGCGACAGAAAACTATATTCTCCGTCTATTCCAACAACCTGACCCGTCAATGTTTCCCGCAATTTCTGCTGCAGGTTTTGTACGGTAAAGTTTGCGAACAGAACACCTGTTTCCCCGCTGGATTCGGTCAAAGACAATTCGCTGTTCAGATGTAGATTGAGTTCGTTGTACCCATCTACATAGTTTTGAACTTTTTCTTTTATAGCCTCCTCGTCTGGACTCAAAGTGATGAGGCCAGAACCTGCAGATTCTAATGTCAGGGTTGTGCCACCGATGACATCGGTGACCGTATTGTTGGCTTTTGTGACAGCTACTCCGTCTAGCACAAAACTAGCGTTCTGCGCGGCCTGGGTTTCAGTGAATGAAATAGGGGATACTTGCCCGAACCCAAACAAAGTTTTGGAAGCAGAAATTGAAACCGCATTATCTGCTCCTGTTTGTGTTCCAGAAATAACCAGTTTGACGGGATTGGTAGAGCTTCCGTCATTGATAAAACTTGCCCGTGCGTTGGCTCCCGAATTGTTTATAGCCAGCCTGATTCCATCCAAGGTGTTATTGCCACTATCGATGGTGATATTTGTGATGGTTGATCCGACGGTTATAGAAATAGTTCCATGGTCAATTTCGCTGGATGTGTCGGCATACCCTGATGAAAGAAGCTTGGTCTCACGAGCTAGGTTATTGACGACTAAAGAAAACGTTCCGGATGTTGCGGCGCTCGTGGTCGTAAGGCTCGCTACATCGTTAGTGTCAGTGGAATTGTTATTTGAAAAAACACCTGTGGTGGTAAGAAATCGGGATTCGGTATTGAGGGTGTTGACAACACTTTTGAAACTTTGCAGACGATCTTTGAGATCTTGAAAACTCAGTAGCTTGGCATCTTCCAAGGCACGTTTTGCTTCAACGATATCGATTGGCTGTCGTTGTAAGGTAATCAGGTTATCAATAATTCCACCTGTATCCAGATTGGAATTGATACCAAATATTGCGTTTTGAGCCACTTATTTGCCTTCCAGTTGATTTACCTGAGCCACTAAACCCATCTTTCTTTAAATTTATCGGTCTCAAAAAGGGCAAACTTTAATGTTTTAAAGGGGTAAAGGCATTCTAAATAATTTGAGTTTGCAGTAGGTGAATTAGGCAATGGTAGGCTCTGTAAGTTTATTCAAAATAAGGTGTTAACAAATAATTGTTGATTTGGGTACTCAAGGTGATAAATTGAAAAAAATATTCCTAATTAACTTCTGGATTTATGTCTGAACAACTCGGTCTCTTTGGCGAACCTGAGGATCAGGAACCTGCCAAAACAGCTAAACAGGAACCCGCCAAACCAGCCAAACTGGAAACAGGGCCTCGCGTCCAATATTTTGACTTGGAAACCCAAAAAAGTGCGGATGATGTCGGCGGCTGGGGTAATATCCACAAAATGGGGCTAGCGGTGGGAGTTGTTTGGGACAGTCAAGATCAGGACTATTTCGTCTACGAAGAAAAAGACGCCAAAAAACTGGTGGAAAAACTAAGGACTGCGGATCTGGTCGTAGGATTTAATGTGATCGGATTTGATTACACTGTGTTGCAGCCTTACTCGGATTTTGATCTACAGGAGATCAATACCTTCGATATGCTTGTCGATGTCAAAAAGCTTCTCAACTTTCGCTTGAGCCTCAATCACCTAGCTCAACATACCTTGAATGCCAAAAAATCCGCTGATGGATTGATTTCTTTGCAATGGTACAAAGAAGGAAAGATTGACAAGATCATTCATTATTGCAAACAGGATGTCGAAATCACCCGAGACCTTTATCTGTATGGAGAACAACACGGTTACGTCAATTACCAAAGTCGATCCGGCAACCCGCTACAACTTGAAGTTGTTTGGAAGACGGCAAACTTTACTTCTTGACCTTTTTAAGTTCTCTTTTGCTTCTTTTTTAGGATTGACGTTGGTTGCAAGTCGCTTTTTTGGGCCGCGCGCCTAGCTCTCTTCTGAATTGATGAATTTTTTCAGGAAGGGGAACATAGCACCGCGTTTTTCGATCATTTCTTCACGCGATTGTTTTACTACTGCTTCATCAATGATTCGTATGTTGCGTTCGGCGGCGAACTTCTCGATACCTTTTACTACCATACCGCGAGCAAAAGAGGGGATGCGGTCTAACCTGCCTTTGGCTTCCGGCGTCCATTGAGTCTGAAACTCAACTTCCAGTCCAAGAGTATCTTCTACTTTTAAGGTAATGGCTTTGCCACCATATTTGCCTGGTTCGTAATCGCAGGAAGGGTCTGGATCCATATAGTTTCCAGTCTCGGCAAATGCCCGCGCCCGGCATCCGGAACACATAGCAGAGAATTCGCAAGTACCACATTTGCCATCAAGTTGTTTTCTGTCGCGAAGCTGAACCATTAGCGGTGCATTTTCCCAGAGGTCTTTGAAGGTGCGTGATTTTAAATTGCCCACGGATTCTTCAATGAAAGGGCAGGGGGTCAAGTTGCCTTCGGGGGAAATCCGACTGTAATGCGTTGCCGCCGGACAGCCACCGGAATAAGTGCGTGTGTAAACAGATTCGGGGTCATTCTCATAAACCACGCGCTTGTATTGCGGAGCACATTTCGAGTTGATCATCAGCTTGCCTTTGTATTTCATTTGCTGGTCATAAAGCATTTTTAATGCTTCTTCATAAGCGGCGTTTGAAATATCGGTGTTGCCTTGACCGCGCCCGGTGCAAACTAGGAAGTAAAGATTGAACGCAATGGCACCTATTTTTTCGGTGAACTCGACAACATCAGGAATTTCTTTGTAGTTCATGTCGGAAACAGACATTTGAACAAGGAAGTCAACGCCCACCTCATTCAAAATATCGAATGCTTCCATGGAATGTTCCCAGGCTTTTTCTACGCCGCGGAACTTGTTGTGTTTGTCGGGATTCATTGAGTCGATGCTGATTCCGACACCATGTGCTCCTGCAGCTTTTATTTTTTCGGCGTTAACGCGATTGATCATGGTGCCGTTGGTGCCAAGCACAACCATGAATTTTTTGTCAGCAGCGTAACGAATAATATCGTAGATGTCGGGTCTTAAAAGAGGTTCGCCGCCAGTCAAAATTAAGAAGGCATTGGGGTTGACCTCTGCAATCTGGTCTATTACACGGAAACATTCTTCTGTATTCAATTCATCGGTTTTGAGTCCACCTCGAAACTCTGCATCGAGATAGCAGTGGTCGCAATTGAGGTTGCACCGCTTGGTTAGATTCCACGATATGGAGTAAGCGCGAAAATCTATCTTTTCCGGACTGATTTCGAGAGTAGGTGTAGGTTCCATGTTAAATTAAGGGCGCAGGGCCAGTATAAGTAGTAAGTCGTTGAAAACTGTTATTTATCATAGAAGGTTTTGACCAATGAAACAAATGTTTTGCGTCTTATTAGGGCTTGTCCTGATCATTGGGTTTTCCGCCTGTGCCCCCAAGCAGAAAAAAGTTGTCGATCCGGGTTCTGAGAGAATTTATAGAATCACGGTTTCTGATCTTTTTGGCAGAATCTCTTCTGAGTTTTGGACCATTGCCAAACTGGAAAAGTTGGGAGTAAAGACCGTATCCAGTTCCTATTTTGACCGGGCCATGAAATTTGACGATGCCGAGTTAAGGGTAGTTTCTCTTTTAAAAATAATCAGTCAATTTGAATTAAAAAGTGGTGAAGACGCAATTTTGCTCAACTGCTTTGACGATTATCAGGGCATCATTTCTATTTCCGATGCTCTGAAATATGATTTGCAACTGGCAACGAAAATCGAACTCGGATTTGGCTCGTCTAAACCCGGTTGGTTGAATCCACTTCTCGTTGTTGTTCCCGATGGCAAAGAACCTCCGTTTGAGGAACGATTTCTAACAGCAAATATCCGAGAGCTCAAGTTTGTGAGATCGAGTGATTATTATGGACCTCTGATAAAAATCGCCAAGGTTTCTAAAGAGACAATCCAAGGATTCGAAGTATATAAAAACAACTGCTTGTTCTGCCACAGCCTCAAGGAGCGGGGAGGGAATAAAGGGGCGCGGCTATTGCAAGTGTACGAACTTGAAAAAGAGACAGGTCAAAAAAAGCTATTAAGTGACTTCAAAAGTTTTCATCATAAAGGTAACGCTGATAAACAGGACGTAGAACAATTTGTTACGCGTGACCAATTGCAACGGGTTATGAATTTTCTGCTAGCTTTGAAAAGGAGTGAAGAAAAAAAGAACTAGGGTTGTGGTGTTGAAATTCCTTTGGGCTGAAGGAACCCGGTGAAGGTTGGGTCGTTGAGTATATGTGGTGAGATAGGCATGTTCGCGGTCAACCCTTCTAGGTTATGACCAAACATGTTTTTCGCGTTCTGCGGAAGCGCAATGCCTTTAGACTTAAAGAAGGTCAATACACCCGGTTCAAAAAGAATATGTGGCGGTAGATCTTTAATGCGTACCGATGCATTAGTTACTGGAGTCGGTGGGGGTGTCGGGGTAGGTGTGGCAAGGAAGCGAGGTCTCTTCTGCGTTCTCGGTTGTTGTATTGCGGTCTGAAGACTCAAGGGAATGTCTGTATCGCGATTGTCTGGTCAAACCCCTTCGCCAGAAAGTACCCAGATGCGACTGGTTTGAAGGTTGTCTGTCCACACCTCGACCCGGTTGAACCCTTTTAAAAGTTCGCGTACCGCAGCTTCCCAGTCATCAGCCTGAATGGTAGCGCTGAAAGGGACCGTTTCCATAGAGGGATCAATAGAAAATGAAATGCTTGTTTCTTCCTGAATATTTTGTAAAACACTTATTAAAGAAAGATTTTCAAAGCGCAGGCTGATGCCTTTGGGTGCAATTTGAGGGTTGTAACTGGTTCTGGGTGGAGTAGGTTGCGGAGTTGTCGTCGTTTGTGGGACGGGCGCGGGAGTTGTTGGCACATTTTCCTGTTTTTTTAAATCCAGAAAACGCGCATCAGCAGAAACTTGCCATAAACCAATGGCGAGTCCGATTCCTAAAGTTGTCTTAATCCAATGTTTCATCCCGATCCTCCACAAGTCGAGAATTATAGACCTAAGTATAACCAAAAAGTAAGGTGAAAGGAAGATCGATGTTTTTTGTCACGAGAAGTTTTTCCCTTTTCGGTGAGGTAGGGCCATGCTATGGTTTAGTTTCTATTTGATTTTCGATTATTTAAAGGAATATGGAAATGCTTTTGCCGGTCACCGCTTTTTTTGCAATAGGAACAGGGATTGAACTGTACGGACTGAAATGGACCAGCGAATGGCTCAGTATTATTAATACAGTTTCATTGATCATGTTGACGTTTCTGATTGGTATTGTTGTCAGTCGGAGTTATGGCAACGAATGTTTTGAAAGAATTCAACGGTCTCTCAAATCCCGCGAAGCACCTTCGGATGACGTTTTGAACGGTGCGGTGATGAGTCTTAGCAGTATGTTGCTCATCACACCGGGAGTAGTGACGGACACGATCGCTCTGCTGATAATGCTTCCCGCTACTCGCGATTTGTTTAAAGGTATGGCATTGAACCTTACGATGAAGAGGATTCAATCGGGCCAGCTTTATTTTTTCTTTCGGGATT
>Ga0209631_10005639_pt1 | contig 13167 bp, 11 predicted proteins | sample COG_08_FD_184752 | JGI IMG/M metagenome (GOLD analysis project Ga0209631, IMG submission 184752) | Pelagic Microbial community sample from North Sea - COGITO 998_met_08 (SPAdes) (version 2) | ecosystem: Environmental > Aquatic > Marine > Neritic zone/Coastal water | place: Helgoland, sampling... | reverse complement strand
GTTTTGGGAAGAAGATATCCCTATTTTCTCCAAGTAGACCAGACAGCAGACAAAGCTCGCCCGACTCTTGCGGTGTTACGAAGTAACGTCGTACATCATTTGGAGCTGAGAATGGTTGTTTCTTAGCAAACCGCTGGTTAAATCCATGAAGCAGCGAGCCATCAGAAAAGGCCACGTTGGCAAAACGCGCCATTGAAATATTTTGGGTCAAACTCTCACGCATTAAAAACATTTCCATAATACGCTTACTGGCGCCCATCATATTAACTGGGTTAGCCGCTTTATCAGTTGATACACAGAAATATTTTTTAGCTCCCATCTTCTTGGCCAATCGTAAAGTCCTAATTGTATTGAATACATTGACCATTATCATTCGCATAAGTGTGTATGGATCTTTCTCACTTCTAACATGTTTCAAAGCTGACAGGTTAAATACATAATCATAAGGACCCTCTTTAGCCATAAGTGCTTCAAATTCAACTGAACCACAATCGACAGCAAATGTCTTGAATTCTCCACTTCCATAGCCCTCTGTGCTTCTGACATCTCGCACCAGTTCAACCATATTGTTTTCTGAAATATCGACCACATGGAGCGCTTTGGGGTCACGTTTAAAAATTTCTTTAGTGACTGCCTGGCCAATCGATCCAGCGCCACCAATAACAAGGAACCTACTATCGGTTATAATCTCAAAGATAGAGCCCGATTCATTCAGCAAATCTCCACTAAATAGTTCTGAGGATCTCCCTATAAGTGATAATAATTTCATATGTACCCTCTCTAGAATAAATTATTGATGCCCGCTTGCGGATCAGGAAAGCATGAAAAACCCAATTTGATCGGTTAAGCCGTTATCTCTTTAGCAAGCTTTTGGGCTATCGATTCATAGCTGTAATGGCTGAGAGCATATTGCCTCCCTCGCATACCCATGCTTTCAAGTTCAATGACAGGCGTCGCCTCTAGGGCTTCGATGGCTCGTGCGATAGCAAATGGATCCTCCGCGCATACAGTAACGCCAGCCCTAGCGCGAGAAATGGGGTCATTAGGGCCAGAAAAGCTATGTAGGACGGGTTTACCCCAAATGAGATACTCAGGGATCTTATTAGGGGCTATCCCATAGTTATATAGCTCAGAGATTCTCCATCCAATAAAGCAAACATCAAGTTTCCTGATAACACCTGCCACTTGCTTTTTTGCTATTTTCGGGATGAATACTATATTCTTTAAACCTTCGGTTTGTGCATAGCGCTTTAACTCATTGAGTTTTTCGCCGTCCCCAACGATAACAAAACACACCCTACCAGCCTTTATTAAGCTTGCCGATTCCAGGAAATATTCCAATGCATTTGCTAACCCGACGGACCCAATATATCCAATCAAAAATTTATTATTTGGAATAACACCATCAAGATCAGCTTCAACTGATTGTGAGTCTAGTATTTCTTCCGGGTCATACCCATTAGGGAGCCACATGAATTTTTTTTGCCTACCCAAGACTTCCTCTATTCTTAAAGGAAAATTAGATAAATTGGAACTTATGATATCTGAGTGTTTTAATGCAAATCGTTCCGCCCAAGCCATCACTTTAAAAGCCACCGAAGACTCACTCATATTCCCTAAGGCACTTAAAGTGGCCGGCCAGACATCCCTAATATCGAAGCAAGATTTTGATGAGTATATCTTTGAAAGGAATACTAGGGGAATGCCCACAAATGGCGATGGGGAAGAGGCAATAATGAAATCTGGCTTATTTTTTATCACCAGATTTATAAAAAATAACTGAAAATTGAATACAAACCAGTTTAAAATTCTTTTCCATGAGGTGGACCGTGAATAATTGAGCGAGTTGATTGAAACGACATTGACACCATCAACCAGCGCTGACTTAGGATTAGTTCTACCGATATTTATCAAGTGATGATTTCGCGCAACGATAAAATACACAGTGAAACCCATTTTTGACAGGTACTTGGCCAAGTAAAAAATACGCCCTCCATATCCATTTTCGGGAATGCTTCCATATTCATTGACTAGCCAAATAACATTTTTACCAAGGTTTTCCATACTTACCTAATTTCTTAGAGTTAAAAAATACAAGCTGTAGAAGAAACATGAAAGCAACACCATTAGACAGTAACGCTACAAAAAAATCTGATGCAAACAATGGTCTAAAAGTGATGATACAAAAGCACGACATGATCACCAAAGGCAATCTATTTCCAAAAAGCCTGTTATATAGGATCAATACTGAAGCTACCAAAACATTAATAGCCATAACCAATAAAACACCGCCTTGTATAAAGGCGTTCGCTATAAACGCCGTATTGGTATACTCATCCCTACCCATATACTCACTTACAAGGTCAGCAACCGGCATGCTATTCTGAAAATTCAGAAATCCATACTCTAAACCGTGTGCGACGTATGAGTCTGAAATTAAAGAAGGCCAAAAAAACATCCGCCGGAAAAAGAGACTTCCTAAAATCCCATAATCCGACAAAGAGAGTAGGAAAATAGCTAGCGAAGCAAATAAAAACAGGCTCTGCACAACAACTGAGTTGCTAAAACTGGATTTTTTACAGAGCACGTTGATCAAGTAAAATGTCACGAAAATTAAGACTATATTACCAAAGTACGATTTATGGTTTGTAAACCCAAAAATGATTATCTGGCCAACAACTGCTAGTAATATCAGCCATTTTTGTTTTTTGTGCATGCCCCAAATTAGAATAAAAGGAAATATACAATATGACATCCATTTCATTACATATGCTAAAGAACCAGTGAACACTCCTTTCGATTCTGCCCGGTACGCATAGATGTCAGTATTTATAAAATCAAAGTTAAGATTTGGACCCTTGTAAATTACAAAGATTGATAAAGTCAATAGAGCCAAAATAGCGAAAGAAGGGGTCACGAACCGCTTTCGCAGGTGTAATGGATTAAGCAGTAATTTCGGCAGTCGTTCTCCAAATGAAACCGTCGTGGCGATTAATAGGTAAGAACTTACGACCAAAAATAACAACGTATCAGAAACAGCTCCGACGCACGCCATTACCGAAACAGGCAACACCATCAAAAAATTAAAGTAATGCATCAAAAAATCTGTCGGAGATGCAAAATAACTTCTGTGGATACTTGAACACATAACGTACGTAGAAAGAATTGCCAAGTGACGGACTATCGAAATTTCATTCTTCTCAAACCCGTAATATGCAAAAGTCTTATAAATAAATTGTTCGTACACAATAACGTAAAGTTCAAGGGTCAGCACCGAAACGAACATCACAAAGATCAACGAAGAGAATTGATATTTTTTAATTTTCATTTTTCACTAAGCTACTTAGTAGGGTGGCTAATTGTTCATCAAAAAGGTTAATAGTCTCGAAATATCTATCAATTTCATGCTGAGTTAGCTCATAAAAGTTCTCGGTCGATCGCACAAAAGCACTTCTGATAGATTGTGGATTGTTGAGATCAAAGACATGCCCTAATCCATACTTTTTAACTGAGGTTTCCATGTAAGGCATCTTTGAAACAATAACTTTAGCCCCATAAGCTAAATATTCATATAGTTTTGTAGGACGAGAGTCCTGATAGTTTTCGGTGTCTACTAGACTTACGACCCCATATTTAGATCGCCTAATTAAAGCTTTTACCCCATCCTGCGGCAGGACACCCAGATATTCAACGTTTCTCTGCCAAAATTCAGTGGACTTGCATTTGATTTCATAATCACTAGAAGAAAACGGCCCGCATATGGTTAAACGTATACCTGTTCCATCCAGTGCATTAAGTATCTCTAGAATACCGCGATTAGGAGCAATCAATCCGGCATAAGAGAAATCGATTTTCTTTACTGTTTTTTGAACGTTAGGTTTTGTTCTCGGCCCATTCTCTACCAATACTATTTTTCCAGTAATAGAACTAAACCGAGCGAATATTTCATCAGTTGCCGCAACTGTCAAGTTTACGAAAAGTTTAACAAACATATTTTCGACTAATGTCATCGGGATCTTTAGCCATCTATATCCAGGGTTGTGAGATGTGAATTGAGAAGGGAAATTTTCGTGAGAATCATAGATAATCTTTATCCCAACGATTCTAAAGATAGGTGTAACTATGAGTAATTCGGGGTCATGGATGTGAGCATAATCTGGTCTCAACCGCACGATCTTAATCATACCCACAACCATATTCATAAGTCGAGCTAAAATCTTTGATCCAGTTAAAGCACTGATTTTGATAACACCGTTAGGATAGCTGAGTTTCGAGTTGCCGCCGCAGAAGTATAATGCACCGCCAGGAACGGTCTCATTCGTGGCAATTAAATATTTATGATAGATGCGAGTAGATTGAGGTGAATGCAACGTAGAAAAATGACATATTTTCATAGTTTTTCAACTGATTGTGGAGTGAGACTCTGTACCATCAAATTTAGGGAATTTCGAAAAAGTTTTCTCTCATCTATACCATTGTAATAATACATATTACTGTTATGCCACAACAGGTCCAAATGCCCTCGATATCGAGCTACTTGCTCTATAACGGAACTTAATTCCATCAAAGCTCCTTCTGCATCTAACAGCATATATCCTAATACCGTGGTATCCATAAACGATAGAGGTAAAAACTTGGTATCACTTGCAGAACCTGTTGAATCTAGCCATTTCCGAAATGGGTAACAGGTTCCATTTCTAAAACCGCAATGAGAAGCAAAACCTGAAGAGGTATCAGTTAAAATCGAATGTTGGTTCAAATCTTTCGCAATATTATGACTATCAAACCTCAAATAGTGATACCGAACATGTTCACAATTTCTATTAGCTATTTCATTAAAAACATTGACTTCATCTGCTAGAATACCGACGCTAAAACCTGCGTCATATGAAGGGTGAAGACCAACCAGATGTCGGCTCGAACATAGATCATCTATCAGAGTTTTATAGTTTTTTGCCTTGTAACGTCCATCGTACTTCGTTAAACCTCCCACCATAAAATAGTAAGTTGAAGTAAGGTTAACTTTCTCTACCTCCTCCATAATATCATCGAAATTATAGTAAGGATCTTTCCCCCTCATAAAATCAACAATGAAACGTATTAACGCATGTATTCTAAATCCCAACCCACCTTTTGAGATGATACGTTTAATCGCTCTTAGCAAACTTATTGGCGAATCAAAAGCAGCGATGTTATCTATATCATGAGAGACAGAGCATGTACCGCGCTCTTTTTTGTACTCGATATGCAACTGATAAACCGTATTAATCTTACTAATTAACACTTCTAAAATAAGATCTATGACTGGGATTTTGTAGTTAACATGCATGTTCGGCTTAACTCTCCCGTGAACATCTTTTTTTACGGGCATCCAACTGACAGTTTCATTAAGCAAAGAGAATACAAAATCAATCAGATCATACTCAATCTCGATCATGTTTGAAAACTCAATTCCTTTCATCGGGTTTTGGGCCAACGTTACAATCAGATCCGTGTAATCTTCTAGTGGCATACATCTTATATATACAATGTTATTGCCATTTGTGGTGGGCAACTTTCCGCCATAGATCACTTTTAAACAATCATTTCTAAAATTAAATCTCTCCAACAAGAAATCAATCACATACTCAACTTTCTTTGTACAAAGCCCACTATTATTTATTAACTCGACGTTCATTTTCTGGACCTAATAACTTTTGCTGGATTGCCGACAGCAATAGAATATGGAGGGATATCTTTTGCCACTATACTACCAGCCCCCACAACGCTCCCTTCCCCGACGCTAACTCCCGGCAAAATCACAGCACTCGCTCCTATCCAAACATTATTCCCGATGATAATAGGTTCATCTGTATGCCCTTGTTTGTTTATGGGAATATCAAGACTGCTGAAAACGTGATTTTTCGACCAAATAACAACCTTGGGACCGAGCTGAACATCATCACCTATGAAGATAGAGCCACACAAGTGAGAATAGCAATTAACGTAAAAATTTTTGCCTATATCAATTTTCGACGTGGGCATGATACGAACTCCACTTTCGATCTCCCCACTCTTTATCGTTACGGCTTTACCAATCCTAACACCTGTTTTTATTTTAATGCCCTGTAGTCGAAGTTTGAAAACTCTCCAAATAGATAGCGATAAAGAAACAATATTTCTGATCATCGGAAACGCCCTAAAGTATTTTTCAAAAAGGGCTTCCAATCTCTTGCGCAGAAGCTGGCGTGAACTACAAACGGGTTGAATATATATTTTACGAAAAGCATGCAATTCGCCCAGAAGCTGTCACGCTTCAACGCATTAATAAGATGAAGCGTATTGTATGTATAGACTTTACTCTGCCCTACTTTTTCTTTATTGGACTTTGCGGTAGTCAGTCCCAAACGTAATGTGTGTGTGAGATCTATTTCAGGAAGATTCACACCGGCCAGCAAGCCGGTGTAATGCCACATCATGTAGCGAAAATTTATTTCCATTAGAAAATAAGTATCTCGCTCACTACAGTACTTAAATTCTGGTTGCACTACGCCAGTAAAATCACCTTGCCGTACCAACGCTTGGGCTTTTTCGAATACTATTGGATTCCATTCAGCAACAGCCGAGGCGAATACTCCAAACTGCCAGGGGGACTGACTTAGCTTACGTCCTGTCCAGCAGGCGACAATTGCACCTTTTTCACAAATACAAAGACAGGACCAAACTTGACTCGGCGGTGCTTCGATGACCTCAGAAACAATAAACTGCTCTGACTCTTTTCTATTTTTCAAAAACTCAATCGCTTGTTGATTATCAGAACATATTTTTACTCTAAAATAGCTCTTAGCATCCAAGTGCCGATTATCTCTGGACACAGGTTTTATAACATTGATAAATGAATCCTCTTTGCATAACTCGCTTATCAATTTTTCCCGAGAACCATAAAGTGTTCGTGGGAAATTGACCATCGCTTTATCAGCTAATTTATATTGCTCAATTTTAGAGTTGTATCGCGTATTGAAGCCATGACTCTTCCAGTAAACGTTCTTTGCTAAAGGCTGCCCGCAAATCTCTTCAAGATGCCAATCAGCTGTAGCTAAAAGAACAATTTTTTTATCATGGGCATTTTCAGCATATCGATTAATTGAATCAATGATTGAGTCTGTAGTATTGTCAAAGGGTATGAATTCATCCAATAAGTTACTCGCAGAAATCATAGAAGATGGATCAGCGATCGCCACAAGTGTGAATTTGCCAAATAGACTTCTAGCAATGCCATAAGCATTAATATGGCCACCTAAAATAAGGGCTATCGAATCATGTTTTTTAATTTCTGACATACGTGTTTAACTCCAAATTGGCCGGTCAGTTTAAAGGCGATATAGGACCAACGAAATAATAGCGTACTCCTTCTAAGAGCTGAATAAAGCCCCCTATATAACCCAGTATTAGGTAATACATATAGAAGCACACTTTGTAGTTTGTATTTGAACTTCACCCAAGAGCACAATAACCTGCCAGCGGGTGCAACTATCGTTGAATCTAATGACTGTTTGAAAATAGACTCTGTAAAAACTAAAGTTTCCGAGTCAAATACCAGAACCAAGGATGTTCGATTCCTCAAAGGCCATGTTTTGAGAGTTAAAGTATTAACTTTGTGATAAGACCTCGTCTTACTCACGTAGTGAGTACTCTTACTGAGCTGAGTTGGAGGTTCAATAATAAAATCAGGAAAAAGGAAGTTGCCCAAAGAGTAGAAAACAGGTTTTCCATAGAATAATTCCTTCGGCAAGATTATGTGTGGGTGCATGCCTATTACTGCCGTAACATTTTCATGCTTAAGGAGGCGTTTTGCTAATTCTCGGGTATAGGGATGAGGCAACATGATGTGCTCTTCACTCCAATGCACATATATAATAAAATCTTTGCCATTATGCTCTTCTAATACTGTAGCTAACTGTTCATATTCAGCAGCCATTAGCCCTGGCAATTCACTAGTGGCGACCGCTATATCATTAAGTGTCGGCTTATTTACGGCACAGCAGCCTAACAACCAAAGGTTTCCGTTCAATTGAACCGGAGTTTCCGCGCTAGTCTTATTTCTCCCGGCACCAAACCCTACTACACCTAAACTTTCTAGCTTAGTTTTCAAGTCAGCGATCCTAGTAAGGCCACCGTCATGAATATGATTGTTAGCAAGCCCCGCATGTGTTGGCTTGAGTTTTTTAATCCCCGACTCTAACGCTTCTTCTGATGAGAGTAACGTGCCTTTATGGGCTCTTGTGTCTGAATAAATGGACTGTTCTAGATTGATCACTAAGCGGTCATAAGTTAGAGAAGAGAAATCGATAGCGACAGTTTTCTGCTCTAGTACACCGCCAAAAAAAACATCTCCAGTGAAGACAACTCTAGACACCTTCTCCCCATACTGTGCATTCATCGAGTATCACTCTCAGTAATAAATTTTCTCAATAAAATAAAGAGAATCCCATAAAAAAGAATTGACCAATAAACATAGATATTAAGTATCAATTCATAGTTAGTGTTTGCTACGGAATACGAAAAAAATAAAACAGCATTCAGTGATAGTACGTATATTAAATTCCAAGCCAATGAGGCCCTTTGCTTTTCATAAACGGCAGTTGTCATGGAGACTGGCACAACAGCGAATTTTAATAAATACAAAGGCAATAAAATTGGGATTAAATCAAAAGCTCCTGTCCAATTATTTTTTGTTAGGTCAGGCTCGAATGCCAAAGAAGCGACATAGGCCAATGAAAATATACAAAGGGACAGTAAAAAGAGAGTTAGGCTTGTCGAGTCAAATAAATTCAAAGCGTCCTTTTTTAAATTTTTTAACTTTGCTGCACTTCTGTAATAAACCCGCCCTATTGCAACTCCTAGTAAAGTAGCCGGAGCACCTAACGCTCTATCAATTAGTGAATAATATCCTAGGATTATCTCCCCGCCTGTAGCACCTATAAAAAATGGTATTGAACTTTTCCCAAGTGTATTTATAAATATACTTGGTGCAGAAAATTTTGGAAATTTGTTGTGCCTATTTACAACTAACAAAACATACTTCAATCGAAACAAAATAGGTAGTGACGTCCTCAACAAAAAATTGGCTACTATAAGAGAAAAAATATGCGCGGCTATCATTGCGGAACTATTATCTAGCACCAGGTATCCAGCGACTAACTGAATAGAGATAAGAGCAAAATTTTTAGAGATCTGTGCTTTTCCAATTCGCCCATAAGTTTCTATTCTATTTGCATGTGAATAATTTACATTCCACACCGCAGTTAAAAAAGTACCTACTGGTACCGCTATAATATATAGAACCAAGTTTTCCCCAATGATGTCACTTATTGCCCAGGTTATGGCCACAATCAATGGAGATAAAATAGAAATCGTGCAGGCTAAGATCATCGAAATAGAATACAGCGCTTTTACCTGATGTGCTTTTGCGATGACGATTGCGTGCTCAAGGCGCAGGCATGCGGCTGAAGCAACTACGTTAACCAAAGCAATATATAGAGCATATATTGCGAACGCACTCGGCTCATAAAGGAGCACCAGAAAAGGTAGCGATAGTACAACTAATACTTGCGATATTGTTGTTGCAGATACGAGCTTCAAAACTGATTGATAAAACATATGTAGCAACCGCTATGGATTAAAAAATGCTTACCTTACGAATAAAAACTTACTACACTATTTATAATGTAGTTTTGAGTTTTTTTGCTGAGATAAGGATGCATTGGAAGACTAATAACCTGATTAGCTAGTGCTTCTGAGGTATTAACCCCAGAACTTACCTTGGGATAATGCTTATAACCATCTTGTTTTGAAAGAGGAATAGGGTAGTAAACAACTGAGGGAATGCCTTTAGATTTGAGGAAAGATTGAAGCTTGTCCCTGCTCTCTATCACTAGTGTAAATTGTGCCCACGAGCTTGTAACGTCAGCGGAGAGCAATGGCGTTTTACAATGTTCATGAAGCCTCTGCTGATAATGAACTGCGTATTCATTTCTTAAAGCAAGTTCATTTTCAAAAATTTTCAATTTTTCGATCAAAATCGCAGCCTGAATTGTGTCCAAACGAGAATTCAAGCCTATCCGAATATTATCGTATTTATTAGAGCCTTTACCATGCAGTCTTATCGAATTAATGATTTCTGCGTCGCTCTCATTATTTGTGAAAACTGCGCCGCCGTCCCCATAACAGCCAAACGGCTTCGCCGGAAAAAAACTGGTTGTAACCGCATCACCCATTGCGCCAACACGTCGTCCCTTAGACGTAGCACCAAAACTTTGAGCCCCATCAACAAGTACCTTTATATTTTCAGCATATGCAATTTCTGTAATGGCATCAACATTGGCAGGTTGCCCAAACAAATCCACAGCAATTACCACTGAAGGATTTAAACCAAGTTCTCGACAATCGATAATTGCTTGCTTGAAACTATCTGGATCAATATTAAATGTGTCCTCAAGAACATCTACAAAAAAAGGAGTTGCTCCTAACTGGGCAGGCGCTTCCGCAGATGCAACGTATGTAAATGACGGCACAAATACCGCATCCCCCGAACCTACACCCCAAGCCATCAGGACAAGTGTCAGCGCATCCGTACCGTTAGCGCAGGTAAGTGCATGCCTGGCCCCAGTAAATTCGCGAAGTTGACCCTCAAATTCTTTCACCTCAGGGCCCATAATGTATTGCCCGTGATCTAAAACCCTGCTAATTGCCAAATCTAACTGCGGTCTAATTAATTTCTGTTGGGCCGCAAGGTCTATAAATTCCGTAGGTGCCGAATATTCACTCATCAAACAATTTCCTCAAGTTTGTTAGGGTTAGCAAGTCGATAGGCAGTGCCTTCAATTGGGCAAATCAAATCATCACCAAGACGACCGCCAGCTTTACTCATCCAACCGATGCGCCTTGCTGGCGTCCCAGCCATCAGCGCATACGCGGGTACTTCTTTAGTCACTACAGCCCCTGCGGCAATAAAACAGTATTCACCTAGGTCATGGCCACAGATAATGGTGGCATTCGCGCCAATTGAAGCCCCACGCCTCACTATTGTCTTTCGATATTCATCTTTGCGCAGGATTTCAGATCGAGGATTATTTACATTGGTGAAAACACATGATGGCCCACAGAACACCCCATCCTCTAAAGTCACGCCTTCATAGACGCTGACATTGTTTTGTATTTTAACCCTACTGCCAATTACAACATTAGGTCCCACGACAACATTCTGACCAAGGGAGCTGTCTTGTCCTATTTCACAATTCGTTAAAATATGGCTAAAGTGCCAGATCTTGGTGCCGGGACCAATGGTCACATTGTTGTCCACATAGGATGACTCATGAACGAACACATCTTTATAGTTTTCACTCATAGGCTTTCTATTCTCACCGCTTGATTCTTACTTTGGGATAGAGACGCTGCAGACAATACATTAAGCACCCCCAAACCCTCTTTCCCATTGGTCAGGGGCGTGACATCCCCGCTGACTACGTCCACAAAGTGCTGGCACTCGTTCCTTAAAGGTTCAGATTGCGATACCTCAACGTACTCTACCTCAGCTTTTTCCAGACTTGGCAAACTCCCAGAAGATCGCACAACATGACGATATAGGGCAAGCTTCTCACCCCATGGCTTAGTATCATCGAACACAGCCATGGCATTTTTACCGACCACAACCAGTTTTTGCTCTTTATATGGGTGTAGCCATGACACGGAAATATGCGCTTTCAGTCCCGAGCTGAACTCCATGTGAACTATTGCAGCATCTGCGATATCGGGCTGAAGAATACTCGTAGATTCTGCTCTTACTGTGTCGGGCTCTTGCCCCGCCAAGGACAAGATCATTGAGATATCATGTGGAGCAAAGCTCCAAATCACGTCCTCTTCGGAACGCACCTTACCAAAACTTAAACGATTGGAATAAATATATTGTAAGGCACCCATTTTACCTGATTCTACGAGCGTGCGTAAGGATATAAAGATAGGATGGTACTGAAGGAGATGCCCAACCATTAACTGCACTCCATTTTTCTCCGCGGAAGCAATCATTCTCTCCGCTTCAAGGTTATTCATGGCCAGAGGTTTTTCTACATAAGCATGTTTCCCGGCATTCATCACTTCGATACCCATAGAGGCGTGAAGAGGTGCAGGAACCGCAAGCACCACCCCCTCAATACTCAGGTCATTGAGAACCTCAGAAAAGGAATAATTTTTCACCAAGTATTGATCAGCATATTGTTGAGCAACCTCGGTGTTTGGATCACACACCGCAGCCAAGCTGCCTAAATCGGAAAAATTCCGGACGAGATTCTTTCCCCAGTGACCACAACCAACAACTGCAATATTTTTTTTCATATACATCCCAAAATAGAAACAAACGAAGATCTTTAAAGTCGGAAAACTGAAAACCCAAGATCAATAAGCGCGGCTCTTTCATATAGGGACTTTACATCAGCCAATATTGGCCGGGATCCCTTGCAAAAACTCCGAAGCGTCTCAGGCGATAAATCACGGAATTCATCATGCCCGACGGCAACAATTAGCGAGTCTACCTGCTGATCGGCACTAATTTCGCCTAGCTTGATACCGTAAGTCCGCTCAACCTCTAATGGATCTGCCCAAGAATCTGCTACAACAACATTGACACCCCAATTTTTTAGCTCGGAGACCACGTCAGTAATTTTACTATTACGGACATCGGGGCAGTTCTCCTTGAAGGTTATGCCCATAACTCCCACGGTACTATTCGCTACGTCGATGCCACTCTTGATCATCCTTTGAACTACTTTCTTAACCATATACGCGGCCATACCATCATTGATTTTACGCCCAGCTAAAATAAGTTGGGGATGATAGCCAACCTGCTCGGCTTTATGCGTCAAATAATAGGGATCTACCCCAATACAGTGCCCCCCAACTAAACCCGGCCTAAACGGTAGAAAATTCCATTTACTACTGGCCGCCTCCAGAACATCCAGGGTATCTATATCGAGCTTACCAAAGATCACTGACAGCTCATTGATCAGGGCAATATTTAAGTCTCGCTGTGTATTTTCAATAACTTTAGCCGCCTCAGCCACCTTGATACTTGACGCCAAGAAAGTACCTGCTGTAATGATACTTTTGTAAAGATCGTCTATTTCGGCGCTAATA
>Ga0209631_10005634_pt1 | contig 13177 bp, 13 predicted proteins | sample COG_08_FD_184752 | JGI IMG/M metagenome (GOLD analysis project Ga0209631, IMG submission 184752) | Pelagic Microbial community sample from North Sea - COGITO 998_met_08 (SPAdes) (version 2) | ecosystem: Environmental > Aquatic > Marine > Neritic zone/Coastal water | place: Helgoland, sampling... | reverse complement strand
TTCAGGAAATGTTTGTTTAAATGGCCCAGCTGCCCGAAGAGTAGCAGTGGGAGATATCGTTATCGTAATCTCTTATGCAACAATGGAATTTGAAGAAGCTAAATCTTTTAAACCTACCATTATTTTTCCAAATCCTGAAAACAATAAGATTGAGGGGTAGGAGTTTAATATCGTTATACCTACTCTATTGAAAAAGAAAATTTTTAATAGTCTCAAGATTTTATTGCCTATATTAGTTGGGTTTTATATCTGCTGGTACTTTTGGACAAGTTTCGATGACAAAGCAAAAGTTGCTTTTATTGATGTTTTTAAGGAAGCTAATTATTTCATTCTTTTTATTTCTTTATTAATTGGATTAATTAGTCATGTAAGTAGAGCATACCGTTGGAAGTACATGCTCAGGCCATTGGGTTTCGAGCCGTCTCTTAAAAACTCTTATAACGCAATTATGATAGGCTATATTGCTAATATGGTAGTTCCCAGAATGGGCGAAGCTTCGAGAGCAGCAGTTTTAAAAGGTACGGACGGGGTCCCATTTGATAAAGGGTTTGGTACAATAGTAGCGGAAAGAGTTATTGATGTCTTATGTTTAGGGATTGTGGCAGGTATTGCAGTATTAATCAATTTCGACAACATGGATGATTTATTGAAGTTGGCAGAAGGAATTGATTCTACATCAGAAACTGCAACACCATCAACACCATGGATTAAATACATAATATTTGGTTTGATTGGCGCGGGGTTTTTAGGATTCTTGTATTTGTACATTAAGAAACCTAAGTTTAAAAAGAAGTTTTTGGGATTTTTGAACGGATTTGTTGATGGGGTAAAAACCATATTCACGATGAAAGATAGGTGGGGTTATTTATTACATACCATAATAATTTGGACATGTTATATCTCAATGTTTTGGATTACATTTTATGCTTGGGACGAAACTAGTCTTATGTCAGCGGATGGGATATTGTCTGCTTTTATAGCAGGAACAATTGGGTTTATTATTGTTCAAGGCGGAATAGGTACTTATCCTATAATGGTTGGAGCAGTGCTAACATTCTTTTTAGCTCAACAAGGTTTCGAGGCAACGCCGGAAAGAGTGTCTAGTCATATTGGTTTTGGAGCCTTGGTATGGGCTACGCAAACACTGCTAATAGTGTTCTTGGGTTTGCTGTCATTAGGGATGGTGCAAGTAAGTAAGAAGAAAAAAGCGAACATAGCTTAAGCTACTTTTTTCGCCACTTTAGTTTGCTTGGTAATTTTGTCACTTGTTTTAAGTAAGTGTCTCAAAACCTTTCTTTTAAGATGTAATTTCTTCATGTACTATTCATTTTCGGGGCGCGAAATTCTAACTTTCTTTTCGACTAAAAAAATAAAATGAAATATTTTTTTCTTAAGAATACGATATATGAATTTAGGTCTTGATTAACAGCAGGTTACGGAGGTTAAATTTTCTCCATAATATTTACATCTAAACTCAATTCTTTCAATTGAACAGAATCTATTGGAGAAGGAGCATCTATCATCATATCTCTTCCGCTATTGTTTTTAGGGAAGGCAATAAAATCACGGATACTCTCCTGACCGCCAAATAATGAGCATAATCTATCGAAACCAAATGCTAAACCACCATGGGGGGGAGCTCCGTATTCAAAGGCATTCATTAAAAAGCCGAATTGAGCCTCTGCTTCTTCTTTTGTAAACCCAAGAAGGTCAAACATTCTTGATTGAATGTCTTTATCATGGATACGGATAGAACCTCCACCTACTTCAACCCCATTGATAGCTAAATCATATGCATTTGCTCTAACCTCTCCAGGTGCAGAATCTAATTTATCGAAATCTTCTTTCTTTGGAGATGTAAATGGGTGGTGCATTGCGTGAAACCTTTCTGAATTCTCATCCCATTCTAGCAATGGAAAATCCATTACCCAAAGAGGCTTAATTACATTAGGATCTCTTAAATCAAGTTCAGTACCCATATGCAAACGAAGTTCACTCATTTGAGTTTGAACCTTACTTTTATCACCACTTAATATAAGTAGTAAATCTCCAGCTATTGCACCGCATTGATCAGCCCAAGCTTTTAAATCTTCTTGTGAGTAGAATTTATCTACAGATGATTTGAATGAACCGTCTTCATTAAATTTAACATAAACCAATCCTTTTGCCCCAATTTGTGGCCGCCGGACCCAATCCGTTAATTTGTCCAATTGCTTTCTAGAATATGCAGCACATCCTTCTGCACAAATTCCAACAACCAATTCTGCTGAATCGAATATTGCAAATCCCTTATTCTGCGTTAAAGCGTTTAAGTTATTTAACTCCATTCCAAAGCGAATATCCGGTTTGTCAGAGCCATAACGTTCCATAGCATCGGCATATGTCATTCTTGGGAAATCTTCAGAAAAAGAAACTCCTTTTAATTCCTTAAATAAGTTTTTGATTAACCCTTCGAAAGTATTCAGAATATCTTCTTGGTCAACAAAAGCCATTTCACAATCTATTTGCGTAAACTCAGGTTGCCTATCCGCTCTTAAATCCTCGTCTCTAAAGCATTTTACAATCTGATAATATCTGTCATATCCGCTAACCATTAAAAGTTGCTTAAAGGTTTGTGGAGATTGCGGTAAAGCATAAAATTCACCTGGATTCATTCTACTCGGAACAACAAAATCTCTTGCTCCTTCTGGTGTAGATTTAATCAAGTATGGGGTTTCAACTTCAATGAAATCCAATGAGTCTAAATAGGTTCTGGCAGCTAACCCCATTTTATGACGCAAAATCATATTGTTTTTCAATGGGTTTCTTCTTAAATCTAAAAAACGATATTGCATTCTCAATTCTTCTCCTCCGTCGGTTTCATCCTCAATAGTAAAAGGAGGCAGTTTAGCTTCCTTTAAAACAGTTAGTTCAGTAACGTTAATTTCGATTTCTCCAGTTGGCATGTTTTTATTCTTGCTACTTCTTTCAGTAACTATTCCCTTTGCTTGAATCACAAATTCACGTCCAAGCTTTTTTGCTTGTTCACAAAGCTCAGCGCTAACATCGTTGTTGAATGCTAATTGCGTTATTCCATATCGATCTCTCAAATCGACAAATGCCATTCCTCCTAAGTCTTTTGATCGTTGCACCCAACCGCAAAGGGTAACTTCTTGGTTTACATTTTCAATTCTCAACGCTCCGTTCGTATGTGTTCTGTACATTCTATTTTTTTAAGGACAGCAAATGTACAAATTTCAATGCATTATGCATCTTCTATTCATTCTAGAAATGGAAGTGTGTACAATAAATTGCTTATTATTGTAGTGATACTTAAAAAGAAAACGATGAAAAAGAAGTTAATAGGTGTATTGGTATTTCTTATTGCCATGTTTGGGATTATGTATTTTATGGGAGTTTTTAGCTCCGGTGAGGCAACAGATGATGATAAAGCAGAAGGAGAAAAAGCCAATATAGAGATAGAAAAAGTTTTGGAAGATGCCGAAAACATAAAAATGCCTAGCTCTGAAGAAGATACGACAGAACTAGACCTAGGTCTTGATGACGAAGATTTTGATCCAGAATCAATGCTTTAAATTTTAGTTATGACAAAGAAAAAGAAATGGATTAATGCGCTTATTTTTATTGGAGGACTGATTGTGTTTTTGTTCTATTACTTTGAGGATAAGATAGATACTGATGTGATAGAAGAAAAGCACGAAGAAAGTGCTGAAAAATCGACAGACAGTATCTTTGAAGTATTTGAAAAAGAGGAATTCGACAACATTGAAACCGAACAAGATTCTGCATTGATGCAGTAAGACTCTATTACAGTTGACAGCATATAACAAGATTTTAAATACAAAAACCCGATAAATTAAATTATTAGCGCCTTTTTTGATTAATTAGGACATTAATAACCCAATTTTGTTTTATCCAATCATGGCTCTTTTATAACTTTCAGGTAATGAACTTGGACATCATTTATTTTTAGGGCTATAAAATAATGGCCAGGAAGAATATTGGAATCAGGTTTCCATTCGGCTGTGTATTTTTCCGGTTTAAGCATTATTTCTTGCAAATTCGCAACTAATCTCCCTTGAATGTCAAATACTTGGAGGCTTACTTTTGCGTCCTGAAAAACACCATAATTTATTTGAATAAAATCTGAAAATGGGTTTGGATATATTTTGTAAATCATCCCCATAGATGCACGCATCTCTTCAATTCCAACTGGATCAACTGAACCATCTATAACGATGTCCCAAGTTGCTTCTTTTTGTCCTAAGCTATTGGTCGTTACCGGTAAAATTCGGTGGGTTGCATCATATGTGCCACTTGAAATGGAGGCTGCGGCGTCAGCCGGGATATCTGAATCACCTTGGAAATAAAGTTGTGTAGTTAAAATCGGGAAACCAGGAGGAGTGATTTTAAGATGAATATGGGACGGACGATACGCACTTCCGTTTAAATATTTTCCAGGATATATTGTTTCAAAAAGATAAAAACCTTGACTATTACTGGTTGCTATGCCTCTCAGATTGAATCCTGTGTTATCGTATGCGCCTGCATCGTTTGCCTGCCAAATATCAATAATAGCTCCAGCGATATATTCTGTGCAATCCAGGTTATGTACCCTACCACTTATTATAAACCGTGTTCCAGGCTCACTTGCTGCAGCAAGTTGATTATTTACAATTGAGGGTGCATTAGCCGAATAAAAAGGACCTTGACCATAATAGTCTTGTGTCGTTGGATTGCAATCTGCTGCGGGTTGACTGGAATTTTCATCATTGAATGCAGCTTTCACTGCGCTCGGCAAAGTTACTGCAGCAATTGCTGCTAAGGAGGTGTTTTTTAGAAATTGACGTCTATCTTTTTTCATTTAGATTTGTTTTTCAAATGGATGCAAGAGTTAAATATAATATATATACTTATAACAATGAGAAAGAGGGGGGCTTTTTTATGAATTGTGCTTTAAAACAAAAAAGGCGCCTTATAAAGACGCCTTTTGTATACATTAAGTGTGGGAATGTGCTTTTAGTGCGCATCCATCATTTGCTCTAATTCCTGGTAAGAAGCACATCCTTTCATTTCTTCCATCATGGCTTCTAGTTCTGCCTCAGATTTTCCCTCTTCCATTGCTTCACATTTCTTCATGTCGTCAGCATACTTTTCAGTAATTTCCGTCATTCTTTCCATGTCCCCGTCTAAAGCTGTCATTTCATTCATCATTGCAACAGACATATCAGCACAATCACATATAGCACTAGAACCACCACCACAAGATGAAAGGAACATTGCAGAAACTACTCCTGCAGATACAAATAAATTTTTCATATTTTTTTAAATTAAATTAGTTAACCAGAGGCGAATATATAGTTGTTGAGGGAATAATAAAATAAAATAACCCTTAATTTATTTTATTATTTAACGCCTTAATAGCAATCTGAATGTCATTATCAAATGGAATCGAAATGAAAAAACGTGCTTCCTCATCCCATAAATAGGTTGCTAATTCTGATTTGAGTTGGTTTTTAATTCGGTTTTTGGATGCATTTATTCCGAATAAATCCTTTGTAACCCCGTGGTTTTTGGATGCATTCTCAACAAATTCATTAAACATTTGTTCAGTAATAGAATACTGAGCATTAAATGATTTTACATCTTTATAGTTTAATTTTTCTCTATTCTTGTCAATATAATCAAAGCAATAATCTCGGTAAGCTGCAGAGTATGCTAATGAGGATAAATAGAGTGAAGATCCAGAAGTGTCAATTGGGATAAATAAATCAGGCATAATTCCACCGCCGCCATATACGGTTCTGCCTTCTGGAGTGATAAATTTTTCTGCATTTTCAAATATTACACTATCCAATTCTTGCAGTTCGCCGTTTTCATAGCGATTCATAATATCATTGTAATAGTCTATCCCGCTGCCATAAGGTTTTTGAATACACCTTCCGGTTGGAGTATAATAACGAGAAACAGTAAGTCTCATTTCCGATCCATCTTCTAAATTTATTGGTTGTTGCACCAATCCTTTTCCGAAAGTCCTACGCCCCATTATCAAACCCCTATCATTGTCTTGAACAGCACCACTAACAATTTCACTTGCAGAAGCTGTTCCGCTATTTACAAGGATAACCAGTTCATTGCTTTCAAAGTTTCCGTACCTAGAAGAGAAATATTCTTTCTTCTGCTGATGTGCACCTTTTGTATAAACGATGGATTTTCCTGCAGCTAAAAATTCATCAGCAACGCTTGTCGCTCCGTGCAAGTAACCACCTCCGTTGTTTCTTAAGTCAAAAACCAATTTAGTCATGCCTTCTGCTTTTAAATTAGCAACCGCATAAGCAAACTCTCTGTCAGTGTTATTGGAGAAATTTTTAAGTCTAATGTATCCTATCGTGCTGTTTATCATAAAAGAAGCATCAATAGATGGCAAAGGAATTGACCCTCTAGTAACTTCTATATCCTTTGGGTTCAAGGTAGATTTGTTTAAGATTTTTAACTCAACTTTTGTTCCAAATTCTCCTTTCAAAAGACCCTGAACATCTTCAATTTTCAATCCGATTCCAGCTATTTTGACTCCATCAACTTCAAGTATCCTATCACCCGCTTTTAAACCTGCTATCTCCGAAGGGCCATTGGGAATGATGTTGGTTATCATCAATGTGTCACGTAAAATAATAAACCGAATTCCAACGCCTCCAAAATGCCCTTGCAATTCTTCATTCTGCCTTTCTACATCTTTTGATGATATATATGCGGAATGTGGGTCTAGTTTTGCTAGCATGCCGGAAATAGACGTTTCAATTAACTCTTTTCTATCTACGGAGTCTACATAATGAGACTCGATTACATCTAGTACATGATTTAATTTTAAAACCTGCTCTTCTTGTATTATTTTTTCTTGAGAACGAAATTGTCCAGTTCCAATAAAGTAGGTTGCTGCAGAGCAAATTCCGATTAATAAAGGAGTTAAAATAAGAAGCCAATTATTAGATTTATTATTCTTGTCAAGCGGACCTTTTGTAGACGAGATATAGCTACTTACTTTTATTTCTTTGTATTCCTCTTCCATTAAAGTGTTTCAATTTGAACAACTTCAACGCCTGCTTTTTCTAAAAATTGTAGCCCTGAGTTATCTTTGTAGCCCTGATTGTATACTAAGCGTTTTATTCCCGCTTGGTGAACTAGTTTTGAACATTCTTTGCAAGGAGACAAGGTTAAATATAGTGTAGCTCCCTCACAGCTATTTGTACTATTCGCAACTTTTAAAATGGCATTAGCTTCTGCGTGTAAAACGTACCATTGTGTTTCTCCTGCTTCATCTTCACAACAATTTTCAAAACCGGTTGGTGTACCGTTAAAACCATCCGAGATAATCATTCGCCCCTTAACTATTATAGCTCCTACCTGCTTACGTTCACAATGCGATAATTTTGCCCATTCTGATGCCATACGCAAATACGCTTTATCAAAGCGTTCTTGCTTTTTTGTATTGTCTGATAATGTTTCTTGTAGCTTCACTTCTGCGAAAATAATTAAATAACCGGTAAAATTTGAGTTTCCTGTATAATTCCTAAAGAAACAAAGTGAAGTTCAGGTAGCTTATTCAAATATAAGCTTATTATTATTTATGATTTCTTCATTACATACATTTTTATTGTAAAAACGGACACAGCTATTTGACCAATTATTGTAAGTCTCTTGATTCAAATTAACTGCCTGGTTGATGGAGCCTATAAGTGAAATCGGGTCCCGCAAATCAAAATTCCATCCAATACTTTTATATTTTAAATCTAACCAAGGAGTTTGATCGCTTATTAAAACGGGGCAACCGCTGTTCCAAGAATCAACTATCGAATGCGAAAAGCTTTCTCCTTTTGTTGGAAACAACATAAAATGGTATTCAGCTTGTAGTTTTGTTTTTAGCTCTTCATTAGGCATAGGGCCTTTATAACTAACTTTAATATTGCAAGGTAATTGCTTTATCTGGGATTCAATTTTCTGTAAATATTTAGGGTCCTCAGCTGCTCCGAAAATGTCAAAGAGTATTTCTCCTTTTGGTTTATGTTTAATAAAACAATCCAATGCGTATGAAATGTTCTTATGTTCAGAGACTCTGCCAATAAAAAAGAACCGAGCTGCTCCTGCGTATTTATTTATTTTATTTGTTGCGTCGAATTTTGAGGGTTTTGAAATAGGGGCGCCAACAATTATTTTGGCATTAGGGCCAAATATTTTGGAAATTGTAATTTTTTCATCTTCCGTTGTTGCGTGCCAAGTGATACTTTTGAAAAATCGAAAGAGTTTCGTTGTTTTAATAAAGACTGATTTCTTCAACGATTTAGTTTGCAGAGCTCCTTCACCTAACATTCCTCTTGGTGCAAGTACCGTTTTTAAATCAGGAAAATGTTTGTTGCGAATGCGCAAAGGTGTTAGCGTGTATTGAGAAGAATATAAACTGTTGAGGTACATCACATCATAATTCCGCTCTCCAATTAATTTTTTGATTTTATCTTTCGAATAATTATTAGTGCTCAAATAATATACATGAGCACTGTATTTTGCATGCCACTTGTTAGGTTCAATTTCCCTATATGGCTTATCATCTGATAAATCCGTATTTCTTGTAACAACATAAAAGTCAAAATCTTCCGAAAGTGCACGAACCATGTTAGCTACTGAACGAATTGGTCCTCCTGCTTTGTAGCCAGGTAGAAACCAATCCATAAAAACGAGTATTTTTCTTTTTCCCATTCGCTACCGAAGGTAGTGTTTTTACTTTATTCATTCCAATACTAGGTGTTGAAAGACAATCTTTTGTTACATTCCATGCGAAATGAAACCTTAGTTTGAAAAGGGCTAAGACTCCTTGTCCGCTGAAGGAATATAACATTAATAAACCGTCATTACAAGAAAATGAAATTTTCGTGGCAATCTCATTCTTACTATGACGATTTGAAGTTACTTTAATTCAACCTCGGTAATTGTTCCATAACTACCAACAGCAACTCCATTCAAATCAGGATTAATCTTTATGGCGTTAAAACCAATAGAGTCTAGTAATTTCCATGATTTTCCCCCATCATATGAGATGTCTGTTCCAGAGGTTCCGGTCGATATATAGGTGTCCTCTTTGACATAGGTGACGCAGCTTCTAAAATCTTGAATTCCTTCTGATAGATACCATGTTTGACCTCCGTTATTCGTATAGATTTTAGAGCTATCACAATCCGGGTTTTCCCAGTTTCCACCAACTGCAACACCATTTAACTCGTCTTTAAACGCTATAGAGTAAATTCCTTTTGCACCAGCACCATGCAGTAACGGGGTTTCAACAATGCTCCAATTGTCACCATAGTCTTTGCTGATAAGAACCCTAGCTTTATCTCCACCAAGCCCGATATACGCTGTGCCATTTTCCTTACAAACGATGCCTGTTCCGCTAGCGGCAAAACCAGCCTCTATTTCTAAATTTCCTGGAATTTTTTGTTGCGGAATACGCCTCCACGTTTCCCCTCCGTTTGTTGTTTTTAGAATAAAATGATAGCCACTTAATGGGTCACCATAAACGAGACCAACCGAGTCGTTCCAAAAATCCATGCCATCCATAAAAACCAAAGAATCCATATTGGAATAGACTTTACTCCATTCTGTTTCTCCCTTTTTTATTTTCCAGATATGACCAGGAGAGGCTATGCCCATTACTAAAATAGAACTGTCACTCAAAACATGAATATCTCTAAGGTCTGTATATTTTGCTTGAAACAATTCAATTTGCTCCAGTTGGAATGTTTTGATTAGGATTTTACCCTCAGTTCCACTAATAAAAAAAGCATCCCCAAGTTGAAACAACCCTCTGTAGTGGTTTAGTGTGTCGTTTGTGTTTAATGATTTAACGAACAATGAAAGGCTATCATGTTTTACTTCAAAATCCGATTTTGGGATTTTGTGATCCTCATTGGAAATAGAGCTTTCGTTTTCCGCACAAGAAATAAACAAAACCGAAAGTAAGTAGAATAAATAGTTACTTTTTTTCATTTTACAACGATCCAATCATTTTCTTTGGGTCAACCCAGTTGTCATATTCTTCTTCTGGTACATACCCTAAACGAATCGCTTCTTCTCTTAAGGTAGTCCCATTTGCATGAGCAGTGTTAGCAATTTCCGCAGCTTTGTAATAGCCAATTTTAGTGTTTAAAGCAGTTACCAACATTAGTGAGTTGTTCAATAATTCATCTATTCTAGTTTGGTTTGGTTCAATTCCAGTAGCACAATTAACGTCAAAAGAAATACATGCATCACCAATTAATTCCGCACTTTGCAATAGGTTGTATGCCAACATAGGTTTAAATACATTTAACTCATAATGTCCTTGTGTCCCTCCTACTGTAACAGCAACATCATTCCCCATTACTTGAGCACAAACCATTGTTATTGCTTCCGCTTGCGTTGGGTTTACTTTACCAGGCATAATTGAAGATCCAGGCTCGTTTGCTGGGATTGTAATTTCTCCAATTCCTGATCGAGGACCAGAAGCCATCATTCGAATATCATTGGCAATTTTATTTAACGAAACTGCTATTTGTTTCAATGCCCCATGTGTTTCCACAATTGCATCATGCGCTGCTAATGCTTCAAATTTGTTTTCTGCGGTGATAAATGGTAAGCCTGTAAATTCTGCTATTTTCTTCGCGACTAAAACATCATATCCCACAGGAGTATTAAGTCCGGTACCAACTGCCGTACCTCCTAGCGCTAATTCTGATAAGTGAGCTAATGTATTTTTCAAAGCTTTTAAACCATGGTTTAATTGGGATACATATCCAGAGAATTCTTGACCTAATGTTAAAGGCGTTGCATCCATTAAATGCGTTCTTCCAATTTTCACAACATCCTCAAATGCTTCTGATTTAGCCTTTAAGGTATCCCTTAATTGTTCAATTCCTGGAATTGTTTTTTCAGAAATCATTTTATAACAAGCTATATGCATTCCTGTAGGGAATGTATCATTACTGGATTGTGATTTGTTTACATCATCATTAGGAGAAAGTGTTTTTTCCCCCTCTCCAATTTTTTTTCCTGCCAACTCATGACCTCTGTGCGCAACAACCTCATTAACATTCATGTTACTTTGAGTTCCTGAACCTGTTTGCCATATTACCAGGGGAAATTGATCATTTAATTTACCCGCAATTATTTCCTCGCAAGCCGTAGAAATTAAATCTCTTTTCTCTTCTGGTAAAACACCTAAGTCACAATTTGCATGGGCTGCTGCTTTCTTTAAATAGGCAAAAGCATGCACTATTTCAATTGGCATTGAAGCAGATGGACCTATTTTAAAGTTATTTCGAGACCTCTCGGTCTGTGCTCCCCAATATTTATCGCTTGGAACTTTTACCTCTCCAATCGTATCTTTTTCGATTCTATAATCCATATTTGTAAAATTTATTTTTAACTTCGCCTAAAGATTTCAAAATTACAAGTTATGTTCATAGGTAGTGCAATATTTATCTGTTTTTTCGGTTTGGCATTTTGGCCATTACTTTTTGTAATGGGTTTTGTCGGAGTTTGGGCGCATTGGGGTGCAATGGAAATGGCAAAAGCAAAATTTGCGAAAAGAGGATTTGACGAAGAGGTTTAAAACATCCGCTTTAATATATTATGAGGGCTTACCAATTGGTAAGCCTTTTTTGTTTCAAAAAAAAGAAGTTATTCCATGCCTAATAATTTAATTGGGTTAAAAAAATCGCTTGAAAAGTTAAAGAGTAGATTTTGTAAAAGTGCTAATAAATAAACCCTCAAATAGAATTCTATTTGAGGGTTTTAACTTTTGTTTGATTTGTAATACTTAGGCAATGCTCCTGTACATCCTGCAGTCAGACTCACATGCCAAATATCACGCTTGTAATATTGTATTAACATTATAAAGACGTTTTATATTTTACCATGGTTGTTTATATTATGAAGAAACCGACCAATGGATGATTCCATTCGTTTAACGGAGATTAATTACAAAGAAAAGGTGAGGTAAGAAAAAAGCAATAAGGCACAAATAGATTTAAATTACAAGCAAAGTATTAATTTAGCCATCCAAAGTTACATTAAATGGACATATTTCTCGACCCACAAGCCTGGCTATCTATTCTGACTCTTACCTTATTAGAAATAGTATTAGGTATTGATAATATTATTTTTATATCAATTGTAACGGATGAGTTACCCGAAAAACAACAACCCAGAGTAAGGAATATAGGGTTGTTGTTGGCCATGGGTTTTCGTGTAGGGTTATTATTAATTATTAATGTAATACTAGGATTAACCACTACTTTATTTACCATAATGGAATTTGAAATTAGTGGTAAAGACTTAATCCTTCTGGGTGGAGGGTTGTTTTTAATGGGTAAAAGTGTTCTCGAAATTCATGAAAAAATAAGAGGACACAAAGCTTCGAAAAATAAAAAGAAAAAGGCTTCTGTTGGTTCTATTCTAGTGCAAATAATATTGCTTGATTTAATATTTTCTTTTGATTCAATATTAACTGCAGTTGGAATCGCATACAAACAAGAGGTTATCTTGATGATAATAGCGGTTGTTATTTCCATTGTCGTAATGATGATTTTTGCAGGTGCAATTAGTCGGTTTATTCACAAATACCCTACGATGCAAGTTTTAGCTTTGGCATTTTTAATATTAATTGGCTTCATGCTTATGCTGGAAGGTTTGGGTGAAGAAATAAATAAAGGATATATATATTTTGCCGTGTGTTTCTCATTAATGGTTGAGGTAGTCAATATTAATATTCGAAAGAAAAGAGGAATGGAAAAAGAAATAGTAGATTAATTTATCAGTTCTTTTATTTTATTTGGGTTCATAAGAAACTTAACTTTGTATTTTGCTTCCATAGTTCAACAGGATAGAATAGTCGCCTCCTAAGCAACAGATCTGGGTTCGAGTCCCGGTGGAAGTACAAAGGTTCTTGAAAGTAGATTTTTCAGATGAATGTTATTTTTTACATTCTACTCTATTACAAATTTCTTAGACGTGCCATTGAATTGAATAAAATAGGTTCCTTGATTAAGTTTAGAGCAGTCAATGAACTGTCCATTTCCTTTCGAAATAAATTTTCCTGTTGAATCATAAACAGAATAGTTAGTTGAAGATGGTAGTTCGAATATCTTTTTTG